>VAPG01032438.1_pt1 | contig 12634 bp, 10 predicted proteins | sample 3393851 | NCBI WGS metagenome assembly VAPG01 (sample SAMN08290438, study PRJNA428436) | hydrothermal vent metagenome | isolation source: Deep-sea hydrothermal vent chimney | place: Atlantic Ocean: South-mid Altantic Ridge | depth 2194 m m
CCTTGATCATGTCCTCAGGCGGTTTGCCGAAGACCATTCGATTGACATGGAACATGACCGCGGCAAAGGCCATTAAAATAAAAATGGACAGCAGGGCGATCGCGACATAGTGCCCGCCGGCTATGCCGGCCTTCAGGATAGAAAATTCGCTCAGAAAAACGGCGAACGGAGGAGCCCCGGCAATGGCCAGCCCGCCGATCAGGAAGGCGCCGCCGGCGATGGGTGATGTCCGGATGAGCCCCCTTACCGAGGCGATTTCCCTGGTACCGACGATCAGGAGCGTGGAGCCGGCGGCAAAGAAGCAGAGTGATTTGGTGATGGCATGACTCAGGATCTGGTAGGTGGCGCCGAAGTGGGCGGCCGAACCGCCAAGCCCCACTGCCACCATGATTATCCCCATATGCTCGACCGTGGAGAAGGCAAAGAGCCGTTTGTAATCCTTCACCTGGATCAGGAGAAAGGCGGCGGCGCCGACCGATACGAGTCCCGAGACCAGGAACCACTCCCCGGCATGAATCGACGGTGATACGTTGAGGATCGGCAGCAGTCTCAGGATAACATAGAGGATCGTGGTGGTCTCCACGCCCGACAGGAGTGCACAGACAGGAGAAGGAGCCTGGCTGTGGGCGTCGGGCAGCCAGGTGTGCATGGGGACCAGCCCCACCTTGGTACCGAAGCCGATCAGGATGAAGATAAAGGCGGTCTTGAGTATCCTGGGGTTGATCCCCCGGGAGACGGCGGTGAGCTCCTCCCAGGTAAAGGTCCTGCCGCCGGCGTTCTTCATCGCCCAGTACAGAAGCAGGATGCCGAGGAGCGCAAATGCCGCTCCCATACAGGTAAGAACAACGTATTTCCAGGCCGCCTCAAGTGCCTGGCGGGTGTTCTCGAAACTCACCAGGAAGACCGACATGAGAGTGGTCAGCTCCACGGCCACCCAGACAAGTGCGACCTGCGAGAAGAGGACGACCGCCAGCATCGAGAAGACAAAGAGGTTGAAGCGGATATAGTAGCGCTGGATCTTTTTTACATTGTCCGGCCCGGTATGCTCTTCGATATAGCCCCAGGAGAACACCGAGGAGGTCAGGGCCACGAAGGCCACCAGCAGGAGGATGAGAGCGCTGAGGCTGTTACAGGAGACCCAGTCGGCAATGGCGACGACCTCCCCGGTATTGATGACCATAAAGGCCGTCTGCAGCGCCAGGACCAATACGGTAATGGCCCCGGCAACGGTTATCGCCGGGGCGAACCTCCTGTCCGCAGGCACCAGGGAGAGGGCCGCTGCCGCTAATGGTATGATCAGAATAAAGAGAAGTCCCATCCGCTGTTATACCTCCTTCAGTGTCTTCAGGTCGCTTACCGTTGTACTGCCCATCCGTTCATGTATCTTCCTGGTCAGTATCCCCATGACCAGGGCGATGACCAGGACATCGAAGGCCGCACTCAACTCCGCGATCAGAGGCAGGTCCGGGGCAATGGCTATGCCGGCGAAAAAAGCGCCGTTTTCCATGGTCAGTATGCCGATGATCTGCGGCAGGGCCTCCCGTCTTACCGTCACCGTGTAGGCCCCGAGGAGCAGGCACGCTATGCCGATGGGCAGGTTGACGCCGGTGACCGTCCCGCCGGCGCCGGACAGGAGCGGGGTGGCAATAAAATACGAGACAATGGTCAGCCCGACCGCGACGAGAAGGGAGGTCGGGATGTTGATGACCTGCGATATCTCCCGGCGCGCAGTGACCTCGTTGCCGACCGTCCGCTGGAGCAGGTACGGGATCAGGGTCGGTTTGACCATCAGGGTGATGGCCGCCACCGCAAAGAGATGGATGGACTGGTGCAGGTATCCGAGGAGGAATGCGGATGTTGCCAGAAAAATAGACTGGAGGACGAACATCTTCAGACATCCCAGGATCTGGCGCATGGCGATGATCCCGAAAGTAGAGAGCAGAAACAGCCCCCCGGTCAGTGCATTCAATTGTGTCAGCGATGAAACCGTCATCGTTTCTCCTGTTAAAAAATGTACATTATCATGGCGGCAATGGAGGTAATAAACGCCGCCCCCAGGAACTCGGGGATGCGGAACAGCCTGAGCTTGGCCAGGGAGGACTCGATAACCACCATGAAGAGGATAAAGACGAATATCTTTATCAGGACCAGGGGGATTGCCATGGAGAGCGCAAACAGGCTGGTGTTGCCGGCCAGTCCCCAGGGGGAAACAAGGACATTCAGGAATATGCAGAGCAGGACAAAGAATTTCATGGCCCCGCCCCACTTCATCAGGGCGGCCCCGCGGCCCGAGTATTCGAGGGCCTTTGACTCGTCGATCATCGCCAGTTCAAAGTGGCCGGAGGGGTTGTCGACCGGCAGGCGGCCTGCCTCTGCGATGATAAGCATGAAGAATGCGAGCATGACCAGTACATGCGAGGGCTCGAAGAAGTTCGACAGCGGCGTTATCCAGGCCTCCTGGACGATGTATGGTATGGTTGAACCGGCCACGAAGGAGACGGTGAAAAAGACGATCATGAACACGGGTTCGGCGAGAAAACCGACCATCCGCGTGCGGCTTGCTCCCATCGGGCCGTAGGGGTTGCCGGTATCGATTGCCGCGATCGTTGCGAAAAAACCGCCAAGCGCCAGGATAAAGCCGCCGCCGAGCATGTCGCCCATGAAGGCGAAGAACAGGGGATAGCTCGTCAGCACCGGAATAAGGAGGGTGACAAAGATCGGGGTGATAAAGACCACGTAGGGGGTAATCCGAAATATCCACGAGGTCTGCTCGGAGACCACCTCTTCCTTGTGCAGGAGCTTCCAGATATCGCGGTATGGCTGGAAAATGCACGGGCCGCGCTTTGCCTGCACCATCGCTTCAAGACGGCTGAGTACCCCTTTGACCAGGGGCGAAAAGGCCATTACCACAATGACCTGAAGGAGATTAATGGCAATTCTGCCGGTCATGGACGTGTTCTCCCCAAGGCTGTTGAATCATCATCTGTTAAATCAGCAAAAGTGTCGGCTGCCCGGAACCTTATACGGAGAGGTTCCGGTCCCCAGCCGGGATGTCCCGAAGGGGGTTTGCGGTGATACGGACGGTGAGAAAAAAAGAACGGATACTGCAGGCGGGGGCAATATTTCAGGGGTATGCCGTCTGGGTAATAGTCTCCGTTCACCTTGTTCTCCTCTCTGCCTTTCTTAATCACCGGAAATGCCGTCCAAGGGACGGCATTTTGTCATAAGAACGACATCCAGGAGTCATTAGTTCCGGCAGGCCGGAACAATCAGGGTGAACTCCATCACCACGGTTTATAATAGCAAATCAAATAAGTTAAGTTTCAGTTAAGTTCCGCTCAAGCGCCGCAACGAATCCCGGCACCAATTTTACGAACTTATATTTTCGAGCAAACCTTTAGGGCATTATCCTGGTTTTGTCAAGTGCGTATTGGAATGCCCGGCGGGGGAGGGGATTACTGTTAACAAAAAATGTTGAATTTCGATAGCATGGGCAGTAGCTTCCAGGTCCGGCCGACGACGGTACGGCAAAGTCAAGGTCTGCATGCGTAATTCCGCGTCAATGGTCTCGGGAGAACTCAGTTGATGTCCACATCGCAACCCGGCGAGTCCGATGTAGTCGCCGCAGAACTCCCGGTTGACGCCTTTTCCTGGGTGCTGGCCCTGTTCGGCACCGCCGTCGGCGCCGGCATCCTGTTCCTGCCGATTCAGGTCGGGCAAAGCGGATTCTGGGTACTGATCCTGGTGGCCGTCTTGATCTATCCGACGATCTATCTCGGCCACAGCCTCTATGCGCTGATCCCGAGCCGGGCCGCCGCCGGTGCTGATTTCTTTGCGGCGGTCGGCCGCTGGCTGCCACGCTGGAGCGGTCTTTTGCTGCACCTGCTGTTCATCGGCTGGCTGCTGATCCTGTTGATTGCCTATTCGATTTCATTGACCAACGATCTCGGCGCCTTCCTCGGCAATCAGGAATGGCTCACTCTTAATGCCGGGCATCGGGTCTGGCTCAGTTTCTCCATCTTGGCCGCGTTGCTGCTGCTGTTGCGATTCGCGCGGCCGCTGCTGGTCCGTATCCTCGGCGGCCTGAGCCTGCTGCTGATCCTGCTCCTCTGCCTGGTGTCGGTCGTTTTGCTGCCGCATTGGCGCTGGTCGATTGCTGCCAATGCTTTCGCAATACCGGGACCATTTGATCTGTTGCAGCAGTTCCTGTTACTGTTTCCGCTTCTGACCCTGTCGTTCATGTTCTTTCCGACTCTGTCGAGCCTGGTCCTGGACCTTCGGCGTTGTATTCCGGATCCGCACAGGCGGCAGATCAGGTTGCACCGGATCATCCGGGCGGTGACGCTGGTGCTGATGATCTTTTTACTGGTCTTTGTCGTCTCGTTCATGCTGGCCATCCCCAAGACCGACTTCCTGGCCGCCGCGCACGAGAACATCACCGCCCTGGCGCTGCTCGGCAATCTCTACGAGGGGACCTGGCTCGGCGATCTCGGTCCCGCTATCAGTATGGTTGCATTGCTGACATCCTTTATCGGCATCTTCATCGGTTATCGCGAGTCTCTGCTGTCGCTGGCCGCCCGGCGGCGGCGAGCGGACCACGGCACGGCGACTGTAGCCCGTCACGAGGACCTGCTGCACGGCCTAACCTTTGTCGTCCTGTGGGCAATGGCCGTTGCCAATGTCCCCGTCATGGCGATCCTCGGCGATCTCGTCGCCCCGCTCGGCGCCATATTCCTGCTTGTCGTGCCGGCCGGGGTCGTCCTGTTCACCGCCGGTTTTCGCGCCGATCGCGGGCCGGCAACCTGGTTTGCTTTTGTTGCCGGCTTCCTGGTCCTGATCGCCTACTTCGCCGGAACGGCGCTTTAACCTGAATCCGTGCCGGCCCGGGGTGGCACGGATTCAGGTATTGTTCAGCCGATCCCGAATGCGCCCCGCAGCGTCTTGTCAAAGGCGTCGTGCAACAGCTTGCGATACCCCTGGGGATACTCGATACCGTGGCGCGCAAGCTCCGCCTGCCCGAATGCGGTTTCGAAGTGCATGATCTCGTCGCTCTGGTCGTCCTGAAAGTACAGCGTTAACGGATACAGCGGATTCGACTCGTTGAGCGGTTCGATCACGCGTCGCTTCCAGTCGGCGAACGGAATAATCTCGATCGTTTTGCCGGTCAGTTCGCCGAGCAGGTCGACATAGTCCTGCAAAGAGATCTCGTTCGGGTTCGAGAGGTTCAGCATTGCGCGGTCGCAGTCGCCGAGCGATAACGCCACAATGGCCCTTGCGAGTTGGTTCACCGGCACGGCCTCAAAGACCAGATTCAGGTCCGGTGCCAGGCCGCTGTCCAGATAGGCCCGCATCATCAGCAACGCGAAATTGGTCAGGACCGGGCTGGAGACCCCGGTTTCGCTGTTGGCGAAGATATTGCCGGGCCGGAGAATAAGACCGCTCATCCCGCGCTCAAAGGCCTGCTCCAGCAGACGCTCGGAGACCCATTTGGACAAGGCGTAGCCGCCGAAAAAAGTTGCCGGCTGCTCTCCGACCCGTTTCTCGTAACCGATCCCCTGGGCGTTGCACTCGGTAACGGCGCTGACCGTTGAGACAAAGGAGAGTTTTTTTGGATGTCCACGCAGCGCCAGCTTGATCAACTCCAGGGTGCTGAAGCTGTTCGCGGTTTTCAGCCGGTTATAGTGGTAGATATGGTGGACATAGGCTCCGCAATGGATGATATGCGAGCAATTGTCCAGAATACGCTGATGGTCCAGGGAACTCAGACCCAGGCCGTGCTCGGCCAGATCGCCGGCGATGGGACGAATGCGGTCGGCGGCGGACAGTACCCGGTCCAGGGCGAGCCGGTGCAGCGCTGCATGCTGATGCTCATGCAGTGATTCGTCGCCATGGGGACGGATCAGGCAGTACACCGGCCGGTCGGTCTTCTCCAGCAGTTCCGCCAGGATATGGCCGCCGAGAAAACCGGTGGAACCGGTCAGCAGTACGGCATTACCACCGGTCTCGGCCTGAACGCTCCAGGCCGGGCGGATGCTGACGTCGAGTACTGCGTCGGCCTCTGCCTCGGCCCGCTCGTCAGCGTGATCGGCCTGGCCGCTGTGTTTGTCAATGGTCCGGGCCAAGCCCTCAATGGTCGGGTTTTCCAGAAAGGCGTCGAGTGTGAACGGTGTTGGTATCCGGCTGCGGATCCCGGTATAGACGGTCGCCAGCAAAATCGACGAGCCGCCCAGGTCGAAAAAATTGTCGGCCACGCCAAAGACCTTAAGGCCCAGGCAGTCGGACCAGACGTCGTAGATGATCTTCTCGGTTGCGGTGCGCGGTGCAACGATGTCGTCGCGGGTCTGCTCATCGATTACCGGGTCCGGCAGTTGCTTGCGGTCGATCTTGCCCCGTTGCGTAACCGGTAGTTGGTCCATTACCATGATCACCCTCGGCACCGAGTACGACGGCATCTTGTCGCCCAGGTAGGCCTTGTAAGCAGTGGTGGAAAAATCGTCCCGGCTGCCGGCCTCCAGCTGCACATAGCCGACCAGGGATTTTTCTCCGTTGATCTTGACCATCTTGACTGCGGCATTCGCGACATCCTGATTGCCGACCATGACGTTTTCGATGCCGTCGAGTTCCAGGCGAAAGCCGCGGAATTTTATCTGTCGGTCGGCCCGGCCGGTGAACTCAAGGCTGCCGTCGGGTCGGAAGCGGACCAGATCGCCGGTACGATACAGGATATCGGTCGGGTTGCCGGTAAACGGGTTGCGGATAAACATCTGCGCGGTTCGTTCCGGCAGCTTCAGGTAGCCTTTGGCCAACCGATGGCCGCCGATATACAGTTCGCCCGGTTCTCCGGGCCGGACCGGCTTCTGTTTCTCGTCGAGCACGTACAATACGGTATCGGCCAGGGCCTTGCCGATCGGCAGCGGCTCGTTGTAGCTGTGCATCTCGGTGATCATCTGAAACGTGGCCAGGATCCCGGTTTCAGTCGGGCCATAGCCGTTGATGAAGGCTTTCGGCCGGCCCTGATCGTTGTTCAGCACTTTGTAAACCGTCTTCGGATTGACCACGTCCCCGCCCGAGAGCAGGTACTTGACCTTCTTGAACATGCCGGGCCGGAAGTCCACGACCTGGTCGAACAGCGCCGACGTGATCCACAGCACACTGATATCCTGCTGGTCGAGAAAAGCGGCAAAGGCCTCCGGGTTGATGATGGTTTCGTAGTCGATACAGACAAGCGTTGCCGAGTTGGCTAAAGCGGTCCATATTTCGAATGATGCTGCGTCGAAGGCGATGCTGCTCGACGACAATACCCGGTCATCCGGCGTGATGGTCAGGTAGCGCGGACTGCGGACCAGGCCGGACAGGGCCAGGTGCGGCAGCAAGACCCCCTTGGGCCGACCGGTCGAGCCGGAGGTAAAGAAGACGCAGGCGAGATCCTGGCTGTGAATGTAGGTCTGCCGCGGCGCGGGTGAAAAAGTATAGATATCGGTGAGGTCATTGAGACTGACGCAGTTCGGGAAATCAAAATCGCCGCGATGCTTCGGCTGCACCAGGATCAACTTCGGGGCCACGTCGTCAAGAATGTCACGGCGCCGCTCGGCCGGCTCCTTGGTGTCGATAGGGACATAGGCCGCCCCGCATTTAAGGATGGACAGAATCGCGACGATGAAATCGATCCCGCGCTCGTAGGCGACGCATACCAGATCGCCGCGCTCGACATGATGGATCTGATGCAGGTAGTCGGCGTAGCGGTTGGACAGGAGATCCAGCTCCTTGTAGGTGATCATCTCCCGGTTATGGACAACGGCGATGTTGTTCGGCGTCATGTCCGCGCATTTGCTGAACAGGCCGGACAATTCCTGCGGGTCATTAAGGCTGAGGTCGGCGTGTGTGGCGTCTAGCATTAGCAGCTCCCATGTATAATATATGACTGGTGGTACGAGTAGAGCAAATCGGGCAGGACAGGACAACGGCATCCTGTTAATAGCAGGTGACGTTATCGGACCTTGGATTTACCGCCCCCCGGAAAGAAAATCAACACCTATTCATCATGTTACGTACAATAGGAGCTGACCTTGTCTGCCCCCGAAGTTGATATCAACTTGATTGCCAACGCGCAGCAGATGTGCTGTTATCGGGTGGACCGCAGGGCGGCGTGATGAAGACCGGAAAATGCGTTTATTCGACAGCAATACAATAAACTTCACATGTTGCATGGAATATTATCTCGGCTGGAGCCGGGAATGAGGGCGAATATTGGTTTATCGGCATTGCGCCTGTTATAAAGCGGGCTTTACGGGCCGTGGAGCCGGCCAGTCGGCAAGGCATTGGCGATGAAACCGGCACTTGAACCGATAATTAGGATATTGGGTTGACAATTATACAACAATAGATAATCTTTGCCATGACATTATAACAACAACGAAGGGGGCCCGGATCGGTGGCGCCGCATAAATTTTTCAGAGATATAATTCATAAACTCCGGGAGTGGTCCCTTGATCCCGGCCGCAAGCCCCTGGTTCTGCGGGGTGCCCGGCAGGTGGGCAAGACCACGGCGGTAGAGATATTCGCCGGGGAATTTGATCATTTTATTCCCCTTAACCTGGAGCAGCAGCAGGACGCGGCGCTTTTCTCCCATGATCTGCCGGTTGACGAACTGCTGCAAGCCATCTATCTGGCCAAAAATATCATCGCGCCCCGGGGCCGGGTTCTGCTGTTTATTGACGAGATCCAAAACTCCCCGGCGGCCATGGCGATGATGCGTTATTTTTACGAATCAAGCCGTGATCTTTATGTGATCGGCGCCGGCTCCCTGTTGGAAACCATGCTGGGCCGGGAGCAGATAAGTTTTCCGGTGGGCCGGGTGCAATATCTCTTCATGCATCCGGTCTCTTTTGCCGAGTATCTGGCCGCCAGGGGTGAAAAGGCGGCTCTGGACCGCTATTTTTTCACCCCCCTTGACGCCTTCGCGGTTGAGCCGTTGCAGCGCCTCTTCCATGAATATACCATGATCGGCGGTATGCCGGAGGTGGTGGCCGTCTATCTCGACTCCCATGATATTACCGCCCTGACCCCGATCTACCAGGGACTTCTGACCTCTTACCTTGATGATGTCGCCAAATATGCCCGCAATCACACCATGGATGTCTGCCTGCGCCACGCCATTGAAACCGCCCCCCTGGAGGCCGGCAAGAGGATAAAATTCCAGGGTTTCGGCAATTCAAATTATAGATCCCGGGAAATGGGCGAGGCGCTGAAGACCCTGGAACGGGCCATGCTGATCTTCCTGCTCTATCCGGCCACCACCCTCAGCCCGCCCATTATTCCCGACCTGAAAAAATCCCCCCGTCTGCAGTTTCTCGATACCGGCCTGCTCAATTATGTGGCCGGGCTGCAACAGTATTTCTTTAAGCGTCTTGATCTCCATTCCTTCTATCAGGGGCGCCTGGCGGAGCATATAGTGGGACAGGAACTCATTGCCGGCGAGGTTATGCGGGCCCGCAAACCGGCCTTCTGGGTGCGGGAGAAACGGCAGGCCAACGCCGAGGTGAATTTTTTAATCCAGCACGGGCCCCGCTGTATTCCGGTGGAGGTAAAGGCCGGTAAGTCGGGGACATTACGTTCCCTGCACCAGTTTATCGACCGGGCCGATCACCCCCTGGCGGTCAGGCTCTATGACGGCCCCCTGGAGATAACCGACAGCCGTACCCCGGCGGGCCGGGATTACCATCTCCTGAATTTGCCGTATTGCCTTGCGGGCCGGCTGGATAAGTATATCACCTGGCTGCAGGAGGAAAGGCCTTGAATTTACGGCGTCATTCCCGTTGGCGCGGGAATCCGGGAACAGGCCCGGAGCCCGGCAGGGAGACGCAATAGCTAATAATAACCTGAATCCGTGAGCGTTCGAGAACGGTGCAGATGCAAGGCGGCAACGAGGTTGGTTATTCCGAGTAATATCAAGGAGTTGTCAATGCAGCAGATGCGCCGTTATCGGGCGGACCGCAGGGCGGTGCGGTGAATACTGGCAAATGTGCTTATTCGGCATCGGAAATAATGCAATAAATTCCACATGTTGCATGGAGCATCACCTCAAGCCGTCACGGATTCAGGGGCTATGATAAAATCAGACCATTGGCAAGCCGCAGCAACGGTCACTGAGCTCACTGACAATAGTGTGCATACCTGGAAACTATCATTGTTAACGAACAATGAAGTTATCCCGGGTGGGACCCTATCCGAAAACGAGATCCGAAAGGCGGAACGTTTTCATCTCGCCACAGACAGGCATAAGTTTGTCCGGACGCGAACCATGCTGCGGGGCCTGCTGAGCAGGTATACCGGTGTTGAGGCGAAGAAACTCACCATCTCATATAACAAACACGGAAAACCTTACCTGCTCAATCCCGACCGGGACAAATCCGTTTTTTTCAATGTCACCCATTCGAAGGACGTTGCGCTGTTGGCCTTTACCCGACAAGGTGCGATCGGGATTGATATCGAATATATACACGATAATGTAAAATACCTGGAACTGTCACGGCGTTTTTTCTCCGGGCAAGAATACCAGGCATTAGCCCGACTCTCCGGCAATGAATTGAAAATGGGCTTCTATCGTTGCTGGACTCGCAAAGAGGCGTTCGTCAAGGCGGTGGGAAGCGGTTTGTCTTCTTCTCTTGGCAAATTTGCGGTAAATCTCGATAATAACGACAAGCCCAAACTACTTTGGGCGGATAAAACATATTTTCAAGGAACATCTACCATGTTCTCCATACCGCATGATGAGCACTATTGCGCCTCGCTCGCTTGTTTATGCAATCCCGGCCAAGTTGATTTTTATCACTGCCCCCCGGATCTGACTGAGGGCCTGTAAGAAAATAACATGGGCAAGACTGTGCTGATTGAGGCAGCTAAACTGGCGCCGCACTGGAACCCACAGCTGGCCGAAGTTCACAAACGAGAGCTTGAAAAGGGCAACCGCAACAGAGCAACCCTTGCTGTTACGGCATCAATGCGTTATTTTTCTCGACCGCATACGACAAAAAAACTATAGTTTGTCACATGAAGAACAATAATAAGTAATAAACAACAAGGCGGATTTGCGGAAAGACTTCTCATGCTACGCAAGCAAAAAAATCTTTCTCAAGCCAACCTGGGAAAGCTGGTTGGTGTTCATTACTCCCATATTGGGCGGTATGAACGGAAGATTTCACGACCAGCGGCCGACACATTAAAACGATTGGCCGACGCCTTGGGGGTTTCGGGCGATTACTTAATTGAAGGAACTACGGAAGAAGCCGCTAAGGCAAGATTCGAGGACAGAGAACTTTTATGTCAGTTCCAGGAGGTTGAAAAACTACCTGAAGAAGATAAAATGGTTGTAAAAAAACTAATTGAAGCGTTTTTAACAAAAAAACAGATTCAGACTCTTGTTGCACGCTGAGGAGTGAGAAAATGGAAGTCCAAAGAGAGCAGGAATTAGTGGATAAAATACGGAATCTACCGCCGGAGAAAATTGCTGTCGTAGAAGATTTTGTCGAATTTTTGCAACACCGTGACGATAGCATCCTTTTAACAGCAGCGGCAACCAAGCTTTCCGAAAAATCCTTCCAAAGAGTATGGGACAACCAAGACGATGCCGAATACGACAACCTATAATTTCGGTGACATCATACTTGTCCCGTTTCCCTTCACAGACCAAACTACCAGCAAGAAACGTCCGGCAGTGGTTGTCAGTTCCAAGGCGTACAACAATGACAGGCCGGACATTATTCTAATGGCTGTCACCAGCCAAATGCGTCACCTCGGTAAAACTGGAGAAGCTGAAGTGGCAAACTGGAAAGAAGCTGGTCTGATCAAACCATCACTGATGAAGCCAATTCTCACCACAATAGAAAAAAATCTTGTTTTAAAAAAACTAGGCCAGCTATCAAAAAAGGATCGTCACGCACTTCAGGAAATCCTACAAACAATTATAGGAAAACCACAGCAATTCCCGGAGGGTGCTGAAACCATGAAATAGCGTAGTTTGTTAAAATGGCTTTCGCAAACTTTTTAAAATATTAACGCTGAAATTCAAATTTTCCTTGACATATCAACGAGATAGGATTTTTTGTCTTTTTGTAAGAAAAACAACAACTTACAAGGAGGCAACCATGTCGAACCAGATCACGGTAATTATGAAAACCAGCAAGAGAGAAACCGCACGAAAACAAGAGATCAGGTTGCGCAAGCACCTGAATGCGGATGCTCTTCATAGAGTAGGGGATGAAAGAGCCCCTTCCTCTCTTTTATCAAGAATTCCATTCCAGTTTGCGGATCAAGTCATTGAAAAAATTCCATTACCGGTCAGGAATTGGTAGCGGCCGGCAACAATGCCCGGGGCAATGCTAAGTTCATCGGCCATTCTGATGATCTCTGCCTTTGAACGAATCAAACGAAGGCGACATCTTACGTTCTGCCAATTTTGCCATCTGTTCACGGTATTGCGCCTCCAGGTTATTCCAAAGCCTGGCCGGGACCTGTGTCACCAGTTCCAGACGATTTGCGGTTTCATATGAAATCGGCTGAACACCTGTAATTATACGGGTCAAAGACTGTTCGGTCAGTCCCGTTCTTGCTGCAAGATCCTTTTGTGTCATTTCCA
>VAPG01010899.1_pt1 | contig 12625 bp, 20 predicted proteins | sample 3393851 | NCBI WGS metagenome assembly VAPG01 (sample SAMN08290438, study PRJNA428436) | hydrothermal vent metagenome | isolation source: Deep-sea hydrothermal vent chimney | place: Atlantic Ocean: South-mid Altantic Ridge | depth 2194 m m
CAACTAATACCACCTCAAAACCAACAACACTTTTATCTTAATCTATTCCGAATTAGTCCTCTTTTTTATCTTTTTTGAAAGGCCAACCGAGATAAGTTAAAAAAGTTGTTGCCTCTTTTTTTGTTTTAGCAGTAGTAACAATAGTTATGGACATTCCAAAAACATTTTTTAATTCCTCGTCAGATGTTTCTGTAAAAATAGTATGATCTTTTATGCCCAAAGTATAATTACCCATAGCATCAACACCTTTTTTTGAAAGTCCCCTAAAGTCTTTCATTCTAGGCAAAGCTATATTAACCAACTTATCAAAGAAAGCAACCATCCTTGTTCCTCTTAAAGTTATTTGATATCCGACTTCGCTTCCCTCTCTAAGTTTAAAAGCGGCAATAGATTGTTTTGCTTTTCTTGAGGCTGGTTTTTGTCCTGTAATTTTAATAATTCTATCTTGAATAAGCTCAATCTTTTTCTTGTCTATTGTAGAACCTGTTCCAACATTAACCACAATTTTCTCAATTTTAGGAGCTTGCATAACATTAGTATAGCCAAATTCTTTTTTCATCAAGCCAAATACTTTATTTTGTTTTTCTTTATATTTTTCCATTTTTCTAGTTTTTTAGTCGTCAACTTTTAGTTTTTAGTAAATTTGCTCTATAATACCACCTCCTTGTTATATTAAAACTAAACTTTGCCAATTTTATCTTTTTATCAAACAAATAATTTCAAAATTGGATGAGATTCGTTTTTGTTTTTGAAAAAATTTTCTGAGCCTTATATGACATAAGGTGAATGAAAATTTTTTCAAAAACAAAAACGAAAATCGCTGATTTTGGAATTATTTTATAATTTCAAAATTGGATGAAGTTCGGTTTTATTTGAATGGAAAGGGAGGAAGGCGTATGTTTAAGTACGACGACCGACATTTACATTCAGATAAAACCGAAATTCGCCAATTTTGAAATTATTTAAGTACTGTTCCACTTTTTTTAGCAAACCTCACAAACTTCTCTCCAACCAATTTTTTCCCAACTCTTGTTCTTTTCCCCGTTTTCTGGTCAACCAACATAACATTTGAAACATGAATCGGAAAAGTTTTGTCAATAATCTGTCCTTTTTGACCACCTTTGGTTGGTTTTTGATTTTTTTTCTTGATATTTACACCACCGACAATCACCTGATTTTTAACAGGAAAAACCTTCAAAACTTTTCCTGTTTTTCCTTTATCTTTTCCTGCAATTACTATTACTTTATCATCTTTTTTAATACGCATATTTTTTATTTTTTTATCACAACTATTCTTAAATTACAAAATAAAATTCGGGACAAAAATTTTAGCGATTTTTTCAATTTTATTTCAAAAAAAATTGAAGCACTAACTTAACTAACTTTAAATTATTTTATAATCTAAAGCAATATAATTTTTTTGAAGTGAAAGTGGAAAATACCAAGAAATTCATAACAGAATTCTATTTTGTAATTCAAGGAACTATTTAAAATTTTCAAAATTGTGTGCAGTTCAGTTTTGTTCTGCTAATAATGAAGGCGGGCGTATTTCAAATACGACGACCGACATTCTTACCAAAACAAAACTGAAATGTGCCGATTTTAAAAACTTTATACTATTTCTGGTGCCAAAGACGCAATTTTTTGATAACCCATTTCTGAAATTTCTCTTGGAATTGGCCCAAACACTCTACTTGCTTTCGGCTCTTTCTTTTCTTTATCAATAATCACAATTGCATTTTCATCAAAATAAATATAAGACCCATCTTTTCTTCTAAATGGTTGTTTTTGTCTAACAACAACACCTCTTAAAACATCTTTTTTCTTAACTTGTTTTCTGGGTTCAGCTGTTTGAACTGATAAAACAACAATATCTCCAATCCTAGCATATCTTTTCTTTGAACCACCGATTACTTTGAAAACACGGCCTAATTTACCGCCGGAATTGTCTGTTATTTTTACTATTGTTTGTGGTTGAATCATATTTTTAGTTTAATTTTACAATTTAAGATTTATTTTATTAAAATAAAGGACTTATTTTTTGAAATCGGTTTTGTCTCTTTAATAAAAACTTTATCGCCAATTTTTACAGTATTTCCTACATCATGGGCTTTAATCTTTTTATCAATTTTTACATACTTATTATATTTAGGATGCTTTACAAATCTCTGAACTTTTACAACAATCGTATCTGTCATCTTATCCGAAACAACAACACCAGAAAGAACTTTTCCTTTAGAAACTTTTTTTTCATTATTTTCTTTTTTTTCTATTGTTGTTTTTTTCATTTTTTATTATATAAATTTCTAATTTTTAATCTTGTCTATCAACAAATAAACTTTTAACTTCCAAATTTGATATTTTAACTTTTATTGACCGTCTTCTTCTTTGTTTTCTCTTATTTTTAATTCAGTTAAAACTCGTGCTATCTCTTTTTTTAGATTACGACCATCTTTTACATTTTTAATCTTACTTCCTGACAAACCAAAACGAAAACCCCTAAGAGCTTTTCTCTTCTCACCCAACATACTTACCAAATCTTTTTCTGTTTTCTTTTCTAATTTCATAAATAACCTTATTTATATTACTTATTTAAAGAAATAAGTCAACTAATTTTTAAATCGCTTCGCTCTGGTTTATTTCTAAACCCAGCCTTATTTTTTTAAAATACTCAATGTGATAAACCTATTTGTTTTATTTTTTAAACAAATGCGGTCATTTTTAAAAATCAAAAAAATAAAGCTGGATTAAGAAAAATATAGTCGCTTCGCTCCTTATTTTTCTAAACATTTTCTACATCCTCTCTACTAACAACCTTTGTTTTGACGGGTAATTTTGTTCCTGCTTTTCTCAAAGCTTCTCTAGCTATTACTTCGTCAACTCCATCAACCTCAAACAAAATTCTTCCTGGCTTAATTTCAACACAATATCCTTCTGGATTACCTTTTCCCTTTCCCATGCCTACTTCAGCTGCTTTAGCTGTAAAAGGTCTATCTGGGAAAATTCTAATCCACATTTTTCCCAACTTACCAATTTTTCTATTAGCAGCAATTCTAGCAGATTCAATTTGGTTTGATTTAATTCTTGCTGGAGTTAATGCTTTCAAACCATAAGAACCAAAAGCAACCCGAGAACCCCGAACAGCCACACCTCTTTTATCGGGATGTTTCCGCCCTGTTTGCCATTTTCTAAATTTTGCTTTTTTGGGAAATAACATAATAAATAATTTATTATTTTAAAAAGTTTACTTTTTATTGAACACGTCTCCTCTATAAATCCAAATCTTCACTCCAATAACTCCATAAGGAAGGTTTGCTCTTTTCATAGAATAATCAATATCAGCTCTCAATGTTTGAAGGGGAATTCTTCCCTTCTTTACTTCTTCTCTTCTGCACATCTCTGCTCCCCCTAACCTTCCAGAAATACTTATCCTCGCGCCCTTTACATCTCTATTTGCCATTACTTTATCAACAGTCATCTTCAAAACCCTTCTAAAAGGCATTCTTTTTTCCAAACCCTCAACAACCATTGAAGCAACAATCCCTGCATCAGTTTCGGGATATTTGACTTCTTCAACATCAATATTAACTTCTTCGGGAATAGTTAATTTATTTTTTCTCATCACTTTCAAAACATTGTTCTTGATTTTTTGAACCCCATCACCACTTCGCCCGATAATCATACCAACTCTTGATGTTTTAATTATAATTTTAAACCTTTTTTCATCCCTTTCCATCTCAATAGAACTGACATACATATTTCTCAATTCTTTTTCTAAATATTCCCTAATAATGACATCAGTTTTTAAATAATCTCTATATTTTTGACCAACACCAAACCAACGAGATTTCCAACCTCTTAATATCTTTAATCTATGTGAATATGGGTGCACTACATGTGTCATTATATTAATTTACTTCCAGTCAATTAAACAGCAGACTATCGCAGACTGGATGCAAAAAGTCGCATAAATTTCATCACTGAATTTTATTTTCGTTTTACAAAAATAAAATTCAGTGATGAAAAAATGATTATTAATTATTTTTTTTAATTTTCTTCTCTTTTTTTACTTTTTCTCCCTTAACTGTTTCAGAAGTTTCTTTTTGTTTGATAACCTTATCTTCATCATCAAGAGCAACAAAAATACGACTAGTTCTTTTCTTTATTGAAAAAGCTCTCCCCCTCGCTCCAGCCCTCCATCTTTTCAGAGTTTTACTCTCATCCACTCTAATTTCTTTTATTATTAAGTTTGATTTTTGAGCTTTAAAATTATGTTCTGCGTTTGCAACTGCTGAATCAATCAACTTTTTTATTACAAAAGATGCTTTCTTATTCAAAAAACCCAACTCAACCAATGCTCGGTCAACTTTTTTACCCCTAACAAGGTTGGCTACCAAACGAACCTTCTGTGGCGATTGTCTATAATTTTTTAATTCTGCCTTATACATAATTTAATTTCATTGAAATTTAAAACTCTAAATCCTAAACAAATTCAAAATTCAAATTTTCTAAATTCAAAACTCTTTCTTTTGTTTTTTAAATTTCATATTTCATATTTTGTATCTTGTATTTTGTGCTTGTTTAGAATTTCGAGTTTAATGTTTAAAATTTCTCCTACGCTGCCGCTTTTGCTGCCTTTGCTGCTGCAATTTCCGCCTCTTTTTTCTTTTGATCTAAATCTTTTTGCATCTTACCTCCATGTCTATAAAATTTCTTTGTTGGCGAAAATTCGCCCAATCTATGACCCACCATATCTTCAGTAGCAAATACTTCAATATGATCTTTCCCATTATGAACACCAAAAGTAAAACCAACCATTTCTGGTGAAATTTGACTAGCTCTCGCCCATGTTTTAATAACACCATCTTCTGGTTTTCTGTTTGCAACTTTTTTTGCAAGTTTTTCGTCCACATACGGACCTTTTTTTAGTGATCTTGTCATTTGTATTTATAAACTAAAAAGCTCCCAAATGAGCTTTGTATATACTAACAAAATTATAAAAATATGCAAGTCGACCAACCAACTGACAGGCAAGGCCTGTCAGTTATCAAGTGATTATTCAAGGAGATCCTTTTTATCTTCATCAAAGTATCTTTCATCTAAAATACTTTCTAACTGCCTCAATGCATATTTTTTATATTCATTCCTATCTTTAAAATTCTCTAAAACATTACCAGGAGAACTAATAGAATTTAATGAGCCCTCTATATATTCCTTCCAACTATTTCTTACCAATTTATTATCACCAATTTTATGAACTTTATTATTTAGATTTATATAAGCAGATACATAATTCAAATGACTTTCCGATCTAATTTTAGAAGCTTTAAATTTTCCTTGGAATAAAGACCCATTTCGCTTATATTTTTTGTTAAAAAAACCCGTATAACCAGTTCCAAATCTCTGCATATAATATGTTATGCCCTTCCATTTTTTTTGTTTTAAAAGTAAATGAAAATGATTTGGATTTAACCCATAAGCAACAACCTCCACCAACTGACAGGCCTTGCCTGTCAGTTTTTTATATTTAGGTAATTTTTGTTTAAATGCACTCCCTGAAATTTCTGAATTAAAATCTTTTATTCTATCTAAAAAATATTTGATATCTTCTTGATCTAAAAAAATATCCCTCTTGTCAACTCCCCTATTATAAATATGATAAAAAACATCATTTTTGAATATAAATTTTCTTTTTGCCATTTTAAATTTTTAAATAATAATTAAATCTATAAACTGACAGGCCTTGCCTGTCAGTTTAATTATAACAAAAAGTCACCTATATAGGTGACTTTTTGTTTAATTCAGTTTAATTCAGTTTAATTAAGATTTTGGTCGTTTTTACGCTTCGTCTTTCATCTTTTCCAATATCTTAGTTGCTGTATCTTTTCCTCCCAATCCGAAAGCAAGTCCTGTTGCCAAAGATAAAGCCACTACAAATCCTGTAAACAATGTTTGCACGAATGCAGCTGCTACACCAAGTTGATATAACGCCATAAGAACAGCAAATGTCCAGATAGACCACTTTGTTACATTTCCTAGGAAATTAGCTGACTTAACCTCTGCAGCTTTTGCTGACCCCTTAACAACACTTTGCATTGCATCTGCGATCAAAGCAGCCACCAAAAGAATAAGAACGGCTACGATAACTTGTGGTAAGTAAAGAAGAACTACTTGTTGCAGAAAATCATTCACTTGGCTTAATCCCAAAACATCAAAAGATGCTACCAAGAAAACCACTATGATAAACCACTTAACAAGCCCCCCAAGAAATCTTCCTGAATTTAGACGAAAACCAGCTCTATTTAACAAAGACTCCGCCCCAGCACTCCTAAGTGCATTATCCACCTTAAGAGATTTTGTAATTTGAGATACTACTCTTCCCAACAATGATCCAACAATCCAACCAGCGATAAAAATAATAATAGCAACCACTAAGTTAGGAATAAAATGAGCTACACCCAACCAAAGATCTCTGAAAGATTGAGCAAGGACATCACTCCAATTTTTTAAAATCATATTTTATTTTTAAATAATAAAAATTACTAATAATAAACGACCTAAACAGCTTTGAATTATAAAATAATGCTCTATAAAAAAACAAACTTGAACATCTAATTTAGATAGTCATAAATAACTCCATTTTTTGAAACCCTTTAATTTAAGTTTCTTACAACGAACACTATTTTATAATTCAAAGCATTTTATTGTTACTTATACTCTTTCCAAAATTCTTCACTAAAATTTTACCTACAACTTTGAGAAAATTTTGTTAGTTTTTTAGAAATAGCATTACAATTATAACTATCTATATAATACAATAATTTTTAATTATTTTTATAAATAATTATGTGGAAAACTAATTTGAAATATCAAAGTAAAAACCCCTTATTTAAAATTATTTTTATAAAAATAATTTTAAATAAGAGATTTTTACTTAAATTCCAAGCCTATTTACTATTTTTTGATGTGGATTATCTAAAATATCCCTTATCAACTTATCGTATATATTCAACCTATAATTAAAATCATCTGTTCTCATCACAACATAACGCAATTCTTTACCCATTTCCGACTCCAAAACCCCCATAGCTCTTTCTACCTTTCCTGTATTTAGACTATCTCCCACTATTAATATATCTACTCTACTTTCAGAATCTTGAATGAAAGCTCCAGAAACCAACACAAGTTTTAATCTTCCCGAACCTGATAATTTTTTCAAAACAGTAGAAGAAGTAAAGGAGGTCATATCTACGAGGAGATTATATAAAGATATCAAATAAGGAAATTTTGAATTTAACATCCAACCATTTGCTTTTTTCTTTACAATTTTAGTTTTAGCTGGATTTCTTTTTGTTTTTTTGATTTTAACAGTAACTTCTTTATAAAAGACTTTTCTTTTAATTAAACCTGCTTTTTCTAATGAAACTAATTCCTTTTTTAATGTAGGTAAAGCCACCTTTGCTCTTCTAACGATATCATCGTTATCAAAAGGCGTGTCTTCATTAGACAAAAACAATTTCATTATTTTAACTTTAGCAAGACTGCCAAATAATTTTCCTAATGTTTCCATATGTAGATATTATAATAGAAAAAAAGATATTTTTCAAAGAAAAAAGTGCCGTTAATAAAAGGCACTTTTTTAAAAAGTCATTGGAGAGGCTAATAAAAGATAATTACAAGCAAACCAAACTACAGTCACCGACCAAACTAACCACGAAGGAACAATTATAAGAAAGAATTTCGGCTCTTTTCTGTATTTAATTGAAAAAAATAAAAATAATACGGATAAACAAACCAAAAAACCGCCAACCCCTGACTTGTTCGTAATTTCCATAAAATCTACAATAAATTTATTATTCACAATAAATCTCCTTTTATACTTTTTGAAAAATTAAATTCTAAATTTTAATTTTTAACTTCTATTTTCTAAATTTAATACTAGTCAAAAATAAATTATTGTCAAACCGATATCACTATTTATATTCCTACCAAATTTAATACACTAATTTAAAATTTTAAAAAACCAAAATTTAATAAATTAAAAACTCTTTTATTATAAAAGTAGTGAAACAGCCCCACATAATATGGGGCTGTTTGAGACTTAAACAAAATAAAGGACTTAACTAAAGATATTAGGCCAGATACCTCGGCATGTCTGACAAATCAACCAAACTGGAAAAAGAAATAAAAAGATGCCTAAGAAAAAACTTTCAACTCTTGTTACATCTCCCTTTTTATGTTTACAAAAAAGTAGTCGCGAAACCAAAACCGCCAACATAATTAAATGGAGGCTCTCCACTAAGCCATAATCAGTCTTTGTTTCCATCCTATACAACGAAAAAATCCAAAAGAGCAACAACCCTAAACCCGTCCAAGGATTTAACAATCCTCCAACGGTTACAGAAATAGACGGTATAACAAATAATGCATTCATTTTTTTCTCCCCTTATTAATCTGAATTAATCTGAATTGCAACCTTGATTTCTAATTAACTTATATCAAAAAATCCTAATAAAAGCAACAAAAAGGCAAAATTAAAAGGCTCATTAATGAGCCTTTTAATTTTGCCTTTTTGTTGCTTTTAAAATAATTTAAATTTAGCTACTGAACGAAGAGATAAAGAAAAATTTTTGAGCCTTATACACAAAGGTGAAAAAGTTTTTCTAAAATCTACAAAGTTCAGTGCTAAATTTAGATTATTTATTTCAACTCAACAGAACCTCCAGCAGTCTCAATTTCTGTCTTCAAAGCCTCAGCGTCTTCTTTCTTCATTCCTTCTTTCAACATAGCAGGAGCTCCGTCAACTAACTCTTTTGCTTCTTTGAGTCCAAGACCTAGAGCCGCTTTAACTGCTTTAATAACAGCGATTTTTGAATCACCAACTGCTGTAAGCTCAACATTAAATTCGGTTTTTTCTTCCCCAGCATCAGCACCTCCATCAGCAACACCTCCCGCAACAGCAACAGCTGCAGCTGAAACTCCAAATTTCTTTTCTAAAAGTTTAACTAATTCGTTGAGATCAAGAACCGACATACTTTCTATTTCGTCAACCAATTTCTTAAACTTTTTAGGAACTTCCACTTCTTCCCCTTCCTCTTCTTTTATTTCTTCTTTAACTTCTTTATCTTTTTTTTCCTCCTTTTCTTCTGTTTTTTCTTCTTCTTTTTCAACAGAAGCTTCTTCTTTTTTTTCTTCTTTAATTTCTTCAGTAGAAGTTTCCTCAACAGGAGCTTCTACTTTTTTAGTTTCTTCAACTACTTCACTTTGCTCTGTCTCTTTCGGAGAATCAGAGTCTGTTTTCTTTTCTTCGTTTGTTGTCATAGATTTATTTCATTAAATTTTTAATAAGTTTCTAAATAATTTCCAAATTGGATGAAATTTTACTTTTGTTTTGGTGAGAATCGTCGTTACTTTTCTGTTCAGAAAAAAGGAAGATGTGTGTGTTATTACGCAACCGACATTCTTGCCGAAACAAAAGCAAAAATTCATCAATCTTGAAATTATCTTATTTTTTCTCTGCAATCTTATTAAGAGCTACAACCAATCCTTGAATAGGTGAATTAATAAGATTTACAAATTGTCCATAAAGAACTTGAGTTGGAGGTATCATAGCAATTTCTGTCATCGCTATTTGATTCATATATTTTCCTTCAAAAATACCCCCTAAAATAGCAACATTATCTTTATGTCCTTTTTGAAAATCATAAACACCTCTTGCTGGAGCAGTCAAATCATCAGAATAAGCCAAAGCCAATTCACCATCTAACTGTGGAATATCTCCCTCCACTTTCAACCCTCCCAAAACTCTTTTAATAAGAGTTTTTTTAGCAACAAAATAACCGACATTATTCTCTCTTAATTTTCTTCTTAAATCAGTTGTGTCGCCAACACCCAAACCATGAAAGTTAACAAAAACTACAGACGAAGTATCTTTTATAACTTTATTGATTTTTTCATAAATTTCATTTTTTTTCTCTTTTGAGATAGCCATATTTTTTGAACCAGCAGTCTACAATAAACGAATTACTTACCATACCATTAACAGCAAGGCGCAAATTGTAAATTATTGACCGTGAATTAATTTGGCGTTTTTTAAAATTAAAAAACGCCGTTAATAAATAAAGGCATTAAGTAGATAAAAATCTACAATAGTTCGACCTGAATAGGAGCTTATTATGTTTGCTATCAAACTCAAACATCGCCTATCTTCTTGGGCCTTTATTAAACTGCATTATATATAATGACGAAACTAAATGCAAGTATTGAGCAATTACAATAAAATAAATTAAATAAATTCAGGTCTCGGGGACCTAAATTTATTTAATCTTACTATTTAACAATAATTTGATTCACGGAAGAATTTTGAGTGCCCCCCTCAAAATAATTTACGGTAACGATAATAAGAAAACTTGTTAAGATAATAAAAATAAAACTAAACAAAAACTTAAAAAAAGACTTATTCAATAACATAATTGAATAATAACATTCACTTTTTAATAAAGAAAGTTGAAAAGTTTTCAGACTAAGTTGTCAAATTTTACAGACAACAGACAAGATTTTTAAAATTGGGGGCGGTCGCACCGCCCCCAATTTTAAAAATCTTGTCTGTAAAATCTTTCTCACAAAGACATCAAAAAACGAAAAAATTCGTCTTTGCGAGCAGAAACAAAGCAGTCTAAAATAAATTGTAACCAAGTGGATATATAACCCAAAAATCAACTTCAAAAACAAACTACCCCACAGCAAGCTGTTCCTTCACTTCACTCCGTATCAGCGAGGTATTTAGGAACTCCATTCTAAATTATTTTAGAAACCTAGTTTTAGTTGGAAACTCGGTTTTCAACTACATCTCGCAGCAGGCTGACGGTAAATAATTTTATTAAAAAACCAAATTACCGACTTTTTTAAAAAACAAATTCTATACTGAATTTTTGAAATATAAAATTATACCCTTTCTAAAAAACCTAACTGAACATTTACCAGAATTCTGGCTACGACTTCGGAAAAAATTCTGAAAATGTGTTTGGCAGAGCTTTTTAGAAATGGTATTATATTTTTAATAAAATGAATAAACCATATTTAAAAGTTAAATTATTAAACAACAGAGCATTCTTACCATCCAAAAGATATGAAGATTCCTGTTTTGATTTATACGCAATCCATGAAAAAGACTTTTTTATTCTATATCCAGGAGATATTGAACTAATGAAAACTGGAATTGCCATTGAAATTCCACAAGATTGGGTTTTTTACATTGTAGAAAGAAGTAGCACCGGCTCTAAGGGAATTGCGAAAAGGTCTGGAATAATTGACAGCGGTTATCGGGGTGAAATTTTTATACCAATAAACAACACTTCAAATAAACCAATAATTTTTGCTCGTCATAATGACGAAAAATTAAGCCTTTTTTTAAGAGAAAATAATTTAAAAAAAGAAGAAACTGTTATCTACCCAATGACAAAAGCTGTCGCTCAAGGAATGTTGTTATACTCTCCCCATGTCAAAGTGGAAGAAGTTGATGAATTAAGTCTGGAAAGTGAGCGAGGAGAAGGTTCAATGGGAAGCACAGGAAAATAATCAACGAAACTAAACTTTATTATAAAAGTTTAAACAAGTTTTTAAAAAAGTTTAACGGCTCGTTTTCAAAACGAGCCGTTAGGTTTAGAGTTTAAAAATAATCTAAACCCCCCCAAAAATTAAAAAACTAAAACTTGTGTTCAATTTTTTAATTCAAGATTGACTTATTTGCATTTTAAAGGTAATTTTAGGACATAAGAAGTTCTTTCAAAAAAATACTCAATTATTTTATTGAGTTTTATTTATATATTCTAAATTACATAAAAGCCATACAAATTGAGAGGAGTGTGTTATGCCTAAAAATAAAGAAATGGTTCTGCTTATTACGGCAATAAAAAATAAGGATGGTACTTTCAGTATTAAAGTTGAAGGGCAAGGAGATCAAGAAAGAAGAGCGCGGGAAGAGCTTTTTATACTCCCCTCTTTGGAAACAAATGAAAAAGATGCTCTTAACAAATTCTCACAAAAAGTTATGAGCGAAGCGGTCATAAATTTCGTCAGAGTTTTCAAAACAAAAAAAATGTGAAAAAGATTCAAGTGGTCAAGGGAGGACAAAATGGCAAAACAAGTAAAAGGTCCAAAAGGTATCACACCTTTTGGGCTTCTTTTTTACTACCCCATTCTAAATTACTTTGTAACACCATCTCCAAAAAATTCGCAGAACACTTTTTTTCAAAATTTAGAATACGATAAAAATCACAGTTCAACTGGTTACTGGGGTTTTGTTCCAAAAGATTTTCTTTCGTATTTTTTTTAACCACTTTTTCTAATGTCTCGTTTTGAAAACGAGTGGTTAAATTTAATACAAAGGTCTTGTGCTGGTAGCTTTATTATTAGAAAAAATAATGTTTTCAGCTGTTTGGGTGATAGAATCGGCATCTAAAAATATCCCTAAATCATTATTTCTAAATGTTACATTCTTCAAATTTACAGGTGAATGGTCATAATGCACACCATATTTCATATATCTAATTTCAGCATTTTTAATAAAAGAAGTTGAATTAGGTTTAAAATATATCCCCTTGCTTCCTGTAATAATTTTATCTGG
>VAPG01002184.1_pt1 | contig 12616 bp, 10 predicted proteins | sample 3393851 | NCBI WGS metagenome assembly VAPG01 (sample SAMN08290438, study PRJNA428436) | hydrothermal vent metagenome | isolation source: Deep-sea hydrothermal vent chimney | place: Atlantic Ocean: South-mid Altantic Ridge | depth 2194 m m
AATTACCATTCTTTAACCTGCCTTAATTTTACACATAAAAAAGCGATTGATATCATCTATATTGATCCGCCCTATAACACGGGAACGAATGGTTTCAGGTATAAAGACAAAAGAGTTTTAGCAAAATATCCGGATGGTACGGATGTAGTGAAAGACCATCCTTTACGACACAGTTATTGGCTTTCCTTTATGAGCAAGAGGCTGGAATTAGCCTATAACCTTTTGAAAGATGTTGGTGTTATGTTTATCTCAATTAATGAAGAAGAATACGCTTCGTTAAAATTATTGTGTGATAAAATATTTCAGGAATCCAATTATCTGACAACTTTTACGGTTAAAGTGAGACATGAGGACAGAATTTTAAAAGGAGATAAAGATTTTCACGAAACGACTGAACTACTTCTGCTATATAGAAAATCAAATAAATTCAAAACAATAAAACGAATACAAGACAATACATCTATCTCAAAATATGTTTACAAAATTGAAGAGTTAACGGACAATCCTGAAAAAATCATATTTGGGAATAAGGAGGCGGAGATCTTTAAGCCTGGTGAATATAGGATTATTAAGGGCGAACCGTCAACGGACAATCTTCAAAAAATTAACATACGGGGGACGATTAAAGAAGGGAATAGCTCAGGTAGATTTCATATGAAGTACCTTGAAGAAAGAAATGATTTATTAGGGTTTTTGTATAAGGTACCGGATATTGGCGACGACCCTTTATCTTATAGGTATTTTTTGACAAGAGAAAAAGAAACTTTACTAAATGGTAGTTATTTTCAAGGTGTTCCGGTTGGGAAATCCGATACAAAAGAAGTGCCTTATCCTAATTTTATGGATTTTGAAGAAGCTTTTAACAATGTTGGCTATGAGGGAGGGATTACTTTTAGAAATGGTAAAAAACCAGTGGAGTTTATTAAATTTCTCATCAATATTGGTAGCCGTAATAAAAATGCTGTCATTCTGGATTTCTTTGCAGGAAGCGGGTCAACGAGCCAGGCTGTTTTGGAACAAAATAATTTGGATAAGGGAAAAAGACAGTTTATTTTGTGTACAAACAATGAAGCTAATATAGCGACGGAAGTAACGTTTCCAAGAATAAGGAATGTTACGAATGGTTATCAGCAAACAAAAAATCAAAAAGAAATTCTATTTGAAGTGCCGTTAAATACAAAGGTACTAGTAAACAATACAACAATTTTAGAAGCTATTGAGAAATTTGATTCGGAAGAGTACCAACAAAGATATGACCTGATAAAAAAAGAGGTTAGAAAAAATAAATTTGTCATAAGCGGTATTATTAAGAAGCAACAAAAAGTAAGTGGCCTTGGTAATTCGCTAAAATATTACAAAACAGATTTTATCGATAAAGATAATGTTCCTGATGCAACAGATGAGGACAAATCTGTTTTAGCAGGAAAAGCAGGTTTCCTCTTGTCCATTGCAGAGAATACGTTAGAAGAGGTTGAACAAACAGGCTACTTTCAAATTTTTGAAAACAACAAATCAGCAACTGCCATTTATTACAGAGAAGAATTAGACGAAATGGACTTGTTCGCTGAGAGAGTTAAAAATATAAGCAAACCTGTTTCTCTTTATTTAATTGGCCATGGAAACAAAAGCAACTTTAAAACGTTGTTTCAGCAGCTGAATAATGTTAGTCTGAAAGCAATCCCGCAACCAATTTTGGAGATTTACGATAAAATTTACAATGTTTTATAGAATGTTATATGAATCCTGTTCACTAAAAGATGGCACAACCCGATCATAATTCTTCAATATGGAATTCAATATTTTTGAAAATAAAGTCTATTACTTAGAATATTTGCAGATATACTGTTATTATCAGCTGATAATGATTGATAAACCGGATATGGACATAGATGCTTACCCGGCATTTGAGTTAACGGATACGATAATAAATTCTTTTAATCAATGGGTTAAAAGAGATAAGTATGTTAACAGCAAGGTTCTTGAGTGGCTCGAAGCAAACCCTGACAGAATTAAATATTTCAAGAGAAATTTTCCGGATAAATTTAAACCAAAGGTATCTGTTTGGAGCGATCGTAATAAGACGGCCTATTACAAAGGAAAACTTCAGGATTCATTCTTATTTGAGAACTATATTGCAGAATTACTTAAGCAGAATTATGGTCTTAATATAGGCCAATATATGACCCCTAAAGGGCAATACGAGTTGGGAGAAAATGCTTTAGGTATAGAAATAAAAAATGACACATTAATAGAAAAATACGGTAATGTGTATGTTGAATATCAGGAGAAATCCGGTGCAGGCAATAATGATTATGTTAATTCGGGGATATTAAAAAATGATCTTTGTGAGTATTTTCTAATTGGCACGCAAAAGAAATTTTATATTTTTAAAAAGTCACGATTAATCCAGATATTTAAAGAGGAAATTCGGAATAAAAGTAAGGGAATCAGCTCCCCGAGGGGTATTTTGTTTAAGCAAATAGCTACATCAAAAGGCTATGTTTATCCTGTAAGAAATGCCAAAAACGATATCATTACATTGGATGAGATGGTTGCAATAATAAAAAGTAAAATAGGGTCAAATGATACCTCCACAAATACCATTCACAGACGGTGATGGCTTCCCTAAAAAGGCGTATGAATTCATCCAAAAGTGAAATTATTCTAACCTGTTAAAAAGAAATGTTCCCCGTTTGTGGTAAGACATACAAAAGGGTTTTGGTACGCAATTCGCGATCAACGCCCTTTTTTTTGCTCAATATTTCATCAATCAAACGTCGTATAAGCAGTCTCTCCATGCATGGCTTCATCCATACCAATGGCTTCTTGTTTTTCAGTTGCACGTAAGCCAAATAGTTTGTCCACGACGATAAAAAGGACAAAGGTGCCCACGCCGGAATATATGACAGTGGACAAAACAGCCATTAGCTGAACGACAAATTGGTGAGTATTCCCGTAAAAAGCGCCACTATATGCAGCCTGAATAGCAGGTGTAGCCAATAAACCGGTCAATAAAGCACCGAGGACACCACCAATACCATGCACACCAAAGGCATCTAATGCATCATCATATCCCGTTTTTGGTTTTACATAAGCTACCATAAAGAAACAAACCAGTGAAACCATCACTCCGATAATTAGTGCGCCTGTTACATCAACAAATCCGGAAGCCGGTGTAATGGCAACTAATCCAGCCACAGCACCCGTAGCAACGCCCACAAGTGTCGGTTTCTTCCCGATGATCCAATCCAAAATTGCCCATGTAATAGCAGCTGCTGCCGCAGAGAGCTGAGTGACCAGAAAAGCATTTGCTGCAAGTCCGTCGGCGGCTAATCCACTTCCGGCATTGAAGCCAAACCATCCAAACCACAAAAGGCCGGCGCCAATAGCTACAAAAGGAATATTATGTGGCGGAATTGCATGTCGCTGATAATCACGACGTTTACCCAACATTAGAACCATAACCAAAGCAGCAATACCGGCATTAATATGCACTACTGTGCCTCCTGCAAAGTCGAGTGCTCCTAATTTAGCCAGCCAACCATCTGCCGACCATACCCAATGTGCAACCGGATTGTATATGACCAAAGCCCAAAGTAACGAGAAAATCAAAAAGCCTTTGAATTTGATTCGTTCGGCGAAAGCGCCAATGATTAAGGCTGGTGTAATCACGGCGAACATCATTTGAAATAATATAAAGACGATGTGAGGAATGGTTCCAATCATTACCGGAACACCGTTGACTATTTTTCCGGTGGGTTGGGAATGGGAAACAAAATAGGGGCTTAAATCGTTGATATGAATCCCATGCAGAAAAGACCACTGAAACCCGCCAATGTAGGGCGCTAATATTCCACTTGAGCTGCCAAAGGCCAGACTATAACCACAGACTACCCATTCGATACTGATTACGGCGGTAATTATAAAGCACTGCATCAACACATTTAAAATATTCTTGCGACGAACCAGACCACCATAAAAAAGAGCCAATCCTGGTATTGTCATTAACAGCACCATTGCGGTGGCTATCATCATCCATGCTGTATCGCCCGCGTTAACTGTGGGGGCAGGAACCGCCGTTACCGCTGCTGCACCTTGCGCCATTGCCGGAAGACTTACCAAAGTCAGAAGTGTAATAACTGCTGTGTATATTTTTTTCATCTTGAAATCATTTTTGTGAGTTAAGAACATGAAACGAAGTAGTTTTTATCCATCAACAACTTCACTTGCCCAAATACCCTCCGGCAAGTTTCATCATGTTAGCTATCAGTTAAATATTATTTCTCTTCTTTTTCTTTGTTGTATAAAGCTTCCGGTCCGGTTTCTCCCGTGCGTATGCGGTATGTAGCCTCAATGTCGGAGACAAAGACTTTGCCATCACCCATATCACCGGTTCGTGCAGCATTCATAATTGCTGTCACGGTTTTTTCCAAATTCTTGTCGCGAACAACAATAGAGAGCATGTGCCGCTGGATGTAGTGGGACTCAAATATCTGACCTCTTACCATTTGCTCTTCGGTGGACTTTCCAAGGCCTGTAATATCCCAGTAGGAAAACCACCCGATTCCTGTTTCATACAAAGCCTTTTTAACGTCTTCAAATTTTGACTTCCTGATAATTGCTTCAATTTTTTTCATAGCTTATAATATTTGGTTTAACAAAAAAGACTTATGGAATTCCCCTTATGGGAAAATATTCAGGGTGTTCTGTTTGTTTGCTGTTGAAAGTTATGGTGGTTAACGGATGAATTATGAAAGGATATTATACCCATGACAAGGTTTGTCCCTGCCTTTGAATTTCGTGCCTGCGATTCTGCAAGCAAATTCCGCATAGTACCATATTATTAGATGAGAAAAATTCCCTCTCACAGCAAGACCAAAAGGAGAAAGATACCTGACAAATGCGAGAGTATTCCCTCTCCTTAAGTTTTGATAACTAAATTTATTTTTCATTTGGCTGCAAATTTCATAGACTTTTGATAATGCAGATCTTCCGGGATTTATTAACTACATCCATCCATTCAAAAATACATATTTTCCTGTATGGGAGAAACTACTTTCCAATTAAAACATTCATAAAATTAATAAGAAAATACGAAGCTATTCCTTAAATAGTATTGATAATAAAGAAGATACAAATACAAAAAGGATTTTGTCAATTTATTGTCTCTTTTTTACTCCTCATCGAAACAACTACTAATAACGTTTGCGAGATACATGTCCTGTTTGATTAAAAATCAAAGTTTTTAGAAAAAGTCATGTGCTTTCAGCTGTATTTAAAGTGAATTATTCTATTTGTAGAGGATAAAATGGTAATATTCAGCTTCCAAAACGGGAGGAAGTGTTTAAAAAAGGCCAAAATGAATGCATTAGGGTCTTAATTTTAATTTCTGTCTGTTTTTTGTCAGAAAAGCACCTTTCCAGAGAGGGGCGAGGCAGGCAGATAACAAATTCGAATGGGGAATGGTTTTTTTATTCCCCGCCATCTCCATATTCCATCAGATAAGCTTTGATAAACCCATCTAACTCTCCATCCAAAACTGCCTGAACGTTGGACGTTTCATAATTTGTACGCACATCCTTCACCATTTTGTAGGGATGCAAAACATAAGACCGGATTTGCGAACCCCATTCGATTTTCTTTTTGCCCGCTTCAATTTTTGCCCTTGCCTCCTGTTTTTTACGCATTTCAATTTCATACAACTGCGAGCGCAACATTTGGAGAGCTTTCTCACGATTTTGTTGTTGAGAACGGGTTACCTGGCATTCTATCACCAGCCCCGAGGGCTCATGTCGCAAGCGAACGGCAGTTTCTACCTTATTTACATTCTGTCCGCCCGGGCCGCTGCTGCGGAAAGTATCCCAGCTGATATCTGCCGGGTTCACCGCAATCTCTATGGACTCGTCCACCACGGGATAAACATATACCGAGGCAAAAGAGGTATGACGACGGTTGGCCGAATCGAATGGTGAAAGCCGTACCAGCCGGTGGACACCATTCTCCCCTTTCAGGTAACCAAAGGCAAAGTCCCCTTCGAACTCCAGCGAAACCGATTTGATTCCTGCTACATCCCCTTCCTGAAAATCCAGCTCTTTTACTTTAAAGCCTTTTCTTTCGCCATAGCGAATGTACATGCGCATGAGCATCTCTGCCCAGTCCTGGCTTTCAGTACCCCCTGCCCCTGGGTTAATTTTCAAAATAGCATTCAGGTTATCCTCTTCTTCCCCCAGCATTTGCAGAAACTCCAGCTCTTCCACCTGCTTCAGTGCCATGGCAAATTGTTCGTCCATTTCCTCATGCGAAACTTCTTCATCATGGAAAAAATCTTCGAGTACTTTCAAGTCATTAAAAGACTCCTGCGCTTTGGCGAAAGCCTCCATCCTGTTTTTTTTGGCCTTTATTTTTTTCAACAACACTTCCGCTTTTTTGGGATCATTCCAAAAATCAGGTGCTTGTGTTTTTTCCTCTTCTTCTCCAATTTCCATCAACGTGCGATCCACGTCAAAGGTACCCCCTCAAGGCCGTAAGTCGTTTCGACAGGTCTTTCATGGCTTCTGTTGTGTACATAAGCTTTCTTTTTTGCAAAAGTAAAAAGATTGTGGCTCACCGGAGAGAGTTATGAATGAAAGAATGATAAATGAAAGAATGTTGGCCCGGCTACCAATAAAAGACGAAAAGAAGTTGCGACGAAGCGAAGTTGTGAAGTGGAACGAATAACAACTGAATAACAAGCGTCTGACCATTGAATGACAACCGAATGACAATTGAATGACCATTGAATAACAACTGCCTGACTATTGAATCACTGTAAAACAGCCAACAATTTTTATCTATTTTTACCCCGCAAAATGAAAATTAAGGGAATGCAACTCAACCTGCCTGCTTACGAAGCGAAAATCAGGGAAAATGAAGGAAATGGAAACGATATCTTCGATTCTTTCAGGAGGAAATATGTCCGTCTGACACCCGAAGAATGGGTGCGCCAGCATTTTCTGCATTTTCTGTGTAATGAAAAACATTATCCCGCCTCGCTGATACGTGTTGAGAAAAGTTTGATGATAAATGGTATGCTCCGACGATTTGATGCAGTTATCTATAAAAACGATGGCTCGCCTGTCCTGCTGATTGAATTTAAGGCTCCCGAAATTAAGCTGAGCCAGTCCGTTTTTGATCAGGTGGCAACCTACAACCTCGCTCTTCATGCCGATTATCTTATCGTTAGTAACGGGCTCGCGCATTACTGTTGTAAAATGAACTATGAAAAGCACCGTTATCATTTTCTTCAGGATATTCCTGATTATACTTATTTATAGTATTTTATGAATATTTATTCTGTCTAAATAAAAAAATGATTTCCTTTGCAGAAAAATTTCCTTTTGGAATAGTAAAAAGTTATAAATTTGTCCGTAAAATTTTTATCACATGAAAAAAACAATCATTCAAATTATTTTGATAGGCATTGCAGTAGTTTTAGGCTACTTTACTTACACAAGTATCATGCAGCCCGTGAACTTTAACAAAGAGAAAAGAGCCCGTGAAAAAGTTGTTATCCAGTATCTTAAAGATATTCGCTCAGCACAGTTTATATACAAACAGCTGAACAACAGATACACCGGCTCATTCGATACCTTGATTAGATTCGTGGATAGCGCCCGGATTCCTGTGGTGAAAATGATTCCTGATCCCAACGATACCACTTACACACTCACCATTAATGATACGGTAGGTTACGTCAGAGTTGCTGACTCGTTGTTCAGAGGACAGAAAAATGTTGACTATCATCACATTGATGTCATTCCGTTTTCCGAAGGTGCAAAATTCCAGATGAAGGCAGGAATAATAAATAAAGGTGGTGTCAAAGTACATGTCTTTGAAGTAAAAGCCCCTTTTACAACTTTCCTAAAAGGAATGGATGAGCAGCTGGTTGTCAATCTGAAAGCAACCAAAATAGAGCAGAAGAAATATACCGGGCTGAAAGTTGGCTCTATGACTGAGCCTTCTACTGACGGCAACTGGGAATAATATCCGGCTTATGCCATACAGTATTAAGCCACATATCAGCTATCTCGACAAATCTTTTAAAGCGTCACACACACGTTCGTACATCATGGCCATGCAAATCAACATGCATGGCCTTGCTTTTTCCATATACAATCCTGACAAGAATAAATTTATCGGGTTACAGCACTACCTTTTTGATGTGAAAAAAAACCCGGCCGATTTCCCCCTGGTGTTTGACCTTATCCTCAACGAATATCCCTGGTTTGCTTTTCCTTACATGGATTTTTACTGCCTGATACAGAATGGTTTCAGTACACTTATACCACTTCCTCTTTTCAAAAGTGAGCACAAAAATCTCTACCTTGGCTTTAACCATCCTTTTCAGGAAAACCACCGGATAATTTTTGATGAGCTTAAAAATACGGGGTCAGCCAATGTCTATTATCTTCCCAATCCGCTTGCCGAGAAAGTAAAAGAGTTCTGGCCAAATGCCCATATTGCCCATTATTCTTCAGCACTCATAGAGAGCCTTACGGTCAATTTTAAGAATAAATTTGATGAGAAGAGTCTGTTTTTGGATGTTCATAAAGAAAATTTCGATCTGGTTTATTTTAAAGAAAATCGTCTTTTTTATTCCAACAACTTTATCTACCATACTAAAGAAGACTTTGCCTATTTCCTGCTTACGGCTATGGAGCAACTTTCTCTGAATCCCGAAGAAGTTAAGTTGATGCTTATGGGCAACATAGACAAAGACAATGATAACTACCAGCTTATTTATCAATACATCAGACAAATAGAATTTATCGGGGAGAATAAAAACTTCTTTTATTCTTATGTTCTCGATGATATAAGACGACACAAATACTACACGCTTTTTAATGTGTTGCAATGCGAATTATAGCCGGAAAATATAGAAGCCGGAAAATAAACCCTCCGGCAAAACTGCCGGTACGTCCTACCACCGACTTGGCCAGAGAGAGTTTATTCAATATTCTAAATAATCTGGTTAAGTTTCAAAACATCGTTGCCCTGGATTTATTTTCAGGAACCGGTGCTGTCTCGTTTGAGCTGATATCGCGCGGATGCCATGACGTTACAGCGGTGGATCAAAACCGGAACTGTGTGGAATGGATACGTAGTGCTGCCGATAATTTCCAAATGGAAAACCTGCATGTCAGGCAGGCTGACAGTTTCCGGTTTGTCAGGCAAAGTCCTCGAAAGTACGATCTTATTTTTGCCGATCCTCCTTACAGCCTGGAACGAATTGAAGATATCAGCAGGCAGATTTTTGAAAATAATCTTTTAAAAGAAGGAGGGTGGCTGGTGCTGGAACATCCCAAAGAAGTTGACTTTTCAGGTCAGCCTTTTTTTGAAAGCCACCGCAAATACGGAAAAGTGAACTTTAGCTTTTTTCATTTTACGAATGATGACTAACGAAGTTTCTAACGATAAAAAATCTCCCCGTATCTTTTTTTTCACCGGCCTCGGAGCTGACGAAAGGGCCTTTTCATATCTTAAAATAAAAACTTCTTTACAGCAAATTTATGTTGCCTGGCTGAAACCGGAGAAACAGGAACCGCTAATAAATTACTGCCATCGCCTCGTTGAAAAATACAAGATAGAAGAGGGCGATATTCTCATTGGCCTTTCTTTCGGTGGTTTGGTGGTAACTGAAATTAACCGGTTTATCAAACCGGCACTTAGCATCCTTATTTCCAGTGTTTCCACACGACGGGAGCTACCGTTGGCTTATCGTGCGGCCGGACGGATAAATCTGCATTATCTCATACCAAAGTCTTCGCTAAACAAAACAAACCAGTTGAGATACTATCTTTTTGGCTTGAAAAAACCTGCACAGAGGCAGCTCTTTGATGAAATCGTCACCAATGCTGATCCGGATTTTGTTCAATGGGCGATTGATATAATTGTTCACTGGGAGAATAGTAAAAAACCCGAAAACCTGTTTATAATACATGGTACTTCCGACCGTATCATGCCCACCCATAAAGCCTCTTCCGATTTTATTATCAAAGGAGGAAGTCATTTTCTTACCTGGGAAAATGCCGAAGATGTTTCTGCGATTATCCGGCAGCTGATAAAAGCAAAAGTGCAGGACACCGGGGAATAGCGATTTGCTACCCCTTTATCTTCTTTCGGACAAAACCGGCTATCCGGAAATTTTATACCTTTACTCACTATTCTTGTTAAATCTGAATTATGAACAGAAATCTGAATTTAGAAAAGCTGAAAAATACACCACTTTGGGATGTCATCGTTATTGGCGGTGGTGCTACAGGGCTGGGGACTGCCGTGGAAGCAGCTACACGTGGATACAAAACCCTGTTGCTTGAGCAGGCCGATTTTGCCAAAGGAACCTCCAGCCGGAGCACCAAACTTGTGCACGGTGGCGTTCGTTACCTGGCACAGGGCGATATCTCGCTGGTGCTCGAAGCGTTGAAAGAGCGTGGCCTTTTACGCCAGAATGCCCCGCATCTTGTGCGCAATCAGATATTTATCATCCCGACCTACGAGTGGTGGGATGGGCCGTTTTATACTGTTGGACTGAAAGTATATGACTTGATGTCCGGCAAACTGGGTCTGGGGCCTTCGGAACGGATAGATACAGAAGCGGTGATTCGGGCTATTCCCAATCTGAAGAAAGAGGGGCTAAACGGTGGCGTCATATACTACGATGGGCAGTTTGATGATGCCCGTCTTGCTATTAGCCTGGCACAGACATTAGAAGACAATCGTGGAACCGCACTAAATTATTGTCGCGTTACCAATATCCTGAAGGACGAAATGGGTTTTGTGGATGGCGTTAAAATCTTAGATGAGGAAAACAATGAGGTTTATGAGATAAAAGGAAAAGCAGTTGTAAATGCTACGGGCGTTTTTGCTGACAGTATCATCCAAATGGATCATCCCGAAACAAAAAGGACCATTGTCCCTTCTCAAGGTGTGCACATCGTTCTTGACCGGAAATTTCTTCAGGGTGACGCAGCCATTATGATCCCTAAGACAACTGATGGACGCGTGTTGTTTGCCGTTCCGTGGCACGACAAAGTAGTTGTGGGAACCACCGACACCCTTATGGACGAAATTAGTCTGGAGCCACGGGCACTGCCCGAAGAAATTGATTTTATCCTGAATACGGCTAGCGAATATCTGGTCTATCCTCCGAAAAAATCAGACGTGCGCAGCGTTTTTGCCGGCCTCCGTCCGTTGGCAGCACCGGAAGAAGAAGGTGAAAAAACCAAAGAGATCTCCAGAAGTCACAAAATCACCATCTCAGCCACCGGATTGCTGACTATTACGGGTGGCAAATGGACAACCTACCGGAAAATGGGCGAAGATGTTATTGAGAAAGCTATTTTGATTGGCGGGCTCGAAGAAGTACCTTCGGTTACAGCCAATATGCCCATCCATGGCTATGTGAAAAGTTTTGATGAAACTGACCCGTTAAATTATTACGGCTCCGACCGGGATAAAATAAAATCGCTTTCGCTAAAAGACAAAAGTATGGCGGATGTGTTGGTGGAAGGATTTCCTTATACCAAAGCTGAGGTGGTTTGGGCTGTTCGGGAGGAGATGGCACGCACCGTTGAAGACTTCCTGGCTCGTCGCTCCCGCTTTTTGCTGCTGGATGCCCGTAAAAGTATGAAAGCAGCTCCTGCCGTGGCTAAAATTATTGCCGAAGAACTGGGCTTTCGGCGGCGTTGGCAACGTGAACAGGTAGAGGATTATACAGCGCTGGCTAAAGGCTACATTTTGGAATAAGACGTTTTCTTCTTTTTTAATAGCAACTCATGGAAAAAAAATATATTCTTGCGCTGGATCAGGGAACGACCAGCTCGCGTGCCATCATTTATGACCATGCCGGAAAAATATTGTCGATGGCGCAGAAAGAATTCCGGCAGATTTTTCCCAAACCCGGATTCGTAGAGCACGATCCTATGGAAATATACAGTTCCCAAATCAGCGTGGCAGCAGAAGCCATGGCTCAAATGGAAATTCATGATAATGTCATTGCCGCCATAGGCATTACCAACCAAAGGGAGACCACCATTGTGTGGAACCGGAAAACCGGGAAACCTGTTTATAACGCCATTGTTTGGCAGGACAGGCGGACTTCGGCTTATTGCGACCGGATGAAAAAAGAGGGACTTCAAAATATGATTGCCGGGAAGACAGGGTTGGAAATCGATGCTTATTTCTCGGCGACTAAGGTAAAATGGATTCTCGACAACGTATCAGGTGCACGTAAAGCCGCCAAAAACGGTGAACTCGCTTTTGGCACCGTGGATAGCTGGCTCATGTGGAATCTCAGCAACGGTAAGGCTCATCTGACCGATGTCTCCAATGCCTCACGTACCATGCTTTTCAACATCCACACGCTGCAATGGGACGATGATTTATTAAAGCTCTTTGAGATTCCGGCTTCCATGCTTCCTGAAGTAAAGTCCAACAGTACACATTTTACCGATACTTCCGGATTAATCTTCTCTTCAAAAATTCCCATCAGTGGGGTTGCCGGCGACCAGCAGGCAGCACTTTTCGGACAGATGTGCATTCATCAGGGTATGGTAAAAAATACGTATGGAACTGGTTG
>VAPG01022373.1_pt1 | contig 12610 bp, 9 predicted proteins | sample 3393851 | NCBI WGS metagenome assembly VAPG01 (sample SAMN08290438, study PRJNA428436) | hydrothermal vent metagenome | isolation source: Deep-sea hydrothermal vent chimney | place: Atlantic Ocean: South-mid Altantic Ridge | depth 2194 m m
GACAGACACGGCCTAATTGACCGGCAGGGCCTGATGCCGTTAGTCACAAACCTCACGAAATTCAACCACCAGCGCTGGTCAACGGCCGACAAAAAGGAGGCGCTTAAATTCCTCAATACCCTCCGCCCTGGTGATCCAGTTTACGTCCGAATTCGGGATATAGATACCATAAACGGTACGGTTTATCTGTCCCTGGAGAAATATCCTGATCTGCAGGGCGGGATTATGATCTTAAAAGATGGAACCATCAGAACCATGATCGGCGGCAGCGAAAACCGCTTCTTCAACCGGGCCACCCGGGCCCGCCGCCTCATGGGTTCAGAGAGTAAACCTCTGCTCTATACCGCCGCCCTGCAGTTAGGCTGGAACACCGCCGATCTCCTGAATAATGAGCGCAACGCCTTTGTCTTCCGCAACCAGGTCTACATCCCCAGACCAGACCACAAAAGCCCTTACAGCTGGGTATCCATGAGCTGGGCTGGAACAAAATCAGAGAATGTGGCCTCGGTCTGGCTGCTCTATCACCTCTGTGACCGCCTCTCTCCCCTACAGTTCAAAGATATATTGAACGGTATTAATCTAAATCGCGGCCCCGAAGAGTCCTACCAGGAATACCGCAGTCGTATCCGAGATCATGAGGGCATCATGGTCAACGATGAGGCCCTGCGGGGTCTGGCCTTTCAACGGGCGGTAAAAGCCATGGAGCCCGACCTCCTCTTTGCCGGTAGAAACAAGGACTACGGTATAATTCGCCAGCTGCATTATTCACTTAATAACGTCGTACCGAAAAAGCATGAAAAGGCCTATGAGAATGAGGTACGCCGCAATATCCTGCGTCATTCATACCTGCGTCAGAAAGACATATATTCAGGGCTTATGGCCCTGCGGGAGCAAGTTGAGCGGACAATGCCCGGCGGCCCATGGCTCAATCCTGATCTATACCACACCCGGCAGAAGGGCTTCCGGCTCTATTACAACCCGACTCAAAAACAATACGATTTCAGCCACAAGTCCCCCGGTTCCGGCTGGCAGCGGCTTAATACGGCAGGAGTCACTAAAAAGTGGCTGGCAGACGGCCAGGATGCAGGATTCTGGGACGATATAAGGTTAGACGGCCTGTTGTCGGCTGCCAGCTTTAAACAATTAAAAGACGATCTTGCAGCGCAATTCACTAATTTGAAAAAATTACCGCCCTACGGCCCTGAAATTCTTTATCAATTACGTGATTTCAGGGTGCTGGCCGGCCTCAAATATTTAATCGCCCTCTGCCATCAAATGGGCATCAAAAGTAATCTGCAGCCGGTACTGTCATTCCCTCTTGGTTCAAATGTCACCACCACCCTTGATATGGCCAGGGCCTATGAGAGCATTATAACCGGCTTAAGTTACCACACCGGCCGCCAGGGCAGCGCTGAATCACTGATGCTCATCAAACGAATTGAGAATTCCGATGGCGATGTAATCTATACCCCGGCTCACAGCAGAAAAAGAATCATCGACCCCCAGACCTCGCTGGCAGTATCCGACATCCTGCGTCATGTGGTGCGTTATGGCACCGGACGTTATGCCTACGACCATATAAAACTGAGCAGTATGGATGTCAGCCGCGGTAAAATGTTAGCTGATCTTGACCTCCACCTGCCCCTGTTAGGCAAGACCGGTACCGCCAATGATTTCCGCAACGCCGCCTTTGTTGGTTATGTCCCCGGCTTAGGCACTAAGCATAAGGCCCTCAGCCTTGAAAACGGCACAACAATTGCCGTCTATACCGGCTTTGACAATAATCAACCCATGGTGCGCCACTCCAGCCATATGACTGGTTCCCAGGCCGCCCTTCCCCTCTGGTCACTGTTAGCCGCTCACCAACTGAGCACAATTGCCGACAAGGTTGATCTTGGCGCCCTGTTCTTTGCCGGAGCCAAAGAAGTACCCCTTATCTACCCGGATCTGGGCCAAATCCACATCTCCACAGCGGCCGGAAATAAAATAATGGCCACTGGCGATGAGATTCTGCAGCCCTATAGCTATGATGACAACGGTAAAACTCAAATTGGCCCGGATATGATAAGTTTTGGAACCATCAAGCCTTCCGGCCAGGTTCACCTGAACAGATATTTCAGACCATTCTGGAGAAACGCCGATGATAAAACGCAATAAGATATTGAATTGGCTTGGTGCCGGTCTAAGCATATTAATCAGCGGCTGCGCCTCAATGCCGAATTTCCCCGTCTTTGGTTCAAAACCGCCGGTTGCCGCCCGGACAACCAGGCCCCAGCCCGGCACTGCGGTGCCGGCGGGGTCTGAAAACGCGATCACCCCGCCGCCGCCTGCCGAGAGTCCATTCCCGACCCCCGAAAAGACTAAAAATACTAATATCCAACCGGCCGGCAAAGCGGCACCCGGCAGCAACCAGTTACAAAATACCGAAACCGCTGAATCAGGCTTCCCAGCCGCCGAGTCCTGGCCCATGGTGCTTAAATTCAACCAGGAGCGCCTCAAATGGTATCAAGAAAAAACCAGGGTATGGCAGCAATTACATGCCGACCTTACCGAAACAATGCTAATGCCGATACCGCCGGAGGTTAACGATTGCCTGCACAAAGCGGCCGCCCTGCGCAGAGACTATAACCTGGCAACCGCCAATCAACCAAAAGCTGCCCCCTCAGCCGCCGAATTATATCGTCTTGATATTAATTATTCAGCCTCTGACTGTGAGCCAATAAGGGCTCAAACCGCCGAGAATCTCCAGGCTGGAATCAAAAAATGGCAGCAGACAGCCATTCAGGAGGCCGAATCCCGGGTGCGGGGATATCTGCGCCAGGGCCGTCCGCAACAGGCCGTTCAGGCCTATACTGACTTCATTAATCTCTACGGCCCCAAGGCGGTAAATCCCGATTTATCCAAGGCTTACGAACTGGCTCTCAAGCGGCTGGGCAGATTCAGAGAAGCCGCCGCTCTCCTCTCTAAATCCGGGAATAAAAGGGGAATAGAGGATGAAATCAGCCGTGCCGACCTTTTAATGGCCGCTGGCAGCGACCAAGAGGCCAAAACGCTCTATAACGATCTGAACCAAAAATTCGCCCAAACCCTTCAATATCAAGAGTGGGCCAAAAATCAGTTATATATAATCAATCAAGACCAGAATTCAGACCTCTTTCCAGTATATATTAAATTATTAGGAGCTTATTATCGAGCCAACAGCCACCAAACGGCACAGGATTTAAAGAGCGAACTGGCCCAGATCCAGGCGGTTGGCAGCCAGGCCATGCAGGCCAACGCCGTCTTTATGGCAAAGAAGATGGCGGCCGTCACCGACCAATGGCGGCAAAGACAATTAAATAATCTTGATGAGTTGCTGGCCGCTGGAGAATTTACCAAGGCCGGGGTTCTGTTAGATCAGCTCAGTCCTCTGTTATCGGCCGAGGAGATAACCAACCAGCGCCAGAGAATAAAAGAGGCCGTGGACAACGCCAGACAGCAGCAAATTATAGATCAGAAAAGACAAACAGATAAGGAATGGCGGCAAGCTCTTGATCTTCTTGACCGCCAAAAATATAAGGCAGCCATCACCGCATTCAAAGGGCTGTTTAACACGGCCTATGGGGCAGAGGCCCAGAAGAAATTAGCCGCTGCCTCCAATATGGCGGCAAGAGCCATGCGCCGCGAGGCCGCCGCCCTGTTTCTTAAAGCCAGGAGAACCGCCGATCCGCTCACCGTGGAAAAGATGATGCTCCAAGCCAGAGATCTATTACGCCAGGCCATAGTGGAATATCCGAACGTAAAAATTATTGACAAAATCAAACAAAACCTGCAGGCCTTAGACAAACAACTTAATAAATTTTCACGGCATAAATAAAAAACTTGCCAAAAGGGACAAAAAATTTGCAAACTAATAAATGATGGCTTTTACTGGGGGGAGAGAGTTTCAACCTCATCTCCAGCAAACAGGAATGCCATAGTATGTTGTAACTATTAGTTAGAAGGGATCATTTCTCTACCCAGTCCACAATATTGGAGTGAATAATGGCTGAAGAAGTAAATACATTCGACAAACTGCTTAATGACCTGGCCCTTAAAATCATGATGGTTGATCCCGGCGATCTGTCGGTGGTGGGCGATCTTATTCTGGACTTGGAGAATTTAGAAAACACTCCCGATATTACCACAAAATTCCCCCACCTCAAGCAAATGGCCCTTGATCTCCGGGCGGTACTGGGCAAAATCGTCATGACAGATATTGATGACAGCGCCGAAAATTTTGATATTGTCGGCCAATGCATCGGCCTGATGGAGGAGATCTACCGCAAAAACGACAATGACTCGGAGAGCTTGGCCTCCTTTAATAAATTATTGTCCACCCTGAGCTCTTCCCCAGCAGCAGCCGAAAAGCCAAAGGATTCGCCGCCGGAAGAGCAGGCACCCTCCCCCGCTCAATCACCATCCTCAGCCAACAGCGCCCCGGCAACCGAGGCACCGGATAAGCCGGTTATCCTTGACACCAAGCCAGAATCCCTCGATTTCATGGAGGATATGGAACTTTTAAGCGGTTTCATTGAAGAAACCAAGGAGCACTTAGAGTCCATCGAGGTAAATATACTTGATCTTGAAGACAATCCCGGCGACATGGAGATAATCAATAATATTTTCCGGCCCTTTCATACCATCAAGGGTGTATCCGGCTTTCTTAATCTCACTAATATTCAGGCCCTGGCCCACAGTACCGAGAATCTCCTTGACGATGTCCGTAATAATATCAGGGCCATGGACGAGAGTGTAATCGAAGTGGTTTTGAAGGTCGGGGATTGTCTGAAACTCATGGCCGACAACCTGCAGAACACCATCGATAACGGTGCCGAATCCTACAAAAACTATGACATATCCAATTATATACGCTGGGTAAAAGGAGTTCAGGGGGCAGAAACGGTTGAAGAGCCAGCAACAGCAAGCCCGGCCGCGACCTCTGCCGCTCCAGCTCAAACCACAGAATCCGCAGCACCGCCATCGGCCACGACACCGCCGCTGGCCGATGCTCCGCCGCCCCCCCCGCCCAAATCATCTATAGCCCCGCCCGCTCCCCCCGCGGCGGCCAAGCCCAAGACCAAGGCCAAAAAGGTAGGGGCCACCATCAAGGTGGACGTGGACAAACTCGACGGCCTGGTAAACGCCGTGGGCGAGCTGGTTATCATGCAGACCATGGTGAGAGCCAATCCCCATATAACGGCCATCGCCGACCCAAAATTAAACAAAGATTTCGGCCAGTTGTTCCGGATTACCAGCGAGTTGCAAAAAACCTCCATGTCCATGCGCATGGTTCCCATCCGCCAGACCTTCCAGAAGATGATTCGTCTGGTACGCGACCTCTCCAAAAAAACCGGCAAGCAGGCGAATCTGGTTATGGAGGGCGAAGAGACCGAGATCGACCGCAATATGGTGGATTCCATCTACGACCCCCTGGTACACATGATGCGTAATTCCGTTGATCACGGTGTCCAGATGCCGGAAGAGCGCAAGCGTCTTGGCAAACCCGTTTATGGCACAGTTAGTCTCCGAGCCTATCAAAAGGGCGGCTATATGGTCATTGAAATCGAGGACGACGGCCAAGGGCTGAATACCGAAAAAATAAGACGCAAGGCCCTGGAACGCGGCCTGATTCAGGAATCTGATAATCTATCTGACCATGATCTCAACAACCTGGTCTTTCTGCCCGGATTTTCCACCGCCGATCAGATAACGGATGTCTCCGGGCGGGGGGTGGGAATGGACGTGGTAAAAAAGGCCGTTGAAAAACTGCGTGGCAAGGTAGATGTGATGAGTGAACCGGGCAAGGGCTCTATTTTCACCATCCGCCTGCCGCTGACCCTGGCCATTATTGACGGCATTATAGTGCAGGTGGGTACAGAACGTTACATTATTCCCACCATTGCCATTCGCGAATCATTCAGACCCCGGCGGGAGGATTATAAAACCATCAAGGGCCAGGGCGAGACTCTACTGGTGCGCGGCAGCCTGGTACCCATCATCCGGCTCTATAAATACTTTCAGGTCGAGGCCAAATGCACAGATCCCTGCGAGGCCATTGTGGTGGTAGTGGAATCGGAAGGCAAACAGCGGGCCATCATGGTGGATGAACTCCTTGGCAAACAGGAGGTGGTTATAAAAAATCTGGGCGGCATCACCGATATCACCGGTGTAGCCGGCGGCACCATCCTCGGCGACGGCCGGGTTGGTCTGATTCTTGATCTTGCCGGTCTGGTAACTGCCAAGATGAACTACAACCTGGATCTTCCGGCGGCAGTCTCCAAGGATAGTCCCGCCATAAAGGAAGTAACAGAACCAGAAAATACAGCCGATAGCGAAAAGACAACTGAATCAGAGCAGATAAGTTAAATCATGGAGGAAGAGGGTATGGCAGCAGAACAGACAGCGGTAACAGATGGTACCGAAAATGGCTTAGGCGGTAAATATCTAACCTTCAGCTTAGGCAGCGAGGAGTATGGCGTCGAGATCATGAAAATTCGAGAAATTATCGGCATCATGGAAATAACCTCCGTGCCTCATACCCCTGAATACATCAAGGGGGTTATCAACCTCCGCGGCCGGGTCATCCCCATCCTCGAACTTAGGCTGCGCTTTAACATGGCCACCAAAGAATACGATGATCGAACTTGTATAATCGTGGTTGAAGTCAACGGCCCCAGCGGCCCGATTATGATCGGCATGCTAGTGGATTCAGTCTCCGAGGTGGTTAATATTGATAGTGCCGAAATCGAACCACCGCCGGAATTCGGCACCCCCACCGAGAGCGAAAACATCCTCGGTATGGGTAAAATCAAGGGTGATGTAAAAATACTCTTAGATGTTGACAAAATCGTCGGCGCCGGGGTTCTGGAACATCTTGAGGCCTCCGCTTAGGAGCCGACTTATATGGCCACCCCTCTGACCGATACGGAATTCAAGAAATTCAGTGAACTGATTTACGCTCAAGTCGGAATATCACTAAAAAGTGAAAAAAAAGAGCTTCTAAACGCCAGATTAGGCAAAAGGCTGCGGATCACCGGCATCGCCAGCTTTAAAGACTATTACGATTTTATTAATCAACCTGAACAGCGCGAAGCGGAATTCATTAATTTTTTAGACAGCGTCTCCACCAATTTCACCAGTTTCTTCCGCGAAATAAGCCATTTTGATTACCTGAGGAAAAGCGTTTTACCAGAACTCGCGACCAAAAACCGGGAGGCATTCTTCTGGTCATCAGCCTCATCCTCCGGTGAAGAGCCCTACACCCTGGCCATGTTATTAAATGACTTCAGGGGCAACCACCCCGGCTTCCGCTATAAGATCCTGGCCACTGATATTTCTACCAAGGTCTTAAATATGGCCCGAAGGGGGGTATACGCTCTGGAACAAACGGCCAAAACGCCGCCGGAATATCTCAAAAAATATTTTCAAAAGGGAGTTGGACGCAGCGCCGGCAGAGTAAAAATAAAGAATGAACTGTTGCGCCAGGTGGAGTTCAAACGCTTTAACCTGATGGACAATTTCCCCTGGCAGGAGAAGATAGATGTTATATTTTGCCGTAACGTAATGATCTATTTTGACCGCCAGACCCAGCAGCGTCTGGTAAAAAAGTTCTACCAGTGCCTGAAGCCTGGCGGCTATCTCTTCATCGGCCATTCCGAGAGCATATCCAGTCTCCAGCATAATTTTATTCAGACCGAAGCCACAACGTACAAAAAGAAAAACTAAAAAATAAGCAGATAATACTTTCCACCACCCGAAGGACTAACTCCCGGGACAACCAAAAGAGATATTTATGAAAATAATTGTCGGCATTTCTGATATGCGGATCGGCACTAAACCAGACGATGTTTTAATCACCTATTCCCTGGGCTCATGCATCGGGGTCGTACTCTGGGATCCAACAGTAAAGGTCGGAGCTCTGCTCCATTATATGCTACCAGACTCCAATATAGACGCTGAGAAGGCAGTTCAGAAACCATTCATGTTCGCCGATAAAGGTGTCCCCATGATGTTTAAGGAAATTTATAAACACGGGGCCAAAAAGTCAAACATGAGGGTCTATGTAGTGGGCGGTTCTCAGGTTATGGATGATTCAGGGATGTTTAACATCGGCAAACGGAACCAGATGATTATCCGCAAGATGTTTTTAAAAAACAATGTCATGGTCGCCAAGGAAGACGTGGGCGGCAATGTCAACCGAACAATAAGCCTCGAGGTGGGAACCGGTCTGATCAAGATGAAGGTCTCCGGCAAAGGGGAGGTGATATTATGACCAGAATGGAAGAGATCATGAATATTGCTAATCATATCCCGCCATTCCCCAAGGTGGCCCTTCAGGTCATGAAGATGTTAGATAACCCGGAGGTCAAGGCCAAAGACCTGGCTAAGGTGATTCAATACGATTCCGCCATTACCGCCAATCTCCTAAAAACCTGTAATGCCGCCTATTTTGGTTTGACCCGCAAGGTATCCTCCCTTGATGATGCCCTGGTGGTAGTGGGGCAGGATATTTTAAAGGACATTATCATCACCAGCAGCAGCGCCAGATTTTACAAAGGCGGAGCCGGGGACGGTTACCAGCTGGAACAGGGCGAACTCTGGCGGCATTCGGTTGCCACAGCCATTATGGCCAAGATGATGGCCACCCATTTTGATAAGGTTGATCCCAACGTCGCCTTCACCGCCGGGCTTCTCCATGATATAGGCAAGCGTTTTTTAAGCAGCTTCGTGGCCGACGAGTTCGCCAAGATCGTCAAGCTGGCCTATGAATCAGGCGGCTCTTTCGTTGAGGCTGAAATTGAGGTCCTCGGCATGAGCCACGCCGATCTTGGAGCCAAAATCATGAAAAAATGGCAGTTTGATCAAGAGCTTATTCAGGCAGTTAAACAACATCATGATCCCGATGCCATTGGCAAGGATCAGCTCACCGCCCTCGTGGCCCTGGCCAATACCCAGGTTATGACCATTGGTATCGGGGTTGGCGCCGATGGCCTGACCAGCAAAGTTCAGGGTGCGGGCTTGAAACATTATGGGATTACCGGCCGAGATCTTGAGATCTATCTCGCCGGCTTAATGCTGGAGTTAGAAAAAGCGCAAGAGATGATGTCTCTTGCCGCTTGAGGGGGATTTATATGGCCTTTAATATTTTAGTTGTTGATGATTCAGAAACCATGCGGGCAGTAATCAAAAAAACCGTCAATATGTGCGGCATTGAATTAGGCACGCTTCAGGAAGCCAGCAACGGTTTTGAGGCCCTGGAGATCATGGCCGAATACTGGGTTGATGTAGTCCTCTCCGACATTAACATGCCGGAGATGGGCGGGGTAGAGCTATTACGAACCATGCAAGGCGATGAGGTTCTGAAGAAAATCCCCTTAATCTTCATCTCCACCGAATCCAGCCAGAGCCGCCAGGACGAGGCGGCAAGACTGGGAGCGGCGGGTTATATCAAAAAGCCTTTTCTGCCGGAACAGATCAGGGATATACTCTTAGAGGTTTTGAACAAGGCCTATGCCGGTAGAATGGCCGCTGAAGGCAGCGCATCCCCGGTCGATGATGAAGATGTAGATTTTTAAAATATGGGTAAAACTGTTCAGATGTGCTTTCCTGAACAGTTACAGTTACGAGTTGAGGGTAATTTGTAGCCCTCGCTGAATAGTTACAAATCTGGCTATATCGGGTAAGAGGAGATTATGAATTTAGAGACAATAAAAGAGAAAATGAACCAGGCGGCAGCCCAGGTCTTTGGGGCCATGTACTTTACTCCGGTGGAAGTGCTGGCTCAGCCCCCCCCGGAACATAAATGGAACCTTGAGGAGAAATACATCAAGGCTACCATTACTTACAACGGCCCCCAGCAGGCCGACCTGGAATTCTATTTTCCCATAACCCTGGGCATAAATATAGCCGCCGGGTTCATAGGGGTAGACGAAAACGCCTTAAGCGACAACCAGATTGTTGACACCATGCGTGAGGCCGCCAATATGATCACCGGCTCCTTCCTCGGAATGATAGACCCCGAGGGAATCTGCCGGCTGGGCATTCCCGAGGCCGAAATAGTGAACGATTTTTCACCGGCCAAACTGGCTGACTTTTCGCCCATGGCCCTGACCTCAGACTTTGGCTTCCTGTGGATTTTTTATAAACCGCAATGACACTGAGGTGTTATCAAGTCAAGAGTATGGTTTGTTAAGCGCTTACAAAATAACCAACAGAGTGTAACTCAAAATTATTATGAAAAAGATAAGAGTACTGGTTGTTGATGATTCAGCGGTCGTTCGTAAGGTATTCACTGAAGAGCTGACGAGAGAAGGAGATATCGAGGTCGTGGGTACCGCCCCAGACCCTTACGTGGCACGGGATAAAATTGTCCAGCTCCAGCCGGATGTTGTGACCCTGGATATTGAAATGCCACGCATGGACGGTATCACCTTTCTCCGCAAATTAATGAAGTATTTCCCCCTGCCGGTGATAATTGTCAGCTCTCTCACCAGGGCCGGGGGGGCCATAGCCATGGAGGCCATGGATATTGGAGCGGTGGAGGTCATATGTAAACCAGGTTCCGCCTATTCCGTGGGCGACATGAGCGTCCAGTTAGCCGAAAAAATCCGGGCCGCGGCCCGGATTAATATCAAAACCATGCGGGCCAATGCCGCCGCCCACCCCCAGACGGTAAAGAGACCCACCCTGGCGATTACCAAGACCACCAATAAAATTATCGCCATAGGCTCATCAACCGGCGGTACCGAGGCCTTGAAGCAGGTACTGCCACTCCTGCCGGCCAGCAGCCCAGGCGTATTGGTGGTACAGCATATGCCGCCCCATTTCACTACCCAGTTCGCCGCCCGCCTGAATGATTTATGCCAGATCAGGGTAAAGGAGGCCGCCGACGGCGACTCTGTCATTCCCGGTACCTGTCTGCTGGCTCCCGGTAATTTTCACATGGTTCTGCGGCGCAGCGGCGCCCGTTACTATGTCAATGTTAAGACCGGCCCCCTGGTCTGCCACCAGCGGCCAGCCGCCGATGTCCTGTTTAATTCCGTGGCCGCCTACGCCGGTAAAAACGCCATTGGAGTAATCATGACCGGCATGGGCCGTGACGGAGCCACCGGCATGCTGAAGATGAAGGAGGCCGGAGCCATGAATGTGGCCCAGAACGAAAAAACCTGCGTGGTCTTCGGCATGCCCAAGGAGGCCATTGCCGCTGGTGGAGTCGATAAGATAGTACCCCTGGAACAAATTACCGAAACCGTCATTAATATGCTTTAGAGCCATGCCCCCCGACAGCCGCGGACGTAAAATTTTAAAGTGGCTCGTTCTCCTCTTGATTATCTGCTTCAGCGCCATAAATGCCGCCTTTCTCCTGCTGCCCGACTGGCTGGAAAACCAGCTACCGGCAAACGTCAGACTACAAATAGATCACCTAAGTCCCTGGCAGGCGGCAGCCCATAATATAAGCATAGGCCCCAACCTTAAAATCGCCGCCCTGAACATAGATTACACCCCCGCCACCCTCAGCCACGGGAGGGTTAACAATATCAGCGTCAATGGCGCCGTTTTAGAACTGCCGTTATCCCGAACACCGGCCACCAGATCTTCAGGCGCCCTGCCCTTTTCCTTTCAACGTTTGCAGATAACCAACAGTTTCCTGCGCTGCAAATGGCGGGGCAGAACCCTGATAATCCCCATTGAGGTTACGGCATCTTCAAACCCGGCCAAGCCCGGACTTCTCAACATCGAGGCCAGATTATTCCCACGGGGCCAGGAACAGATAATCAGGGGTGAGCTGGACACAAAGACGATGCTCCTTAAGGCCGACATAGTCGCCAACGCCCCACACCTTATATATTTCAAAGATCTGCTACCTGATGTAAATCTACACGGCCGGATGATAATCAAGGGCAGTCTGCGGGCCGGTTTATCCCCCTTTGTTATTCATAAATTAGTTCTGGATACCACCCTTATAGACACAAAGCTAAGCAGGGGTAATATCCAACTCAACAGCGGCAAAAGCCCCTTTCATATGCGTCTTGGGGCCGCAGGGCAAACGCTCACACTGCACAGCGGCTTCCTTAATCTGCCCGCCGCCGGGCTTAAAATAGGCGGCCTCAGCCTGCGGGCCAATCTAAAAAACGGCCGGACGACAGGCTCATTCAGGATCAAACACTCAACCGCAGTTAAAACCGCTTTTTCTTTCCTGCCCCCTGAACTTCCGGTGACATTTCAGGCCATGACCCAGCCCCAAGCCCGGTGGCGTCTGGATTGGTCAACCCCGGAGAAAGAATTTGTCTATCAGGGCCAGGGCCTTACAGCCGCCGGCCGCTGTAAATTAGAGGGCAGAACCGGCCCCCATGGCAGCAAAACCTGGTTAAATGTGCGGCTGGGGCAGATCAGTTCCGGCGGCCTCCATATGGCAGGGATAAAGCTTAAAATGCCTTTTAAGTGGCCGCCCGCCGCCGGCAGCGACAGGGGTAAAATCACCATATCGACCATAGGCTGGCAGAAACAAAAACTAGGCAAAGCCCGGTTAGAGATTCACGAGTCCCGGCAGGGGCTGCGGCTTTCCGGGCGCTGGAACCTGCCCTGGGCC
>VAPG01012648.1_pt1 | contig 12607 bp, 9 predicted proteins | sample 3393851 | NCBI WGS metagenome assembly VAPG01 (sample SAMN08290438, study PRJNA428436) | hydrothermal vent metagenome | isolation source: Deep-sea hydrothermal vent chimney | place: Atlantic Ocean: South-mid Altantic Ridge | depth 2194 m m
CTGCCGGTCTGCCACTGGGTCTGGGGCGGCGGCTGGATCGGCAAAATGGGCGCTCTTGATTTTGCCGGCGGCACGGTCATCCATATCAACTCCGGCGCGGCGGCCCTGGTAGCGGCCCTGGTTCTCGGCAAACGTAAAGGCTGGCGCAAAGAATCCATGCATCCGAACAACCTGCCCATGACCATCCTGGGCGCGGGTATTCTCTGGTTCGGCTGGTTCGGTTTTAACGCCGGGAGCGCCCTGTCCGCCGGGCCGGTCGCGGTCCTGGCGCTCTTCGCCACCCAGGTTGCCACCGGCGCCGGGGCTATTTCCTGGGTGCTGGCCGAGTGGAAAATCCAGGGCAAGCCGACCACCCTGGGGGCCGCCTCAGGGGCGGTTGCCGGCCTGGTCGCCATTACACCGGCCTGCGGTTTTGTCGGCCCGTTGCCGGCGATCCTGATCGGACTTACGGCCGGAGCCATCTGTTATTTAGCCGTACTCTGCAAAGCAAAAATAGGCTACGACGATGCCCTTGACGTTGTCGGCGTACATGGCGTGGGCGGTTTATGGGGGGCCCTGGCCACCGGCCTGTTTGCCTCCACGGCCCTGAATCCGGGCGGCGCCAACGGCTTGTTTTACGGCAATCCCCAACAGCTCGCCATCCAGGCCATTGCCGCCGTCAGCGTTATCGCCTACTCGGTAGTGCTGACCTTTATCATCCTCAAGGTGATTGATGCGCTTGTCGGCCTGCGGGTGGAGACCGACGAAGAGGTGCAGGGGCTGGATGTGGTCGAGCATCAGGAGGTTGGCTACAATTTTTAGAGCCTGGCTCCGTGAGCGTTCGAGAATGGTGCAGATGCAAGGCGGCAACGAGGTTGATTATCCTGCTGTGATATCAACACGTTGCCCACGCAGCAGATGCGCCGTTATCGGGCGGGCCGCAGGGCGGCGCGGTGCAGAGCAAACAATGCGCGTATTCGGCAATAATGCAATAAATTTCACATATTGCGTGGAGCACTACCTCAAGCCGTCACGGATTCAGGTAGAGCAAAACGCACGGACTTGCCTAGTAAGGCCGTTCAGGGAGGGAAGCACCAGATTTTAACAGCGGTATCTTGAGATTCTTATTTCTCTTTGGTATGATTTTGTCACCTTTGCTACAATTTTGTCAAAATTAATAACCAGAGAGGAAAAGAAAATGATTTCAGCTGCTGATACCGCCTTTATCCTGGCGGCCACTGGCTTGGTTCTGCTGATGACCCCGGGGCTGGCGCTCTTTTATGGCGGCATGGTGCGCAAAAAAAATGTGCTTGGCACCATAATGCAGAGCCTGATTATGATCTCAGTCATTTCATTTGAGTGGGTTTATATCGGCTATTCCATGTCTTTTGGTCCGGATATCGGCGGTTTTATCGGCAACCTGTCATGGTTTGCCCTAAACGGCGTAACCAGTACACCCAGCACCGTTTATGCAACCACCATTCCGCAAACAGTGTTCATGCTCTATCAATGCATGTTCGCTATTATTACGCCGGCACTGATTACAGGCGCCTTTGCCGAACGGGTTCGCTTCGGGCCTTTTGTGCTCTTCAGCCTGCTCTGGACTATTCTGGTCTATAACCCGGTCTGCCACTGGGTATGGGGCAGCGGCGGCTGGCTGGGTAACATGGGAGTGCATGACTTTGCCGGTGGCCTGGTGGTTCATGTCACCTGCGGGGCTGCAGCGCTGGCCGCGGTCCTGGTGATCGGTCCCCGCCAGGGCTATGGTCGTGAAAACTTTATGCCCCATAACCTGCCCATGACCATGCTGGGTGCGGGCCTGCTCTGGTTTGGCTGGTTCGGCTTTAACGCCGGCAGCGCCCTGGCGGCTAACGCTGTGGCGGCTACGGCCTTTGTCGCCACCCATCTTGCCGCCATGGCGGGCATGGCCATGTGGACCCTTATGGAATGGCGGAAACTTGGCAAACCGACCACCCTTGGCGCCGCATCCGGAGCTATTGCCGGCTTGGCGACAATTACGCCGGCTGCCGGTTTTGTCGGCCCCAATGCGGCCATCGCCATCGGCCTGATTGCCGGTGGCATCTGTTTCGGCGCAGTGAATGCCAAGTCACGGTTCGGCTTTGATGACAGCCTGGATGTCGTCGGCATCCATGGCGTAGGCGGGGCGCTCGGGACCATGTTGCTGGGTGTTTTCGCCTCCAAGGCCGTCAATCCCGGCGGGGTGGACGGCCTGCTGGCCGGCAATGCTTCCCTGCTTGTCAGCCAGGGAATCGGCGTGGTGGTTGTCGGGGGGTATGCCTTTATTGTCAGCTGGGTTCTGCTCAGGATCATTCACGGGGTCGTGGGACTGCGGGTCAGCGAAGAAAATGAGGTACAGGGACTTGATTATACCGAGCATTCGGAAACAGCATACGGTTAAAGCTGGATCAATTACCTCAGCCGTCACGGATTCAGGTTAAAGTTAGAAATTCTTCAGGGTTAGGCGGATAAGCAGAGTTGCTGAGCGAGCCAGGAGAAGATTGATAATCAAACGAGGAGACACAATGAAAAAAATCGAGGCCATTATCAAGCCGTTCAAGCTTGACGATGTCAAGGAAGCCCTGAACGGCATTGGCATCAAGGGCATGACCGTTTCGGAGGTCAAGGGATACGGCCGTCAGAAAGGCCATACCGAGATCTACCGGGGAGCCGAGTATGTTGTTGATTTCCTGCCGAAAATCAAAATAGAGATCATTGTTGCGGCCGACCAGGTCGACACGGTGATAGACACCATAATCAAGACGTCCAGGACCGGCAAAATCGGCGACGGCAAGATCTTTGTCCTGCCGGTAGAGCATGCTATCCGCGTACGGACAGGGGAGACCGGCCAAGAGGCAATCTGATGACCTCCGAGCTGCGGCTGCAGCGAGAGGCCCTGGAAAAATTGTGGCAGAGCGGGCTTTCCGGCCAAGAACTGCTCCGGCGCCAGACCGGCCTGACCGATGATTTTATAATCGATCATTTTAACAAGGCGCCGGCAGTCCGGTCTGCCCGCGGCAAGATTGCCCTGGTGGCGCTTGGCGGATACGGCCGCCGGGAACTCTATCCCTTTTCGGATATCGACCTGCTCCTGCTCCATGACCGCCGGGCGTCCAAGTCCATGCGGGATGTTGCCGAGGCGGTCCTGTATCCTCTCTGGGACGGCGGCTTCGAGGTCGGTCATTCCGTCCGCACTCCGGGCGGGGCGATCAGCTTTGCCCGTGATGATTTTTTTTTCCAGGTGGCCTTGCTGGATGCCAGGCTGCTGGCCGGTTCTCAATCGCTCTTTGACAATTTGCGTCAACGCTACAAAAAAAAGATCCTGGACGGCCGCCGCCGGGAATTTGTCCGGATCATGGAGGAATTCCGCAGCGAAAGACGCAAAAAATACGGTAGTCACAGCTACCTGCTGGAGCCTCACATCAAGGATGGCAAGGGCGGCATGCGTGATATCCAGGGCATGCTCTGGACGGGCGAGGCCGTGTTCGGCCTGGACGGCATAGCCGCCATGGAAGAATCCGGCATGCTTGAGTCCCATGATTGCCGGGCCTTTGAAGAGTCATGGGATATGCTGACCCGCATCCGTAACCGGCTGCATTACATCAGCCAGAGGAAAAACGACCAGATGTTCTTCGAGTACCAGGAAGAAATGGCCGCCGCCTTTGGCTATGAAGACCGGGACGGCCTGCTGGCGGTGGAGCATTTCATGCGCCAAGTGTATGCAAACCTGCAGACCATTGCCGTGATCACGGATCTTTTTTTCGAACATGTCCAGGAGGTCCTCGGTCTCACCGAGGGCAGCCGGGCCGAACGACAACTGGAAAGGGGCATTATCCGCCGGAACGGCAGTATCCGCCTGGCCCAGCCCGGAGAACTCGCCGAACGGCCATACCTGCTCATGCGGCTCTTCTTGCAGGCCGGACGAACCGGCCTCTCCCTGCATCATCGTACCCGGCAGGTCATCACCCGGAGTCTCGGGCTGGTGGATGACGCTTTCCGCTCGTCGCGCCGGATTTCAAGAATTTTTTTTACAGTCCTGATGCGCAGCCATGACCCCATGCCGGTGCTGGAAGTCATGCTGGAAACCGGACTGCTGACCTCATATATCCCCGAATTCAGGGGGGTGGAATCACTGGCCCAGCACGACTTGTATCATATTTACACGGTTGACCGGCACCAGTTACAAACGGTGGCGGAGACGGCACGCCTGCACAAACAGCAACCGGAGCTGTTCACGGGACTGGCGTCCCCGCACCTGGTGTATCTCGCGGCCCTTTTGCACGATATCGGCAAGGGGCATCACACGGACCACTCGGTTCTCGGGGCGAAAATAATTGACGGCATAGCCGCCCGGCTCGGCTTGAAAGAGGAGGAACGGCAAGACCTGGCCTTTCTGGTACGCTATCATCTGTACCTACCGGAAAACGCCATGCGCCGGGACCTGGAAGATCAGGAATTTATTCGCGCCGCCGCCGATCTGATCGGCAATCCGAATCGCCTGACCATGCTCTATCTCCTGACAATCGCCGACTCAAAGTCCACCGGGCCTTCGGCCTGGAGCGAGTGGAAAGCGGCCTTGCTCTCCGAACTCTATCTCCGGGTCAAATCATGCCTTGAGGCGAGCTGCGTCACAGCGAAGGGCCGGGCCGCCGTTACCGGCCATGGTGAGGAAGAGGGGGTTTCATGGCTGAAGACCCAGGTAGCCCGGCTGACGGCGGACCGGAAAACCAAAATCAGCGTTTACGACCTGCCGGCCGACTACCTGATGAGCTTCAGCCCCGAGGAGGTGGCACACCATCTGCAGATACACGATGAAAAGGCTGCCCGCCTGCAGCAGCAGGTGCTGCTTTTTCCCGAGGAGGCCCGGCAAGGTTACTGGTCGCTCCTCGTTATGAGCAGGGACCGGCCCGGTTTGCTGGCCAAGCTGTGCGGAGTGCTGGCCCTTCATAACTTCAGGGTGCTGGCGGCCCATATATTCACCTGGGCCGACAGCACGGTAGTTGACGCCCTTGACGTAGCGCCGGCCGCCGCTGCCGGTTTTGCGGAGCAGGACTGGCAGGGACTGGAACAGGATATCAACCTGGCGCTGAACTACCGTCTCGACGTGGGTTCCCGCCTGCACCGTAAAATGCATACGACCGGGCTGCGCCCCAAGCGGCAGGTACAACAACTGCGGAAGGAGGTGATTATCGACAATAAGAGTTCGGAACGGTTTACCGTCGTGGAGGTGTATTGCGGTGACCGGCCGGGCACCCTCTACCACCTGACCCAGACGCTCTCTGATTTCGGGCTCGATATCCACCAGGCCAGAATTGCCACAGAGGTCGAACAGCTCATTGATATTTTTCACGTAACCGGTGAAAACGGCGACAAAATTGTTGACCCGGTCCTGACAGACAAGGTACGGGAGGCCCTGCTGCACTTTATCGAAAAAGAAACCGTTTCCGCGTAAGCCGCCACAGGCACCCCATCTTCACGCGGGCGCTCCCGCCCGCATAGAAGGGGCTATAGCTATAGCGAACGGAAGCGACTACGTAAATCTGTGGCACCGGTGGCGGCTTACAGGTTAGGCGCAAGTAATAGAGCAGAGTTCCAGACCCTGTGACCAGTGACGTTCCCGTAGGCTGATATTTTAGCGCAGGATTTTGATGCGGATACGGACAAGAAAGTGTAAACAAGAAAAAATAAATAACCGATAACCTGGTTGTTCCGGCTCAGATCGGATCAATTCTCTTCTCAACCGTTGCACAAAAGGAGACCCAACATGACACGCGACGAGATAATGAAAATTATTGAAGCACAGAACGTCAACTTTTTCCGGCTGCAGTTTGTCGATATCTTCGGCTTTACGAAGAATGTCGCCATTCCGCGCAGCCAGATCGGCAAGGCCCTCGACGGCCAGATCATGTTCGATGGCTCGTCCATCGACGGCTTTGTCCGCATCGACGCATCGGACATGTACCTGAAACCGGACTATGACACCTTTGTCGTTATGCCCTGGCGGATCAAAGACGGCGTTGCCGCGGCCCGGATCATCTGCGATGTGTACAAATCCGACAACACGCCGTTTTGGGGCTGCCCGCGTAATAACCTGAAGCGGGTCCTGGCCGAAGCCAAGGAGTTGGGCTATACCATGAACGTGGGCACGGAATGCGAATTCTTTCTGTTCGAAAAGGATGAATACGGCGAAATCACCACGCAGACAAGCGATAACGCCGGCTATTTCAGTGTCGATCCCGATGACGCCGGTATTGACTGCCGCCGCGAAATCATTGAGATACTTGAGGCCATGGGGTTCGAGATTGAGGCGTCCCATCACGAGGTTGCCGGGGGACAGCATGAAATTAACTTCAAATATACCGACGCCCTGACCGCTGCCGACAACACCGTGACCTTCAAGTGGGTTGTCCGTTCCATCGCGGCCAAGCACGGCCTGCATGCCACCTTCATGCCCAAACCGGTTTTCGGCATCAACGGCTCCGGCATGCACACCAACCAGTCGCTTTTCAACCTGGACGGCACCAATGCCTTCTTTGACGAAAATGGTCCGCTGCAGCTCAGCAAAACGGCCTATCTTTACATCGCCGGCATCCTGAAAAACGCCCCGGGATTCGCCGCCGTGACCAACCCCCTGGTCAACTCCTACAAACGGCTGGTTCCCGGTTACGAGGCCCCGGTCTATGTGGCCTGGTCCGCTATCAACCGCTCCGCCCTGGTCCGTATTCCGGCTTCCCGCGGCCTGGGAACCAGGACCGAGGTCCGCTGCCCCGATACGAGCTGCAACCCCTACCTGGCCCTGGCCATGATGCTGAACTCCGGTCTTGACGGCATCAAGAACAAACTGGAAGCTCCGGCTTCCGTAAACCAAAATATCTTTTCCATGACCCAGGCGGAAAAGGATGCCGCCGGGATTGAAAGCATGCCGGCCAGCCTGAAAGAGGCCATAGAGGCGCTCAAGGTCAATCCCCTGGCCAAGAGCACCCTGGGCGAGCATATCTTTGACAAGTATATCGAGGGGAAGGAAAAAGAGTGGGATGCATACCGCACCGCCGTGACTGACTGGGAAATCGATAATTATTTCAGCACCTACTAACCTATGCCGGAAAATATGTAAAAAAGCCCGCTGTCTCAAAAGAGATGGCGGGCTTTTTTTTGCCTGCCCGCCCTTGCCGGTCCCGGCTCACTTCACATAAAAGAGCACGGTGAAATAGTGGCTGACTGCTCCCCCCAGGACGAACAGATGCCAGATGCCGTGGAAACAGCACACCCGTTTATCCAATACATAGAAAATCATGCCGACCGTATACAGAACTCCGCCCAGCAAGAGGCCGGCGAAACCGGCCGGGGGCAAGGCCTGCAGCAGGGGCCGGATGGCGATCAAGACGAGCCAGCCCATCAGGAGATAAATCACCATGGGCAGAAGGCGCCTGCCCTTTTGCGGCAACGAATCCACAATCATGCCCAGGGCCGCCAGCCCCCAGATGACACCGAATATTGACCAGCCCCAGCCCCCCCGCAGGGTAACCAGGGTGAACGGGGTATAGGTCCCGGCAATCAAGAGGTAGATCGAGAGATGGTCAAGCTGGCGAAAAATTTTTTTGGCCCGGCCGTGCAAGCCGTGATACAGCGCTGAGAAGGTAAACAACAGGACGAGAGTGGCCCCGTAGATGCTGAAACTGACAATCTCCCGCGGATCGCCCCGCAGCGATGCCAGGACCACCAGGACCACCAGGCCGGCAAGCGCTGCCGTCGCGCCGACGAGGTGGCTGATACTGTTAAATCGCTCCTCTTTCTCTATCATGCTTTCTTTTTTAACCGTAGTCGATTTTGCACTCAAGATAACTCGATCCCGGGACGGCGGCAAGTTCATTGCCGGACGGACACGGAGGATAATTTGATTAAAATTACGGCATCCGTGATTTAAACATTTGTTTGCAATAGAGATAATTGGTATGATAAAAAAATATGGGGCCTGTGGCCGTTGACCTTGACTGACGCACCCCGGCGTAAAACTGCAACCCGCCCTCATGCCATCGGTCATACATGCTCAGCGAAGGTTCCGGACATGATGGCGGCATACCGGCTGGAAAGGCACGACCTTTCTTCCCCCGCTTGCCGGTGTCCGACCAGAAACGGTCTTTTTGCCGGTTCCGCCACATCCATTTAACTTTATTGACAAGGGAAAACAATGGCGACTCATTTTATCAGAAATTTAAGTGTCCGCTGGCGCCTGCTTGGTTTTGTCTTCTGCCTGCTGTTGTTTATTGTCGTGTCGGGAACCGGCGGTCTGCTTGGCATGCGGGATACGAAGCAATCCTTGTCCACAGTCTATCAAAATCATGTCAAGCCCATGGAGGAACTGCGCAGAATCAATGAACTGTTTAAATTCTCCGTGGCCGGCTCTGCGGAAAGAGTACTGTACAAGCAGATAACCTTGAAACAGGCAGCCGCCAAGGTCGCGCAGGCCAAGACACTCCTTGAAAAAAATGTGGATGAGCTGCTTGCCGGCAGAGCAAACAACAGGACGGTGGACAACAAGTGGCTCTTGACCGCCCGACCCTTGATGATCAAGGCCAAGGCCCTGACCGGTAACCTGCTCACGGTCCTGCAACAAAATGATGTAAACAAGCTGGACGACTTATTCGCCGATCACCTGGACCCCTTTCAAAACAAATTTGAAAAAGAAATCAACTCGTTGATAGCGGGGAGGATCACGGGGATCAGAAACGAATATGACCGGGCCGAGAAACGATTTGTTCTTTCACAGGCGGCCTTTGCCGCCACCATTCTTATCGGCGTCATTATCTCCCTCATTGCCGGTTTCTTTCTGATGCGCAGCATAGACGAGCCCCTGGTCCGGATACAGAAAGCCCTGGATATCATGATGAATGGCGATCTGACGCAAAAACTTGACTATGACGCCCAAAACGAATTCGGCGTCCTGATTGACGGCTTCAACCGGATGGCAGGTTATCTTGAAGAGTTGATCGCCCAGATCCAACGGGCCGGAATCCAGGTTACCAGTTCCATCACCGAGATTGCGGCCAGCAGCAGGCAGCAGGAAGCGACAGCCAATGAACATGCGGCCACCGCCAGCGAAATTGCGGCTTCAACCAACCAGATTGCCGCCACTTCGGCGAATTTAATGACCACCATGAAGCGGGTAAACAGCCTGACCAAAAATGCCGCCTTTGCCGCGGAAGACGGTCATGCCGGACTGGAGCACATTGACCAGACCATGGTGCGGATGGAGGAGGCAACCGGCGCCATTGTCGACAAATTGTCGGTTTTGAGCGAAAAGGCCGGCGATATCGCCGGGGTGGTCAAAACCATTAACAAGCTGGCCGATCAAACCAACCTGCTCTCCCTGAATGCCGCTATCGAAGCGGAAAAGGCCGGAGAGTACGGCAGCGGCTTTTCCGTCGTGGCCACGGAGATCCGCCGGCTGGCGGATCAGACCGCCGTGGCCACCTATGATATCGAACAGATGGTCCAGGGCGTGCAATCCGCCGTTTCCTCGGCGGTGATGGGCATTGACAAGTTCGCGAAAGATGTCCGTGTCAGCGTCACGGACATCCGTGAAGGCGGTGAACGTCTTGAAGGCGTTATTGAGCAGGTCCAGGTACTCAGGCCCCAGGTGAAGGTGATCAGCGAAGGCATTGAGGCCCAGTCTCTGGGGGCGAGACAAATCAGTGACGCCACCAACCAGCTGAATAGCGCGGCCCAGCAGTCAGCGGAATCTATCGGCCAGATGAACATGACCATTGAACGGCTGCAGCAGGCCGCCCAGAGTTTACAGAAAGCGATTTCCCGCTTCAAGGTGGCATAACCGGCCGGAGACGACATGCTGCTTCTGCTTTTCGAGACCAGCGATGGTCGGTATGCCCTGGATTCGCGGGATGTGGTCGAGATCATCCCTCTCGTCATACCGAAAAAAATCACGGCCGCCCCGGTCTATATGGCCGGAATTATCAACTACCGCGGCGAACCGGTGCCGGTCTTTGACCTCTGCTCTATTGCCGACGGCACACCCTGCAAACCTTTATACAGCACCCGTATTATTCTGGTGCGCTATCCCCTGGCCTCAGGCCGGCAAAAACTGGTCGGCCTGATAGCCGAACGGGTTACCGATGTCATCAGGCGTGACCAGCCGGATTCCGGATCGTCGGGAATCCTGATTGACGAGGCCTTGAATTCACATGCCGGCGTATCAGGCAACGATGAAATAATACAAAAGTTCGACCTGCAGGGCACTGTTCCGGAAGATATTGTCCGCGAACTTTTTAAGGAGTGACCAGGTAAGGGCCGTGCTCATTTTCAACTCAATCCCATGACGGATAAACTCACCTCGGGACATGAAGACACCTGCTTTTTTTCACCCCCGACACCGGCGGTTCGACAAGATTGTCTCAACCATGTCCGCATGAAATCGGCTAAACGGAAAATAGCCGATTCCCTTGAGCGGGCGATCGGTTTGGCGATCACGACCATTGGCGACTCAACCTTTGAAAGAGCAATCAACCGCCGCATGAAGGCCCTGGGAATCGCCGAGGTTAACGCCTATGCCGAAAAATTCTCGGCCTCGACCATGGAATTGCGGCAGCTGATTGAGGAGGTCGTTATTCCGGAAACCTGGTTTTTCCGGGACCAGGCCCCATTCACTCTCCTCGGCGAACACGTCCTGCAGGCAGAAAAATTCCGGCAACGATATGTCTTCCGCATCCTGAGCCTGCCGTGCGCAACCGGCGAGGAGCCCTATTCCATCGCCATGACCCTGTTGCAGGCCGGGCTGCCGCCATCATGTTTTTATATTGACGCCGTTGACGTCAGCGAACGGGTGCTGGCCGTGGCCCGGCGGGCGGTGTACCGGGAGAATTCCTTCCGCTCCGGGAACCTTGCCTTCCGGCAGCGTTTTTTTCATAAGACGGACAAAGGTTTTGAGCTGGACAAAACGGTTCGCGAAAAAGTCCATTTCATGAAGGGTAATATCCTGCACCCGGCCTTTATGAAAGGCCAGGGGCGCTACGATGTCGTTTTCTGCCGCAACGTCCTGATCTATTTCAGTGAAGAGGCCCAACAACAGGCAATATCAGCCCTTTACCATATACTCATGCCCGGCGGGCTTCTCTTTACGGGGCATGCGGAATCAAGCCTTTTTTTGGGAGACCGGTTCGTTACCGCCGCCCGCGCCAATGCCTTTGCCTTTTATAAAAAAGAATCTGCTGCGGCCGCAGCCGCCCGGCAACAAGATGATATCCCGGACAACACCGAAGAAGACATTCTCTTTGAACCAGCGCTGCCGGCCGTCAGAAAATCGAAGTCCGTCTTTGACCGGCCCGCTGCCAAACCGGCCGGCGAAGATGACGAATTCAGCCTTGCCAGGCAGTTGGCCGACGAGGGCAAACTGGCGGAGGCGGCCCGGCGCAGTGAACAGTATCTGCGGCAACACGCCCCCTCGGCCCGCTGGTATTATCTCCTCGGCATTATCCGCGACAGCGAGGGACAGTCGGCCGAGGCCTTGAAACTGTTTCGCAAAGCGGTTTATCTTGACCCGGGACATGCGGAGAGCTTGCTGCAGTTGTCGCTGTTGGCGGCACGGGCCGGAGACCATGCCGGGGCTGCCAATTACAGGCGGCGGGCCAAAAGACTTCAGGAAGGAGAATAGCACCGGTGCCGGAAGAGAAAAAGACAGAGAAGCCCGCAGCCATCAATGACTGCTGGAACAAGATCGGCGTCTGGGGAAAAATGACGGCCGACCGCTGTCCCAAGCTGGCCGAGGTAATCCATTGCCGCAACTGTCCGACCTATTCCCTGACCGGACGGCGCCTGCTGGACCGGCCGGTGCCGGACGATTACCGGCGGGAATGGACCTCCGTCCTGGCCAAGGCGAGGGTGGCAAAAGAGGCAAACATGCACTCTGCTTTTGTTTTCCGGACCGGCGGCGAGTGGCTGGCCCTGCCGGCCGGGCTCGTCCAGGAAATCGTTGACATGAATATCATCCACAGCCTTCCTCACCGCAGCAATGCTGTCCTGAGAGGAGTTGTCAACATTCGCGGCAAACTGGAGCTCTGTTTTTCAATAGGAGCGCTGCTGAACATTGAGCGCTTTAAACAAAACAGGGAGGAAAAAAATTATATTTCCCCCGAACGGCTGATCGTGGCGGGCCGGGAGGACGAGCGGATCGTCTTCCCGGTGACCGAGGTGCAGGGGACCTGCCGCTATGCCGAAGGAACGCTGCAAAAGCTGCCGGTTACCGTCTCCGGCTCAAAGGCTGCTTTTACCAGGGGAATCCTTTCCCTGCAGAATATCGATGTCGGCCTTCTCGACGAGCAGGCCCTTTTCAAGAGCTTGATGAGGAATCTCTCATGACCGACAATGGTAACGACCTGAGTGCCATGTCCATGATGGATCTTTTCCGGCAGGAGGCGGAAAGTCACTGCGCCACCCTCTCCGACAACCTGCTCGCCCTGGAGCGCACGCCGACCGAACCTGAGCCCCTGGCCTCGCTCATGCGGGCGGCCCATTCCATCAAGGGCGCGGCCCGGATTGTCGACCTGCCGGTCGTGGTGGAACTGGCCCATGCCATGGAAGATGTCTTTGTCGCGGCCCA
>VAPG01000902.1_pt1 | contig 12599 bp, 21 predicted proteins | sample 3393851 | NCBI WGS metagenome assembly VAPG01 (sample SAMN08290438, study PRJNA428436) | hydrothermal vent metagenome | isolation source: Deep-sea hydrothermal vent chimney | place: Atlantic Ocean: South-mid Altantic Ridge | depth 2194 m m
TATATCTTGACTCATTTTTTCTCCTAACTGTATTTTTTGAACCCGAGTTCAACTGCCAACTCTCTGAAACAGTGTCGACATAAATTTAGATTATACGATGAAATGTGTGCACCATGCCTTCCGCAAACTTCACACTTTTGAGCAGCGACGCCAAATGCCCTGGCTTTTGGTTTGTTGTGTTTTAAAAACTTTTTAAGCACGGCTGGTTTGCCCCTAAGTTGCCTTGTTATTTTTCTCCAATCACTCGCTGTCATTTGTATTCTTTTTTTGCTTTCGCAAAATCTCTGTGTTAAATTTAGTTATAAGATAATTTTCAATCTCTTCTCTCGTAACTGTTAATCTACGAGATTTTCCCCTTTTAATCTTTTTCTTTTCAACCGACTTCCCTGCTCTTGAAAACACAACGGTAACCTCAAATCCCATAATCCCAACTTCTCTAATATATTCAACATCAGGAATTTCAATGTATTCGCGAATGCCGAAAGAGAAACAATTATTTTGAATCTGTTTTTCTTTTAATGTATTATCAATTGCTGGCAACAATTTTTTAACTATCTCAAGTGCACCCTTGCCCCTTATTGTAACTTTCGCTCCAACTTCCAACCCAGGACGAACATTCCACGTCGGTATTCTTTTTACTGCTTTAACTTTTGTCGGTTTTTTACCACTAATAGTCTCAAGCAAAATTACTCCTTTATCTAATTTCTCGGCAACACCACCGATATTCAAGACAACCTTATCCATCTTAATTTCTCTCATTTTATTCTCTGCCATCATTCAATCACCAAGATAGTTTTGTAAGGCAAACTTACATTCTTATCTTTCAATTTAATTTGATAATTTCTACCCCGAACTAATTCCTCAAAGCCGATTAATTCGCCCTTCTCTCCAGCGTGTTTACCTGAAATAATTTCGACTTTTGCTCCCTTCTTTAATGGCAAAATCTTAACAATTTTATTGTTCTTGGTATTTAATACAATAGAGTCCCCGACGGAGAATTTCTTGTCGCTGAGAATATTATATCCATCGTCAAGATTCATCTGAATCCCCTTGCCTTTAATAATTTTCTTTCCACTAATTTTAACAATTTTTGTCTCGGCATCCTTTGCTGAAATTTCAATCAAATGAAATTTCTTATTAACAATCTCTAACTGATAATTCAACTTCGCCCTGTCCAAACTTAAGACACCTCTAACCTGAACTGGAAAGTTTTCATCTTTCCTAATTTTATTATTAACCTTAACCATCCCGTTTAGTGTCATATGTCTCGCCTCCTTTCTTGTCTTCGCGATTTTCAAGACATCTCTGAGTAAGAATAAAATCGAAATACCTTTGGATCCACCGTGACTTGGCACAGCTACAAATCTCTTTCCTTTCCCTTTTCGTGGAACTGGCCACGTAATTGGCATTTTCGTTTTTTTCATATGCATTTTATTTTTCTCCTTTTTCCAGCTTTTTTGAAACAACCTTAACTGGTTTCTTCTCGCTGGTTTCTTTAATTGGACTGATTTCCTTAGTCCTATCTTTCTTTCCATTTTTCAGTCTTTTCATATCGTCGCTATTTAGTATAATAATTTTAACATTTGATGGGTGGAACCAAGTGATTAATTTTTCCTGTCCAGTTTTGGTTCTCTGAATTCCATCAATCTGGATTCTTGAATTTTTAACATCAACAGTCCCAACTTTCCCCTGTTTGCCTCTGAATTTTCCCCGCATAACCTTAACCTCGTCGCCCTTTCTAACTTCTATACTCCGTCTTCCATATTTTTCTCTAAGTTTTTTCTCTAAGGTTGCACCCATAAGCGTTCTCTTAATATGATTCGGAGCGTTCGCTCTAAATTTGACCTGCTTCCTTGGTTGCTTACTTGAATTCCATGATTTGTTAAATTCTGCTTTCATTAATATACACTCCCTGCTATTTTGGCGACTTCTCTCCATCTTTCCTGGACTTCTCTTGCGACCGTACCCTTGATTTGAGTTCCTTTTGGATTTCCTTTCTCATCTTTCAAAAGCGCAACGGCATTATCACTGAAACAAACTCTCTCACCAGTTTTTCTTTTCCATGGTTTTTTTTGTCTAATAACAATGGCATCAAAAACTTCTCCTTTCATTTTTGGGTCACCCTTTCTAACAGAAACTTTAACCCAGTCTGCGATTTTAGCATAACCCTGTCTCCCCTTTGTTGTTTTTCCGTGCTTAATCGAGACAATTCTGCAAATTCTCGCTCCGCTGTTATCGGATGCTTCAAGCAAGCTTCCAATATTCAGACTTCTTGTTGGTGTCGCACTAACTGCCTTCATTTTTTTCCTTCCTATTTTTAATTATTTTTGAAACAACAAAGTGAATCATTTTACTAATTGGTCTTGTTTCCGAAATTTGAATTAAATCTCCAATAGCGACGCTGTTTTGCATACAATCTGGCAATCTGGCATGAATTTTCGTTTTTCGTTTTTCATATCTCTCATATTTTGGTAATTTAAGCATTCTTTCAAACTGAATTGTAACTCTGCCAGATAATTTTTTTACTACATTTCCCTCAAAAGTTCTACCTCTAAGTTTTAATTTTCTATCTCCGTGTTTAGGACAAAGTCTGTCTTTACATTCATTTTCTATTTCAATTTTTGTCGTTTTCTTTGCCATTATTTTATTTTTATATTTTTTTGGGAATTATCTTATTCTTCAATCTGGTCTTCATTAAAACCCTCGGAAACTAAAATCGGTTTTATGAACCCTTTGTGGTTTCCTTGTAGTTCGATAACTTTGTTTTTGACTGTGCCACCGCAAGCTCTTTTTGTTTTGAGCTTTTTTGCAATGTTTTTAATGTCAACACCGTCATCAAATCCACTTATCATCGTGTTGATTTTTCCGAAACGCCTTTTTTCTGTTTTCACAAAAATTTGCTGTTGGGTCTTGGCAATTTCGCCACAAACACAAGCAGCCTCGGGCAATCCACATTTCGGACAAATTTCCACTTTATTTGTTTTCCCCGTTCAATTTATTTATAGTTTGTTCTCGTGCTATAGTCAACAACCGTGCAATTTCCTTTTTAATGCTTTTCCTTTTCGTTGTATTTTTCAATAACTCGATTTTCAATTCGATAATTTTTGCCTTCATTTCTTTCTCTGTCAATTTTTTATTTTCTGTTTTCATTTTTTTGCCCCCTTTCTTTTCTTCTTTATCTTTTTAACAGTCTCTTCAATTTCTTCAAAAGTTGCATTTTTTTTGACTGCATTTATCAAATCTTCGTCTACTGTAATTTGGTCGCACATTTTAATTCCTGGTGCCAAAATTGCAACTTTAATTCCAACAACACCTTGCTTCGTATTGGCAACAGATTCTGCCCTATCAACAACCTTTGCAGCGTCGCCAGTTTTTTTCAAGTATCCAAATGCGAATCTCCAAACTCTCGCTCTATCACTCGGTAATTTGCCAGCTACTCTCAATTCAGCGCCTAATGCTCCGGAGTTCTTAATTCTTCCGAGAACCCTGTAACTTGCAGCCTTGTATTTCATTGCTCCAAATTTTTCGAGAGTTAGGGCGATATCATCTGCGACCAATTGGGCATCAAATTCTGGGTGCATAATTTCTTCAATATCAACATGTGGATTTTCCATCCTGAATCTTCTCTTCAATATCTCCGTTAATTCATTAATTTTCTCCCCCCTCTTACCAATAATCCATCCTGGTTTATGTGTCGAAACAACAATCTTTTCTCCGACAGGAGTGTATTCAATTCTAACTTTTGAGATTTTCCCCTTTCCAAACATTCGCATTACAAATTGTTTGATGTTATATTCATCCTTTCTTACTCCAACAAATTTTTTCTCTTCCATTATTTTTTTGCCCCCTTCTCTCTAACTTCAATATGGATATGGGCTCTTTTTGCTTTTTGTCCGGATCTTCTATATGGTGCTGAAGCCCTATCTGATTTGGCAATCGTTATTACGGGATTTTCAATTCCAGCGACGACGGAATTTGCACCGACTTGTTTTATAACTTCAATAATTGCTTTACATGCATTTTTCGGGAATTTTCCACCAGCAAGCCCCTTTCCTTTTCTGTGCCCGACTTCTAATCCAGCCATAGGAACCGGTCTTTTCTCGTCGATAACTGCCTGAAGTCTTTTGATTGCATTTTCTGGAGATTTTCTTCTGATAATTCTACAAACATAAATAGATTGTTTTGGCGAAATTTTTAGAGAATATCCGTTAGCAATAGCGACATCTTTCTTTGGAATTTCTTTTTTCTTAACTGTTTTTTTCTTATCTTCATTTTTCATTTTCTCTGCTTCCACTTTAGTATCTTTCGTTTCTACCTCAGGTTTCTTTTCTTCTGCCATTATTTCTTCTTCGCTCCTCCTCCGATGGATGTGTGTCTTGCGATTTTTCTTGTCATAGAAAACTCTCCCAGCCTATGTCCCAACATTTCCTCAACAATTAAAACTTTAATATATTCTTTCCCGTTATAAACGCCTATTATTCTTCCAATCATTTTTGGAACTACGATAAGTGTTCTATCGTGAGTTTTTATAGGTTTATTTTTTACACTATTTCTCTCACATTTCGCAACAAACGCTTCAATAACGTCATAGTTTCTAAATATGGTTCTTCTCTCTCTTGATTTAACCAATTTTGCAAATTCTCGGGTGTCAATGGATTTCAAATCAGCAACATTTTTTCCTCTATAAAACTTATCCTTGCTTCTCCTTTGTATCATTTCTTGTGCCATTATCGTTTTTTCCTCCCTGTTCTGCTTGGCCTAATTAAACCAACTTTTTTACCTGGTGGTGCATTTCTTTTTGCAATTTTACTCTTCATTCTTTTTCCCCTACCGCTACCAAATGGATGGTCAATAGCATTCATTTTAACTGCAGAAACTCTTGGCCATAATTTAGACTTAGTTTTCATTATAAAAAACTTCTTACCTGCTTTTAAAATCGGCTTTTCCATTCTTCCGTCGCCAGCTGCAACTCCGATTGTTGCCCTACAATTTACATTAAATTTCTTTATCTTTTTTGATGGCATCATAATTTTAACAACGTCACCTTCTTTTGCCATAACGCTTGCAGAATTTCCGCCAGTTCTAACGAATTTTCCGCCGTCTTTTGGGTTATGTTCTATGTTAAAAATCTGTGTTCCGTTCTTTAAATCTCCAAGTTTTGCCACATCGCCTATATTATTTCCTCCGAATGAAATCTTCTGCCCGACATATAATAAATCAACAGCAAATCCGTGAAATATTTTTCCTTTTTTATTCATAAATTTTGCGATAGGGACAGAGTGCCCGACTGACGGAATTAGTTTTATACACTTATACTCACCAGACGAATCAGAAACATATCCCGGTCTAAACTTTCCAGCTTTTTCTCTAGTTTTATAAGTATGCCCGCCCCTTCCTCGTCGCTGTTGTATTATTCTCTTTCCCATTACATCATTCCCAACTTCGTTGCAATATCCACTGCTGGATAGTCTGATTTTAATTTAACATAAGCCAATTTTTTATTTTTCATTGTATGTGTTCGCACTTTTGCAACCTTGACATTGAACAAGGACTCAACTTCATCTTTAACTTCTTTCTTATTAATCGCTCTATCCACGACGAAAACTAAAACATTCTCAATCTCAATCTGTCTGACAATTTTTTCCGTTGACTTAATTTTTTCTAAAATAATTGCACCTGCCATTATGCGAACCTCTTTCCAATTTCTTTAATTGCTTTATCTGTATAACATACCAATCTCCCCGGTTCTCCATTTGGTGATAAATCTTTAATAGTTAAGTTTCCGACATTTACAACTTCAATCCCCTTTCTTTTCATTTTTTCATCGTCGCTGATAACAAATAATAGTCCAGCATTAGATTTATATTTTCGTCCTCTCATCTTTCCGATACCAGCTCGGATAGATTTTCGTTTTAAAACACTACCGAAACCGTCGCCAAAGACTTTTTTCATCGTTGCTATAAAATCTTTCGTTTTAGTTTCCAAAATTTTATCATCAAAAATAAAACCGCTTTCTAACTTCCGACCATATTTCTTTTCTAAAAATTTTACATCAACAGTCCCTGCCAATGCGGAATTAAAAGCTATTAGTAGTTCTCGTTTGTTTATTTTTTTAAATAAGTTTTTTTCACTTCTTGGAGCGTGAGGTCTTCGTCCACCTCGTGTTGAAGCAACAGTTGCACCAATCCAATTAAAAGATGCACCATGTCTTGACATTACTTTTCTTGGGACTCTTGAAATTCCTTTTCCATAAGTTGCTTTCCAGTCGTGTCTCTTTTTCTTCGCAATACCAGAGGCCGAATATTGAGCACCAGCACCCTCCATCGCACCATATGCCTGAGCATAAATTCCCTTTTGTGCTTCAAATACTTTTAATAAGATATCTTCTCTAATTTTAGTTGTAAAGTTTTTAGGTAAATCAATTGTTCCTTTTTCTTTTCCGAACTTGTCAAATGTTTTTGCCTTCATAGTAATTCAATTACCTCAAATTTCTTTTTAGATTGATACTTTGTTGGTCTAACAGCTTCGGTTAAAATAATTCCTCTTTTTTTCGGTCCTGGTATTGAGCCTCTTAATATTATGTAGTCGTTCTTAATAATGCCATAGTGTTCAAATCCGCCTTTTTTGTTTATATTTTTCTCTGAAATTTTACCAACTTCTAAAATCAAATTATTATAACTAATTCTACTATGATATCCTGTCTGTCCTGCTTGTGGTGCTCGGAATGTAACTCTTGAAGGATGCCATGGAGCAAGAGAGCCAGGTCTTCGTCTTCCCTTCTCCGATTTACTCGCCTTCAATGCTATTCCAAATCTTCTAACGGGGCCCATCGTTCCGTAACCCTTTGTGACACCACGAACATCAACAAGTCCATCACTAAAAATATCATTTACAGAAATCTCTTTTCCAATATTCTCTTTTATAAAAGCAAGTTGTTCCTCATTCGAACCAGAAACGGCGACCTCAATCAAATCCGCTTTATTTTTATCAACACAAGTATTTTTTACATTTGAAAACATAATTACTCTGACATCATCAAAATCCGCAAACTCCTCTAATTTTCCAACTTTTTTAGAAAGCTTTACACTCTTTTTTAAATTTTTATCATTTGAAACAATAATATCTTTCGCTACCAACCCATTCTTATAAAATCGCACCGAATATATTTTCATAGTCGGGCACTCAAGAATCGTAGCGGGAACAACAATTTTTTTATTTTTTGTCATAGAATGTTCAGTAATATCTTTTACCGAAACAGAAATCATCCCGACCTTATATCCGATAAAGCCCATAAATCCGACGCCATTTTTAGAAATCGGTTTCCAATTCACACTGGGTATAACTTTTTTAGCTCGCACCCTCGGGTAGAACTGTAAACTTCCACTCCTAATTCCGTTTTCGTCTGTCATTTTTTATATAATTGGATTCCCCATATCCTGATAGTTCTGACTATCTGATAATTAGCAAATAGCACTTTGCGTTTTATCGTGACCAACCAATCACAAAATTCTCATCATCCAAACATTTAAGTTTTGGATGGAACCTAAAATTAATCAGAAATGTGGGTATTTAAAGGTTTTGGGGGTAATTTTTTAGTTTAGATATCACCTCTTAGGGTAACAATGCAGGGGAGTAAAACTCCGATTAATCAATCTTCCAATCTTTTGATTTCTTAGTTTGTTTGTATCTCCCCCTTTTTTCTACAACCTCAAGTCTCTCTAAAATCTTCCTCGCGTCCGTGCTATCATCATTCTTCAAATATCCCTTTATAAAATGTTCAAATAATTTTTTATGATTTTGAAAATGTTTCGCTTCTAATGCTTGTTTTATTAGGTGCAAATCTACTGCCCTATCTTCCATCTTTTTAGACACAAACCCAAGTCCGAAATCAATAATAAAAATTCGGTTACCTTTTAATATTACATTGGAGGTCGTGAGGTCGCCATGAATTAAATCATTTTTATGAAGAAGAAAAGTTTGTTCGCCAAGTTTTTTCATCACCAGTGATTGTTTTTCTTCGTTGTAGGAATTCAAATTTTCAGAAAGTTTGTCGCCGTCAATAAATTCTATCCATAATTGGAATTTTTTTATTTTCAAAACTTTTGGCACTCCAGCCCCTGCCTCAAATGCTTTTCCAAGAACCTTTGCCTCAGAGCGAGTTCGTCTTAGTCTGATTTTCTCATCAAGGTTGGGATGTCTATATAACTTTGGAATTCTGTCTTTCAAAATAATATCACCATCTAAAAATATTTTTGCCTCGGCGCCCTCCTGAATCAACTCTTTCATTTTTTATTTCTCTCTATCAGTTTTATTCTTGCATCCCAATCTTTTCCTTTTCTCTCCAACTCCAAATTGAAACTCTGGTGGCAAGATTTCTCATTTAAATTCAGCAACTTGTGATAAAGTATACCGATTATTAGTATTGAAGAAAATGTCAATCTGCTATAAGGTTTTAGTCGGCTGAGAAGCTTTACTCTTTTACCTTTGTCGTTTCGTATAAAATCAAAATTCACGCTTTTTAATCTTTGTTCTATTTTTTTGAAATCTATCACAAGATTGTGAATTAAATCGTTTCTGGTTTTTGCCAATGCATCAATGACTTTTTTATGGTCTTCATTAATTATTCCCCATTTTTTAATTATACTCGTTTTGACAGGTATTGCCAAATTTTCCTTTACAATCTCGTCGGGAAATTCTCCCGATTTATAATTTATAATTTCATTTAAAAAATGTTCCATATAAAGTTGGATTATTAGTATTTCCAAACGGGGTTCATTTGTCTCTTTTATCGAATTCAAATCTTTCAACAATTTTTTCAAATCTACCATTAGAATTTTACCTTTCCTTTAAATTTCCTCGCCATTTTTTGCATTGTTTTTTGGTCTATTTCCCCCTCTGTTAAACCAGATTGCATTCCCATCATTTCTTTCAGCATTTTATATTGTTTCAAAAGTTCCCGTAGTTCTGTCGTCGTTGTGCCAGAGCCGTTGGCAATTCGCCGAATTCTATTTGTTTGCCTTTCAAGAATTTCTGGGTTTTCAATTTCTTCTTCGGTCATTGAAGAAATTGCATTTTTCCAATGTTGCATTTTGGACTCTTGTTTTTTTAATATATTTTTCGGAACATTCGCAGTAGACATTCCCGGGATCATTCCCATAAGTTTTTCGACACTACCCATTTTATTCATTTGCTCCAACTGAGAATATAAATCCAAAAGGGTAAATTTGCCCCCCTTCATCCTGTCTTCAATTCGTTTTTGTTGCTTTTCGTCCGTCGCTGATTTGACATGTTCAAGTAATGTGGTCAAATCTCCCATACCAAGGAGACGTTGAATAAATGTTTCTGGATTAAATTTTTCTATTTCGTGAATCTGTTCCCCTACGCCAATAAAAAAAACTGAAGCGTTAGTCTCGGCACAGGCAGTTAATGCGCCACCCGCTTTTGATGTCCCGTCCATTCTTGTTATAATTACACCATCTATTGAAAGTGCTTTTTGAAATTCTTCGGCCTGAGTTTTTGCTGTTTGTCCGATGTCGGCAGGAATAACCAAAATCCTATAATCTGGTTTTAGTGATTTATCTAATTTTTTAATTTCTTTAATTAATTCCTTATTTAGCCCGTCTCGTCCTGCGGTATCAATTAAAATTAGGTCGTATTTTTTTAACTCTTTTTCATATTTTTTAACAATTTTAAGTGGGTCTTTTTCTTTTTTATCTACGAAAGCCGGCAACTTTGCTTTTTCCGCCATTTGTTCCAACTGATCCATCGCAGCTGGTCGCTGAGTATCAAGTCCTAAAAGTGCAACCTTCCGTCCCCTTTTTGCATAATAAAATCCGAGTTTCGCTATCGTCGTCGTTTTCCCTGCACCGTACAAACCCAAAAAAATAATACTCGCTTGTTTTGGCAATTTTAGTTCCCGTTGATGTTTCGCTCCAGAAGAATCTCCAAGAAGTAAACGAATTTCGTCGTGAATTAATTTCACAAGTTGTTCTTTTTTATCTATCCCTCTGATTGTTTCATCATATGCTAATTTTTTTATTTTCTGCGACAATGCAAAAACCAACTCTATATTTATATCTGCTTCAATCAGAGCTTTCTGAATATCTTTTACAATCCCATCCACAAGTTTTTTATCTATGAAAATTGCATTTGAAATTTTCTTTATCCCAGTTTTCAGTGACGAACCGAGTTTGTCTAATACCATAATTAAATATGCCTGACAGGTTTTTTATATCTTTGTTTGACGAGAATTATAACATATATCTAAGCTAATTTTTTATACTTCTCAATAATATTTTTTAATTTTGATTGAAGTTCAGGATTATAACATTTTATAGGGATTTCATATTTCAACCCTAATTTAATTTCTTCTTCCATCCCTTTAGAAATTCTTGGTCCGCATAACCAAACTTCGTCCATCACTTTTCTTCTAAAGTGTTCTTTGTTGGTTGAAATTCCTAAAGCCCTCTCTTCTTCAACGTGGTCGTTTAAATATTGAACAGCGACGAGATATGGTGCTATTGGAATAATATTGTCGGTATGAATTTCTTTACAAATTTGCGAAACGGCTTTCACATTTCCATTTATGTCTCCAGCAATTTGATGAGCAATATAAATTAATTTTACCACATTTTACAGAATATAAAAATAGTTATAAATATTTAGGTTCGCAAAATCTCACAGTCCAAGTTTCATAATCATTTTATCCTTATCAAAAACTTCTAAATTTTTATAGTCTTGCCCGGTTCCTAAAAATAAAATTGGTTTTCCTGTAATGTGCGAAACTGAAATTGCGGTGCCGCCCTTTTCATCTACATCCGCCTTTGATAAAATTATTCCGGTTATTCCGATCGCTTTATCAAATGCCCGTGCTTGTTCAGTGGCATCATTTCCCGTTGTGGATTCACCTAAAAATATTTTCATATCTGGTTTTGTTACTCGTGAAATTTTCTCAATTTCTTTCATTAGTGAATCTTTGTTTTGCATTCTTCCAGCAGTATCTATTAAAACCACATCTATCCCCTTTTTTTTCGCATATGAAATTGCATCAAATCCGACAGATGCAGGATCGGAACCGTAATCTTTTTTTATCACGGGAACGCCCAGTTTTTCGCCGTGTTCTTCTAACTGCTGAATTGCTGCTGCCCTAAAAGTATCGGCCGCCGCAAAACAAACGAATAACTTGTTCTTTTGTAAATAGTCAGCAATTTTTGCTATCGTCGTCGTCTTTCCAGAGCCATTTATGCCAGAAAACAAAATCACGAACGGTCGTTTTTCTTTTAGGGACTTCTTTATTTCTTTTGTAAATTCGGGAGGGTTAATTAAAATTGATTCAATTGCCTCTTTAAGTTCGTGAGAAAGATTTACCTCCTTGAGATTTTTACCAATTAATTTCTCTCCAAGGGAATCCTTGATTGAGATGACTGCCGAATAAGAAACATTGTTCTGCAAAAGAATTATTTCAAGTTCTTCAAAAAGTTCCTCAAATTTATCTTCTGTAAGTTTCTTCTTAAATTTTGAAAAAAACGCATCTTCTGAAACTTTTTCTGTTGATTTTTTTGCAGTTTTCTTTTTTGCGACCTTCTTTTTTACCGAAGAGGTTTCACTGGCTATTTCCGTTTCGTCGTTCTTTTTAACCCAATCTTTCAATTTTTTTTTCAGTGTGCCGAACATATTTCTTTGACGATGTTTTTGTTTATAAAATCTTGGGATGTAGTATAACAATGGTTTTAAAGCGGTCGCAACTTGATTTATTATGTTAACATTTAGCGATATTTACGAAGCAATGAGGAAGGAAAAATATTCGGAAAACCTGCAAATGTTGCCAAAAAACTTCATGATTGAGGCATCAGAATATTTTGAAGAGAAGAAGAAATTTCTAAACAAGGAGGACGATTTGTTTTCCAGTATGGCTATTAAGAATAAGAAAAAGCTGGATAATGCGATTTCCAGTTTCAGGGATTTGTTGAGAATTAGAAAGAAGAAAATTTTAAATTTGGCGTTTGTTGCATCTCAGGTCGGGATTTCAAAAAAGGATTTTGAGAATTTGATGAGTTATGAGAAAGATTTATTTGAAGAGTTGGTTAAGAGTTTGGAAAGGGCAGAAAAAAATCAAACTGCGGATATGATGGGTGCACAAAAAAATGTGATGAATCACCGTTTGGTTAGATTTTTAGAGGATGTTCCCGAATTTTTGGATTTTAATGGCGAAAGCGTTGGTCCATTTTCCAAAGGCGAAATTGCTAATTTGGAAACGGAGATAGTTAATATTCTTGAAAAAGATAAAAGAGTGGAAGTTATTGATGAAGACTAATTTAATGTAAGCCTGCAGCCGAGCTCTCCTCGCAATTTGCATTTCGGAAAAAATATTTGTCTGAATTAGTTTTGCTCAAAGCGAATTGTTCGCCGACGACCTCTGAGTGCGAAAGCGAGCCTTGGCGAGAACGTGCTCAGTTCATTTTCTTTAGAAAATGTAATTCTCCGAAAGGTCGTCAAGCCTGCAGCCGGGGTCAAACCGACGACCTCTGACAACGCAGCAACGAACGAAGTGAGGCGACCGATGTCAGTTCATTTTCTTTAGAAAATGTAATTCTCCGAAA
>VAPG01015214.1_pt1 | contig 12575 bp, 11 predicted proteins | sample 3393851 | NCBI WGS metagenome assembly VAPG01 (sample SAMN08290438, study PRJNA428436) | hydrothermal vent metagenome | isolation source: Deep-sea hydrothermal vent chimney | place: Atlantic Ocean: South-mid Altantic Ridge | depth 2194 m m
CATCAGGAACTTGTAGAAAAACGGCGATGGATCTCGGAACAGCGTTTTTTGCATGCGTTAAATTACACCATGGTGTTACCAGGGCCTGAGGCACAACAGCTCGCAACCTACATCGGCTGGTTGATGCACGGTGCCTGGGGCGGCATTGCCGCCGGTGTCCTTTTTGTGTTGCCTTCATTATTTATTCTGATCGGTCTCACCTGGGTGTACCTGGTTTACGGTGACGTACCCGCAGTCGAAGGCATTCTCTATGGCATTAAACCAGCCGTTACTGCTATCGTGGTTTTTGCCGCTTACCGCATTGGTTCGCGTGCCTTGAAAAATAACGTGCTTCGCGCCATGGCCGTGCTGGCCTTTATCGCCATCTTTGTTTTCGATGTTCCGTTCCCGTATATCGTGCTGATGGCGGGGATGATGGCTTATGTCGGTTCACGTTTTGCGCCAGATAAATTCAAGGCCGGTGGCCACCATGGTGATGCCAGCAATTCTTACGGCCCGGCGCTGATCGACGATGATACCCCGCCACCTGAGCACACATGTTTTAAGTGGAGTCGTTTTTTTGTCTATCTACTGGTCGGACTTATCATCGGTGGCGGCGTGATGGCAATGTTGGCATCAACTTATGGCTGGCAACATACGCTGACACAAATGGGCTGGTTTTTCACCAAGGCAGCACTGGTAACCTTCGGCGGCGCTTATGCGGTTTTACCTTATGTCTATCAGGGCGGTGTTGAACATTACCAGTGGCTAACCGGTACGCAAATGATCGACGGCCTTGCGCTGGGCGAAACCACACCAGGCCCGCTGATCATGGTCGTTGCTTTTGTCGGTTTTGTCGGTGGCTGGAGCAAAGAAATATTTGGCCCCGATGCACTGTTGCTCTCAGGCGCGGCCGCCGCCAGCATTGCAACACTGTTTACCTTTTTACCCTCGTTTCTTTTTATCCTGCTTGGCGGGCCAGCGGTTGAAGCGACAAGGGGTGATATAAAATTCACCGCGCCATTAACCGGCATTACTGCCGCAGTGGTCGGTGTGGTGTTGAATCTTGCAGTGTTCTTTGCTTACCACGTGCTCTGGCCAGAAGGGTTTGATGCCACCTTTGAATGGTTCTCCGCATTGATCGGTGCTGCGGCATTCATCGCTCTATTCCGCTTTAAAGTCGGCATCGTCACCGTCATCGGCGCGTGCGCAGCCATCGGCCTGGCTTATTCACTACTGTTATAAAAACCTATCAATTATTTCCAGTGACCAATAGAGTTTGCGTAATAGTTGATAATATCGATTTCGGATTCTTTCATGCAATACAGGTTATCTTTTTCTTCGACCAGACCACGGCCAACCAGTGCATCCAGCGCCGAACCTAAAACATTTTCCAGCGCACTGTGAGAAATATCGATCGGCGCGCCCGCTCTTTCCAGTTCACCGATACGCTGTGAGCACAACGATTTCAGCTCCAGCTCACTCTTCCAGTCACTGGCATTATTTTTCAGCACTTCACTCATCAGTGCGACCGGCACCACCGGCACCACCTGCGAAATATTTTTCATAATCGATTTCGCTAACACTTCGACCTGCACAAAACGATCATCAGTTTGCAGCACACTAAAATCCACATGATTAACTTCACAATATTCTTTTGCAGAAACCGGCTCACCAAAGTTGACACTGGCGTAACCAAATCGTCGCCAACGATTTTTTCTGGACAACAAAGCATTCTTGAAAATAAAAATGAATGTTGTTTTCAACACAAACCCGAGCGAACGTTTTTCCGCTGACTTATCTAAGCGCCGTATCAGGCTGCGATCTTCGATGACGCGATCATAATTGATGCCAACCGGGATGAATACAATATCCTTGTTACTGTGCGGGTGATAATCACGCAACATATAATCCAGAAAACCCAGTCGCGGATCACGCAACGCACCATCCCTGGTCAAACCGCCTTCAAGAAAAACCGCCTGGCACACACCAGCGCGAGTTGAAAGATTGATGTATCGTTCCAGCACTTTTCGATACAACGCATTGCCTGAATTACGCCGCACAAAAAATGCCCCCATGGCCTTAATTAGCATCTGCAACGGCCAGATTCTGGCCCACTCACCGACCGCGTATGACAGCGTGGTTTTTTCTGCGACCAAAAAAGAAACCAGCACATAATCCATGTTGCTGCGATGATTCATCACAAATACCACACTGGAATCTGAATCGATTTTGCTGATCTTGTTGTTATCAAAAAAATCAACGCGCACACGATAGATCAACCGCGCCAGTTTTTTCGCCAGCCAGTAACCGATGCGAAAATAGATGTAAGCATTAAACGCCGGCACGATCTCTGCGGCATATTTACGCGCTTTTGCCTGCGCAACAGCATGCGGCATGTTGTGTTCTTCAGCATATGTTTTGATGGCATTGATCACTTTTTCATCAAATACCAGTTGATCAATCAGCGCCTGGCGGCGGGTAAACTGAATAGGGCGAATCTCGATATCGAGCCGGGTATTAATCTCTTCGATAACCCGATTGACCCGGCGTTTTAAATACCAACGCATGCCGGGCAGTAAAATCCGATCCAGCACCATAACGGCAGCGAACACTAGCAGGACGATAAAAATCCAGTACGGCAGGGTAATTGTTTCCATGATTCTCACATTTTATCGTGACACATATATATTACACAATCGGCCGAAAGAATTGCTAAGATTCACCCACTTTAAAAAATATAGGTATATCAATGAGCAAGTACGATGTTTACGGTCTAGGTAATGCGCTGGTCGATATGGAATTTGAAATCAGTGACCAGTTTTTACAGGACAACAGTATCGACAAAGGCGTGATGACACTGGTAGACGAAAACCAGCAGCACGAACTGATCGAACAACTAGACGCTTTTGAAGGCAACAAGGCCAGCGGTGGTTCAGCGGCCAACACACTGATCGCCGTCAGTTCCATGGGCGGTTCATCCTATTATTCCTGCAAGGTGGCCGATGATGAACTCGGACATTTTTATCTCAACGACCTGAAAGCCGCCAGAGTTGACTGCAACATGGACGGCAAACACAAAGGCGGCATTACCGGCAAATGCCTGGTCATGGTCACACCCGATGCCGAACGCACCATGCACACATTTCTTGGCATCTCATCAGAACTGTCACCCTACGAAGTCCATGACGAAGCAATTAAAAACGCCAGCTACTGTTATCTGGAAGGTTACCTCACCACCTCAGAAACTGGCAAAGCCGCTAACATCGCCGCACGTGTAATTGCCGAGCAAAACAATGTAAAAACCGCGCTGACTTTTTCTGACCCGTTTGTGGTCGAACATTTTCGTGATGGTTTTACCGAGACCATCGGCGACGGCATCGACCTGCTGTTCTGCAACGAAGTCGAGGCGCTGAGTTACACACAAAAAGGCAGTGTCGAGGAAGCGGTCGAAGTGATGAAAACTTTTGCCAAAACTTTTGCCATCACTTTAGGTGCCGAGGGCGCGGTGGTGTACGACGGCTCCAGTCTGATCAGCATCGCTGCCAACCCGGTGAAAGCGGTCGACAGCAACGGCGCGGGCGACCTGTTCGCAGGCGCATTCATGTACGGCTTAACCCATGGCAAAAACTTTGAAGACGCCGGCATCCTCGCCAGCAAAGCATCATCGATCATTGTCAGTCAATTTGGCCCGCGTCTGAAACAGCAACAGTATCAATCGTTAATCTAACAGCGCTTTAATACTACCCACAGAGATCGTATGCCCGGTCTCTGTGGGTCAGCTTAATCCAGTTGAAGCTTAACGCTCTCACATACATGGTTGGCAAAACCGGAACCAGCCTCAGCATAAACATTAAACACCGAATCAACACCCGCCTCTTTTAATGCATCGATATACTCGTTGTGTTTTACCGCCACCGCAATCAAGCCCTGATACCCCGCCTGCTTAACCATCTTTACCGCCGCCAGTAATTCATTAATGTTCGGCATATCCAGCATGATCATTTTTACCGAACCCGGCCGCAAGCGCTCCCAGAAATCATAGTCGGTGGCATCGCCAACAATAACGTTTCGCCCCGCCGCAATACTTTTTTTCACCGCGCTTAAATCTGAATCGATGCCTAATAAATTATCACCATATTTTTCCAGCAGCGTATCATAAACGCCGGCACCAACCCGCCCCATACCAAACACCAGCACCTGCGCACCACCGACTTCAATCGGCATGTCATCCGGCAGACGCTGTTGCCGTTCGAACCTGCATAACAGATTTTCCAGGCCGGCATACAACACGTGCGCCCGGCTATTTGCCAATGAAGAAAACACGAAAGTAAGCGACAACGCGATAGCGATAATCACCAACCACTCGGCTTTCATCCAGCCACTGGAGACACCGATGGCACCGACAATAAGACCGAACTCGCTATAATTCGACAGCGTCAAACTGGCCAGAAAACCGGTACGTGCGCGCAACTTGAACGCAGTCAACAAACGATAGAACAATAACGATTTTGCCAGCATCATTACCGCTAAAGCGACAGCGATCATCAGTGCAGAAAAAGTTGGCGCGCCATTAAAACCGATGCTCAGAAAAAATGCCACCAGAAATATTTCCTTGAATGCCAGCAACCCCTTCGCTAACTGCCCCGACTTTTCATTGCCGGACAACAGCACGCCTAACAGCAACGCGCCCAGATCGGCCTTCACTCCAACCGCTTCAAACAACGCAGCACCACCAAAAGCAAGTAACATGCCACACAATATCAGCAGCTCTCCGTGACCTGCTTTTTGTATCAGTTTTATTAACAGCGGACGAAACGGAATTAACAGCAACAATAATAGCGCGCTGTAAGTCGGTACTTTACCCGAGGCGACAGTAAGAAAAATTACCGCGAAAAGATCTTGCATAATCAAAATGCCGATAGCGATCTTGCCATGCAACGAGGACATCTCAGCTTTTTCTTCCAGCACTTTCACCGCAAATACGGTGCTGGAAAAACTTAAAGCAAATGCGATGATCAGCGAATCAAATACCGATAAGCCGGAAAACTCCTGCAAGCCGCTAAAACCCAGCACAAAAACCAAAGCACCAAACACCACGATAGTGATCAGCATGTGGACCACCGACACCGCCCATATCTCAGCACGGAACAGGTCTTTTATATTTAATTTCAGGCCGATGCTGAACAGCAACAGGGTTACGCCCATATCGGCAACCGCACTTAATGTGGCGTCACTCTGCACACCCAGCGCGCTCAAAACAAAACCGGCAACGAGGTAACCGATCATCGGTGGCAACGAAACGAAAGTCACCGCCAGGCCAAAACCCAACGCCATTAATATCCAGGTAATATCTGTAAAATGAACCGCGATTAAATTTAAATCCATAATGATTGTTTGCCAGAAAGCCTTGCTATACTAAAACCATGTTACCTTGTTTTTTTAATATACCTGTTTTTAGCAAACACGGCACGACAATAATTCTGCCGCTGATTTTTGTGTTGTTATTGTGCACTGTCAGCGCCTCACTACATGCCGGACAAACAAAATCAAAACGCATCGAAGTATATTCTTTAAGTCAGAACTACTGGGACGTGCAATACGGCGACACCCTGAGTAGCATCGCCCACCACCTGTTACCAAACAACCCGGCAAAACGCGAGACATTGCAACAGGATATTCTGCATCTGAACCCGAACGCTTTTATCGCCGGTCAACCAGAAAAATTACTGGCCGGCAGACGCCTGTGGTTACCGGGTTATATGAAGCAAGCAGATTCAAAAGTCGACCCGACAACAACCACCGTCGAGACTTATTCATGGGGAAACATCAAACGCCCAAAAAACTAGCGCGCTAATAATTACGCGTTAGAGTAAACCACGCTCAGCAAACGACACCACTTCGTCGCCGATCACAAAATGATCCAGCACCCGAATATCCACCAGCGCCAGCGCATCTTTTAAACGCCGGGTGATCTGCTCATCGGCATGACTGGGTTCGGCCACGCCAGAAGGATGATTGTGCGCAAAGATGATCGCCGCTGCATTTTTCTTCAACGCCAGTGATACCACTTCCCGCGGATAAACACTGGCACCATCGATAGTGCCATAGAACATTTTTTCGAAAGCAATAACACGGTTGCGGTTATCGAGAAACAAGCAGGCGAATACTTCATGCGGATAACTTGCCAACTGCGCGCTTAAAAACTGCCGGGTCTGTGCCGGGCTGCACAGCGCATCACCACGCGACAACTGTTCAAACAGATGCCGCTTGGCCATTTCCAGCACTGCCTGCAACTGCGCAAATTTTGCGTCACCCAGACCTTTGTTGGCGCAGAATTCGGTCTGACTCGCCTGCAGAAGCGGCTTCAATCCGCCGAAATTATCCAGCAACTGCCGCGCCAGGTCGACCGCAGTCAGGCCTTTACAACCGGTTCGTAAAAATATTGCCAGCAATTCGGCATCGGAGAGTGCTTCTGCACCTTTGTCGATTAATTTCTCGCGTGGTCTTTCGGCCAGCGGCCATTGTGATATCGTCATGATTCTTCCCTGTTTTATTGAGTAAACGTCAATTCCTTTTGTCACAAAATAATAACCATATCCCATAAGCAACGCAAATATATAAGGAGTCGATTCTGCTAAACTACCCCTATGGAAACAGGCAACGGCAACATGAAAGCTGCAAAGCAGACATTAAGTCGCAAACACATCCTTCTCGGCATCAGCGGCGGTATCGCTGCCTATAAAAGTGCCGACCTGACCCGCCGGCTGATTGAAGCCGGTGCTGATGTGCGCGTTATGATGACAACCGCTGCCACCGATTTTGTTACCCCGCTAACATTTCAGGCGCTTTCCGGCCAGCCGGTTTTTTTCGATAATGAAAACGACAGCAGCAACGGCATGCAACACATCGAACTGGCTCGCTGGGCCGACGCTATCGTGATTGCTCCGGCCAGCGCCAATACCATCGCTAAACTGGCACAGGGGCGCGCCGATAATCTGCTGACCACCACCTGCCTCGCCTCCGAAGCTGGCAAATATTTTGCACCGGCGATGAACCGGGTGATGTGGGATGACCTGAGCACACAGGCCAACTGTAAAACACTTCGCGATAAAAACTGGACACAGCTCGGCCCCGCCAGCGGTTTGCAGGCCTGCGGCGAAACCGGTGAAGGCCGTATGCTCGAAGTCAGCGATATTCTAGCCGCACTTGCTCAGGGTTTTAACACTGGCGAATTGCAGGGACTGAACCTTGTTGTCACCGCCGGCCCGACCTATGAAGCCATCGACCCGGTACGTTTTATCGGCAACCGCAGTTCCGGTCGCATGGGTTACTCCATCGCCCACGCTGCACAGGAAGCCGGTGCCAACGTGACGCTCATCAGCGGCCCCTGCCACCTCACGCCACCCAACGAGGTCACGTTTGTTACCGTTGAATCTGCCGCCGAAATGCAGCAAGCGGTGTTCGCCACCATAGACAGTTGCCATATCTATATTTCTACAGCGGCAGTATCCGACTATCGTGTTAACCATGTGGCTCCACAAAAAATCAAAAAGACGAAAGATACGCTAACCTTAGAACTCTGCAAAAATAATGACATACTCTCTGCTGTGGCCAGCCACAAAAACCGGCCTTATGTGGTCGGTTTTGCCGCCGAGACTGAAAACATCATCGACAATGCCAAACAGAAGCTGGCACGCAAAAATCTGGACATGATCGTGGCTAATGATGTCAGCAAAAATTCAGGGCACGAGACCGACATCGGCTTTAACAGTGAGTACAATGCACTGCATGTATTCTGGAAAGATGCTGGCCAGACTGATAGCGGCCAGGCCGATGGTGAAAAGCACTTCGACATCGCCCGTAAATCACAACTTGCAAAACAACTAATCACATTAATTGCAACACAATACAAAACCTGTAAAACACAACATGCAAAAAATACAGCTTAAAATACTCGACCCGCGCATCGGCAAAGATATCGACTTACCCAAATATGCCACCGATGGTTCCGCCGGCATGGACCTGCGCGCTGCGCTAGAAAAAACCACCGAGATAAAACCTGGCGAAACTTTATTGATTCCAACCGGTTTATCAATTTATGTCGAAGACCCGAACATGGCGGCGATAATTCTGCCACGCTCCGGCCTCGGCCATAAACACGGCATCGTGCTCGGCAACCTGGTCGGGCTGATCGATTCTGATTACCAGGGTCAATTATTTATTTCCTGCTGGAATCGTGGTGATAAAAACTTCACCATCGAGATCGGCGACCGCATCGCACAACTGGTCATCGTGCCGGTGATTCAGGTCGAGTTTGAAGTGGTCGATGAATTCGAAAAAACCCATCGCGGTAGCGGCGGTTTCGGTCACTCGGGCCAGAATTAAAACAGGCATTAAAAACTACAAATTTACTAACAATATAACTTATCGAAGAATTATTATGGAAATAAGAGAAGATATTTTTCGCGCTTACGATATCCGTGGCGTGGTTGAAAACGCATTAACACCTGACGCTGTGCAGTTGATCGCCCAGGCCTTTGCTACCGAAGCTCTGGCGAGAGGCCAGAAAACCGTGGTTATCGGCCGCGATGGCCGCCTTTCCAGTCCGGAACTGGCGCAACGTTTAAGTCAGGGGCTGCGAGCGGGCGGTTGCGATGTAATCGACATCGGCATGGTGCCGACACCGGTACTTTATTTTGCCACCCATAAATTAAATGACGGTACCGGTATCATGGTTACTGGCAGTCACAACCCGCCACAGTATAACGGCCTAAAAATGATGATTGCTGGCGATACTTTATACGGTGATGGTATCAAGGCGTTTTACCACATGATTGTCGAAGGTCGGGTAAAAAGCGGCGAAGGCACGCATACCGAAAAAAATATTGTGCCTGAATATCTCGACACCATCGTCAACGATATCAAACTCGAAAAGCCTTTAAACATCGCAGTGGATTGTGGCAACGGTGTCGCAGGCGTGCTGGCCACCGAACTGTTTACCCGTTTAGGTTGTAATGTCACCGAGTTGTACTGTGATGTTGACGGCAACTTTCCCAACCATCACCCCGATCCGTCTAAACCTGAAAACCTGGTCGACATACAACACGCCATAAAAGAGAATGCACTGGATATCGGCCTGGCATTCGATGGTGATGGCGACCGTATTGGTATTCTGGATGACAAACAAAATATTCTGTGGGCAGACCGACAGATGATGCTATACGCCGAAGACGTATTAAAACGCAAACCCGGTGCGTTGATTATTTTCGATATCAAGTCCACCTCCAACCTGGAAACCTTCATCAAAAAATTAGGAGGCCAACCGTTAATGTGGAAGACCGGCCACTCGTTTATCAAAGCCAAGATGAAAGAAACCGGCGCAGAACTTGCTGGCGAAATGAGCGGCCACATTTTCTTTAAAGAAAGATGGTTTGGTTTTGATGACGGCCTGTACAGCGCAGCACGCATGCTGGAGATCGTCAGCCAGCGCGACCAGACCACTTCTGAAATATTTAACACCCTGCCCGACAGCTTTAATACACCTGAGTTGCAGATCGATTTTAAAGAAGGCGAACACTATAAATTTATGGAAAAATTTATCGCTGAAGCCAAATTCGAAAACGCAAACATCATCACCATCGACGGCATTCGCGTCAACTACGCCGATGGCTGGGGATTGATCCGCCCTTCCAATACCACGCCTTGCCTGGTACTACGCTTTGAAGCGAAGGATGAAGAAACGCTGAAAAAAATTCAGAATATTTTCCGGGAACAGTTACTGGCCGTGGACAGTACATTGAAGCTGCCTTTCTAAACGAAAAGCATACACCGTAACAAATGAAATTTATAAATTTGAGGAACACACGTGGACAAAAAATCCGCCATTAATATTGCCAATGTTTTATCCGAGGCACTACCTTATCTGCAACGACTGAACAACAAAACCATCGTCATCAAATTTGGTGGCAATGCGATGGTTGATGAAAAACTTAAAAACAGTTTTGCACGTGACATTGTTCTGTTAAAACAGGTCGGCGTTAACCCGGTTGTGGTTCACGGCGGCGGCCCGCAGATCGGCGACCTGCTGAAAAAAATCGGCAAGGAATCAAAATTCATCGATGGCATGCGTGTTACCGACAGCGAGACTATGGATGTGGTCGAAATGGTTCTAGGCGGTCTGGTCAACAAGAGCATCGTCAGTCTGATCAATCACAACGGCGGGCAGGCAGTCGGCCTCACCGGCAAGGATGGCTCGATGATCCGTGCCAGGAAAATGGAGATCAGCCACCTGTCACCTGAAAGCCAGACCCCGGAAATAATCGACCTTGGCCATGTCGGCGAAATCACCACCATTGATCCATCCATCGTCAACGCACTGGACGAAGGTAATTTTATTCCGGTGATCGCGCCTATCGGTGTTGGTGATGACGCCACTTCCTACAACATCAACGCCGATCTGGTCGCCGGCAAAATGGCGAGCGTGTTAGGCGCAGAAAAATTGTTGTTGCTGACCAACACCGCCGGCATACTGGACAAGCAGGAAAATATTTTAACCGGGCTGGATGCAAAAAAAGTGAAAACACTGATCGATGACGGCACCATCGCTGGTGGCATGTTACCCAAAGTAAACTGCGCACTGGACGCGGTTCATTCCGGCGTAAAAACCTCACACATTATCGATGGTCGAGTGGAACACGCAGTATTGCTGGAATTGCTGACCGACGAAGGCGTCGGCACCTTGATCAAATCTTAAAAAAGTTGGCAGTTGGCAGAAATTTTTAAAAAACGCACCCGCTTTTAAAACAGTTTTTAACTGCAAACTGATAACTGCCAACTGCCAACTGCTAACTTGTTTTAATAACCACGCTCTTTGGCGATACGATCACGCTTCGCTTTCTGCTCAGCTTTTAATATTTTAAAACGTTCGATGTAATCGTTGAATTGCACTGAGATTTCATCACGGCGTTTTTTATGCGTTTCCATCACTTTAGTCTGCACGATGACCTGCTGTTTTTCATTTTCAAGACGATCATACAAATCCAGCGGCACTTCCCGCTTAGAGGCTCTTATTGCTGTAATCTGTTTATCCATCGCTTCAATTTTTTTATTGGAATCACGGATGATATTTTCTGCCAGCTGAATCTGGGAACCGACCGCATCCAGTCGTGAGTCACGCGCCACTATCAGGTCACGCTCGGTGGTATAGGTATCAAGCAATACGCGATCACGCTGCTTCTTTCTTTTCTCAATCAACGCTGCTTTCTTCTGCTCGTACCTGAGACGTCGCTCGGCGGCTTTTTCTTCCGGCGTTTTTGCTGCCGCTTTGTGCTTAACCTGCACCCCCTGTTCATTTAACTCATCATGCTCCTTCACCAGGTACTTCGGTGGAATCTTGTCACCAAAATGCATCTGACCTTCGTCATCCACCCATTTATACATCTTTGCCTGCGCGGAAAAGGCACTGCTTGCTAATATTATTGCCAAAGGTAAAAACGAAAAACGCATGGTACGCGGCCTCAAAAGTTGATAACTGATAAGCTATAAGTATAGGTAAAAAACGGCAGGAATCGAGTAAATTTCAAGGTGGCTGAACAACTCCTCATTTTCATCATCTCACTGGTCGCCAACCTGTTCTCTGCGCTCTCCGGTGGCGGCGCGGGATTAATTCAGCTTCCCGCTCTGATATTTTTAGGCCTGCCGTTCGGCCTTGCCCTCGCCACCCATAAAGTCGCCACCATCGCACTTGGCATCGGTGCCACAGCAAGGCACCTCAAACAAAACCGCATAGAACGCGACTTTGCACTGGTGATGATAATCTCAGGGGTTCCCGGTGTCGTCCTTGGTGCCAGCTTTATTCTTCAAGTACCCGACCAGCTAGCCAAAGTCGCCCTCGGTGTATTGACCATGGGACTGGGCATCTATTCCATCTTCTCGCCGAATCTCGGCCAGACTTACCAGATCAAAAACCGCCACCGCCACGGTTACATTATCGGCGGCCTGGTATTATTTATTATCGGCATTCTTAATGGCTCGCTGACCTCCGGCACTGGCTTGTTTGTCACCCTCTGGTTAATTCGCTGGTTTGGTTTTGACTACAAACTGGCCGTGGCCTACACGCTGATTTTTGTTGGTTTATTCTGGAATGCCTCGGGCGCGCTCACACTGGGATTACTTGGTGATATTCACTGGCTGTGGATTCCGGCTTTGTTGCTCGGCTCGTTTATCGGCGGCTATCTTGGCGCGCATCTTTCGATTGTGAAAGGCAACAAGTTGACCAAGCGAAGTTTTGAAGTGGTGACGCTTTTAATTGGGCTGAAGCTGGTTTTTGGGTGAGGGTTCTTTTCCTGATATTTATTGTGATGGGTTGTTATACATTGCTGTTCTCGCCCCGCAATGCCAAACAAAACCACCACCGTAAATCTTATAAAAAGAACCGCGTGGGCAAAAAATCATGCCCACCCTACGCAGGGATTAAAAATCAAACCCCATAAACCTGCCGATAAACCTGCATTGCTTCAAGATGCTCGCCAAACGTATCATCCCCTGCCAGATAATCAATCAAATCCGTCATAGTGATAATGCTGAACACCTCG
>VAPG01003783.1_pt1 | contig 12545 bp, 11 predicted proteins | sample 3393851 | NCBI WGS metagenome assembly VAPG01 (sample SAMN08290438, study PRJNA428436) | hydrothermal vent metagenome | isolation source: Deep-sea hydrothermal vent chimney | place: Atlantic Ocean: South-mid Altantic Ridge | depth 2194 m m
ACGCAAAGGCATATACAGGTAGTCAAAGGAGACAATAATGACGACCAAGTCAGCAACGGAAGCAGTTGAAGAAAAAATGATTGTCGGCATCGACCTCGGGACGTCGAGAAGTGCTATCGCCGCCAGCAACGGCAAGAGAAAATGGACGGAAAGCTATGTCGGCTGGCCCCGGGATTTCATCGCCAGGAAGGTGGTGGGAGAATCGATTCTCTTTGGCGAAAAGGCCGTTGCGCATCGATTGTCTCTTGACCTGTATCGTCCCCTGAAGAATGGGGTGATCAAGGAGGGCACCGCACGCGATGAGGAGGCGGTCAAGGAACTGATCCACCATCTCATCAACCTGGTGCGGACCAAGAAGGACAACGCGAAAATCAGGGCCGTGGTGGGGGTGCCTGCGGAATCGTTCAAGGTAAATAAAGTGGCGCTCAAGAAGGCGGTTGCCGAGTTTGCCGAATCTCTGCTCGTGGTCTCCGAGCCCTTTGCCGTGGCCTATGGCGTAAACGCCCTCGACAATGCCATGGTCATCGACGTCGGGGCCGGAACCGTCGACTTCTGCATCATGCACGGGACCGTTCCCGCCGAGGAGGATCAGCGAACAATTCTGACCGCCGGTGACTATATTGACCAGCAGCTTTTTGATTTTCTTAAGGAGCGTTACCCTAATTCTGATTTTAATCTGAACATGGTCCGCAGTTTCAAGGAAGAGCACAGCTTTGTCGGGGAGTCCGGGAAGACGGTCAAGGTGAAAATTCCGGTGGCGGGCAAGCCGATCCTCCATGACATTACGGAGGAGATGAAGCGGGCCTGCGAGAGTATCCTGCCGGGGATTGTCGAGTCCGCCCTGGAGCTCATTGCCAAGTTTGATCCCGAGTATCAGGATACGATCAGGGAAAACATTATTCTGTCAGGCGGTGGCAGCGGGATCAGGGGGCTTGCCGAGCACATTGAACACGTACTCGGCGAATACGGTCCGGCCGGTGTCCGGACGGTGGAGGATGCGCTGTTCAGCGGGGCGGACGGCGCCCTGGCCCTGGCCCTGGACATGCCCGATGATTACTGGACGAATATCTGAGCCGGGGGGGGCCAGGCCTGAGTTGCTACATTATTCAGGAGTAGATAAAGACGAATTGATCGTCATTGAAACTTATGCGTAACCGGCCCTCGTGGTTGCGGCCGTATACCTCCCACCCCTGAGCCCCCTTGATTTCGCACCGGAGGCACTGTGGGGAATGGGTCCCCTTTTCCCGGTCAACCCAGGAAACCAGCGTGGCCGATTCGTTATCCCTGAGCGCCATGAACTCGGCGATCCGTTTCGCCTGGTTATAATCAGGTTTCATCCCTGTGATCGCAACCGTGATGTTGTGCAACGGTCTGCCCTCCACGGCCCCCTACGGCCGTTCGGCAAGCGGGACAAATTTCCGCCTGGGTTCGCCGACGTAGAGCTGGCGGGGCCGCCCGATTTTTGTCCCCGGGTCTTCGCGCATTTCTTTCCACTGGGCGATCCAGCCGGGCAGGCGGCCCATGGCAAACATGACGGTAAACATGTTGGCGGGGATGCCGATGGCCCGGTAAATAATGCCGCTGTAGAAATCCACGTTGGGATAGAGATGCCGTTCAATGAAATAGTCGTCTTTTAAAACGATCTCTTCCAGTTCCCGGGCAATGTCAAGCAAGGGGTCCGAGACGTTGAGAGAGACCAGGATATCGTCGCAGGCTTTTTTTATTATTTTACCGCGTGGATCAAAGGTCTTGTACACCCGGTGACCGAAGCCGGACAGCTTGAACGGGTCACTCCTGTCCTTGGCCTTCTTGATGTATTTTTCAAAATTACTGTCATCGGCATAGATTCCCTCCAGCATGTTGATAACCGCTTCGTTGGCCCCACCGTGCAGCGGTCCCCAGAGGGCGCTGATTGCAGCGGAGATGGAGGCGTACAGGTTGACCCCGGCGCTGCCGACCAGGCGGACGGTCGAGGTGGAGCAGTTCTGCTCGTGGTCCGCATGCAGAATGAGCAGCTTGTTCAGGGTCGACACCAGCTCGGGGCGAACCTCATAGTGCCTGACCGGCTTGTGAAACATCATGTTGAGAAAATTACCGCAATAGCACAGGTCCTGGCGGGGATAGACCAACGGCTGGCCCAGGGATTTTTTGTAGGAAAAGGCGGCAATGGTCCTGATCTTGGAAATCAGCCGCGCGGCCGTGATGTCAATGTTAATCAGCGGGTCATCCTCCATTTCCAGGTAGAAATTACACAGGGTGTTGACCATGACTGACAGAATCGACATGGGCGAGGCATTGGAAGGGAAATGGTCGAAAAAATGAATCATATCTTCGTGGACCAGGGCGAAACCTTCCAGGAGCATCTTGAAGTTGTTGAGTTCCTCGGCATTGGGCAGTTTGCCGTGCAGCAGAAGATAGGCTATTTCAATAAAGACGCAGTTCTCGGCCAGATCCTCAATGTCGTAGCCCCGGTAGCGGAAGATGCCCTTGTCGCCGTCAAGATAGGTTATGGCGCTGGCACAGGAGCCGGTGTTCTTGAAGCCGCTGTCAAGAGTTATGCAGCCGGTGTCCCGCAGCAGATTGCTGATGTCGATGGCCCTGCATCCCTCGGTCCCCTCAAGAATAGGCAGAAGATGGGATTTCCCGTTTATGGTCAGTTCTGCCATACGGCTGGCGGTATTTTTGTTCATGGCTGGTCCTTCCGTTGATTTTACGTACGGGCTGAGTATCTCCCGAGGTTGTCGCCCCCGGAGAACTGTTACCGATATTTTATGCTGCTCCCGGCCGGTACGTATAGCAACGAGAGGTCCAGTCAGGTCTTGATCCGTGTCCGGGGAAAAACAGTGCGCGGGATGAGCTGTTCGGGTACTATGAAAATAATTTTTTTGGGAACATTTCGGACACAAGCTGGTCTGACCCGTGTGCAGATAAACCGGCACGTCTGTTTTTTCTTTCCGGCCATTGGCGACCGTTGCAAAAAAAACAGTGATATATAGAATACCGGATGTTCGGATAAAATTCAAGCTGAATGATTGCCATGGGGCGGGCGGCGATCTCGCCTCAGGATGGTAACGGCGGCTCCCGGGGGGCAACAATGCCCGGGGAGTTCGCCGCCAAGGATGTTTTTATCCTGGATCCGTGAGCGTTCGAGAACGGTGCAGATGCAAGGCGGCGACGATGTTGATTGTCCTGGTGTGATATTAACTTTGTTGCCAACGCAGCAGATGCGCCGTTATCGGACGCCCAGCAGGGCGGCGTGGTGAAGACCAGTAAATACGTTTATTCGGAGATAATGCAATAAATTCCAGATATTGCATATAATATTACCTCAAGCCGTCACGGATCCAGGTTATATAATGGAAAAGAGTGCATTGTATCGGCGTCGGCTGCGGCAGTTTGTTGATGAAGTAACGGTCTATCCGGTTTCATGCGAACGCCTGGCGGCGGGACGCAGTGATGAACAGTGGCTTGATGCCGTATTGCTCGGCGGCGGGCGGATTGTACAGCTGCGCGATAAGGAGTCGAGCGACCGGAGACTGCTTGAGAAGGCCAGGTATTTCCGCAGAAAGACGCGTGAGGCCGGTGCCTTGTTCCTGGTGAACGACCGCTTGGATATCGCCCTCCTGGCCGATGCCGATGGTGTTCACCTGGGCCGGAATGATCTGCCGCCCGGGGAGGTCCGGCGGCTGGCCCCGGAGATGATCATCGGCCTTTCGTGCAACAACGAGGAGCAGGCCCGGCAACTGGGCCGCCTGGAAAGGGCCGGCGACCTTGCCGTTTCCTATTATAATATCGGCCCGCTCTATCCTACCCGGACCAAGGCCGGGTTGACTGAATTCATCGGGGTTGAGGCTGTCGCCCGGTTTTCATCGCACCTGAGCCTGCCCTTCACGGTTATGGGGGGGGTCAAGCTGGAACATGTAGAGGAATTGGCCGCGCATGATGTCCGCCGTATAGCGGTCGTGTCGGCGTTGACCCAGGCCCCGGACATTGCCGGGGAAACAGCCCGCTGGGTGGACAGGATCAGAACCTTTGTTGTGGGAGAAGGCAATGGATGACAGGGCAGGCAGGAGAGAGGATATCAGGAAGCTGATGGAGTATGCGGTGCCGGAAGAGCGGCTGGCCGAGGCCCTCGATCTCCTGGAAATCTACCGGCATGACAGGCTTGCCCTTGATCTGCTGCATGAATTCTACAGTTTTCTGCCCGAGGCCAGGAACGACTGGATTCGGGAAATCAGGCTGGTCGCCCGCCGGCAGGGGGTACTTCTCCTGGCGGCAATGACGGGCAACGGCGGCTATCTCTACCTGGTGTCCAGTGAAGGCCTCGATTTTCAAGGTCTTCTTGCCGAGGGATTATGGGATACCGAGTTGCTCGATTTTTTCGGTTTTGCCGACATGGATGATTGTCGGCAGCGCTGCGGAGCAGCTGAAAAGTTGAGTATCTATGTACCCCTTGACGGGGACCTGGATGTCTGCCCTGCCTGTCATGCCGCCAGCGGCGAACCGCATGAACTGGGCTGCCCGGTGGAGATCTGTCCCTGGTGCGGCGGGCAGCTTATCAACTGCCCCTGTCGTTTTGACAGGCTGGAGCTGGATCACCTCTCCAGCGAGCAGGACCTTGTCCGTTTCGAGGAGATGCTCAACGAACAGGGCCGTGTTCCCTATTCACCCGAACAGCGGCCGTCTTTTGCCGATGATGGCTCCGGGGTGATCATCGACTGATCTTTTTCGCTCTCATGTTGCGAACTGTTCAGGGGCAAGCGGAAAACTGCCATAACCTCGGCCTCCCTCGGCCCTGGCCTGCGCCTGTTCAAGCCTGCTCCATCTCCGGCGGCCAGGCCTGACCGCCGGAGATAGCCCCTGTTATTTGTTCTGCTTGGTGCTGTCAAGATACTTGAACAGTTCCGAATTCGACGACAGGATCAGCGTGGTGTTCTTGGTCAGGATTTTCTGATAACTTGCCAGGCTTTTCTCAAAGGCGTAAAATTCAGGATGTTTGCTGTAGGTCTCGCCGTAAATCTCTGTCGCCTTGGCGTCCGCCTGACCTTTGATCATCGTCGCCTCTTTCTGGGCGGTGGATGTTATTTCCTTGAATTTTCGATCGACCTGGCCGAGGATCTCGGCCTTACGCCCCTCGCCCAGTGAACGTTTTTTCGCGGCTATCCGTTGTCGTTCCGAGATCATTCGTTCATAGACCTTTTTCCGGACCGATTCGATATAATTCACCCGTTTGAACATGACATCGACCAGCTTGATGCCGTACTTCTCGGTCATCTTGGATGCCACGTTCAGCACCATCTTGCTGATTTTGTCCCGGCCCAGCTTGGGCGGGACCATCACGGCGTCTTCCTGTTTTTTGTTTGCAGCCATGTACGCCGGTGTCCAGTCGGAACTGCGAATAATTTCGATCAGGTCATTCTTGCTGACCAGGTCCCGCACCGTACCGTTGATGATATCGTCGAGCAGGGTCTGTGCCCTGTTTTCCGTGCCCACGGCCTGCAAAAAGCGCAGCGCATTGGAGATCCGCCAGCGGGCTGTCGTCTCGATATAGATAAAGGTCTTGTCGTTGGTGGGAATCTGGTTCGGTTCACCGTCCCAGATCAGGATTCTTTTTTCAAAGAACTGGACATCCTGGATAAAAGGGGTCTTCCACTTCAAGCCGGCCGCGGTTATCGGCGTCCCCACCGGGGCGCCGAACTGGGTGATAATCGCCTGCTGACCTTCCTGAAGAATGTAAAAGCCGTCCCATGCCGTGATAATGAGGCCGGCGACGATGATGAGCAGGATAATCTGGATAATTTTTTTCATGTCGTCCTGTATATAAAGTCAAGGATTATTGAAAACTTTCCCCCCGAAAGGAGTGGGTTATTTTGTTGTCAGGGCTTTGCCCTTATCCTTACCGCTGAGGTCCAGGAACGGGAGAATGGTCTGCTGTTTTTTGTCCATCACGTAGACATGGTTCACGTGCGGCAGGGAGTCCTGCATGGCTTCGAGATACATCCGCCGCCGGGTTACGGCCGGGGCCTTTAGATATTGGTTGACAATGTCATCAAATCGCGCCGTTTCACCCTGGGCCCGGTTGATCCGTTGCGCCGCATAGCCCTTGGCCTCTTCAACGATCTGCTTGGCACTGCCCTTGGCCTTGGGGATGACCCGGTTGTATGTCGATTCGGCCTCGTTCACCAGCCGCTTCATATCCTGATCGGCTTCGTTCACCTCGTTAAAGGCCGGTTTGACCTGGTCAGGCGGGTTGATGTCGATGAGCTGCATGGTGAGTATCTTGACGCCGCACCGCAGCTTGTTCAGGACGGCCTGCAGTTCATGCTTGGCGTTGCCGGCCAGGATCTCCCGGTTGCTCAGGATGTAATCAAAGTCCATGTTGCCGACGATGCGGCGGGTGACCATCTCCGAGGCATCATGGACCGCCTGGGGGACATTGCGGACCTTAAATAAGAAATTGACCGGATCGCTGACAATGTATTGCACGATCCAGGTCACGTCGATGACGTCTTTATCGCCGGTAAGCATCAGGGATTCCATATTGAATCCCTGTTTATTGAAAACCGTGTTTTTGCCGGGCATGACGGTGCGGAAACCGAATTCTTCCTTGCGTACCGACTGCACATCCACCTTGTCCAGCCCTTCAATGTAGGGAAGTTTGAAATGGAGCCCCGGTTCGGCGGTCCGGTTATACTGGCCGAAACGCAGGATAATACCGACCTTGCCCGGTTCAATGGTGTAAAAGGAGGAGTAAACAAGCTGGAAAAGAATGATGGCGGCAATAATCATTACGACCTTGCCGATGCCGGGAAAGGACGCCTGGCCTGCCGGCGGTTGCTGACCGCCGCCACCGCCGCCCTGGCCGGAGTTGTTGGTTTGCCCGGTAAAGGCGTCTTTGATTTTTTGAATCAAGACTGCCAGTAAGTCTTCCGGGGATGATGGGCGGTTTTTCTGCCCCCAGGGTGGTTGCTGATCATTCATTGACATAAAAGGTCCTGGTTTTGTTGATTCATGTTGCCTGTGGATGCGGCTCGCATTTTTTTTTCAAGAGCAAGTCTTCGCAAGAGCAAGATAGAGGTGATCACATTTTGGGAGTTCGCTCAGAAATAAGTCCGCAGAACCAGCGTTTGGATTCGGGATACGAAAGTGAAATTATTTTTTAAACGGACCCTGAAAAATAGAGAATACAGGAAACCGTCAACTTTGCCAACTTTTTTTCCCGCCCGGTGCCGCAATGGCTGCTTTGTAACAGTTCGGCAGGGGCGGCAACCTCGGGGATGCTAAGCCCGTACGGGTGAATTTGTGTGCCGCTTCAGGCCTTCCAGGCCAGTATCCAGCAGCCGGCGACGATAGCCAGGGACAGCAGGTATAAGCCCCGTTGGACCCGGTCATTGCCGGCCAGGCGCAGGAGACCGAAACGGCGGATAATCATACCGCCGCCGATCCCGCAGAGAAGACCGAAAAAATGAGCTCCCAGGTCGGTGTGTTTGCCGCTCGAGCCCAGGAGGGCGAGCAGTCCCGCTCCCGCTCCCAGGGGCATTAGCAGGTCTTTGATTTTTATCCGGCCGCCGGTTTGTATCTGCAGGCCGCTGAAGATGCCGATGGCGGCAAAAATGGCCGTGGAAAAGCCGATGGAGTAGTGTACCGTGTCACGGACCGCAATGTTGGTCAGGTTGCCAAGCGCTCCCAGCAGGATGACGGACAGCCATGCCAGGCCCGAGCCGGTCGTTTTGCACAGGAGGTGGACCATGAAGCCGCCGATGATACAGTTGCCGAGCAGATGGACTTGAGTGGCGTGCAGGGTCAGGGCGGTGACCAGCCGCCACCACTGTCCCTGCTGCAGAATGGCCCGGCTGTCGATGGCGCCGATCTGGAACCAGGTCGAGTTTCCCTGCCAGGGACCGGTAACCCAGAACAGGAGGACCAGGCCGCCGATCATCAGCAGGGTGGGCGGGTTGCCGGTCTGCGTCTGGACGGGCAGGGAAGTCTGCACTTGCGGCCAGCCGGCGTTTTCTGCAAAATAGGCTCTGATCTGCCGGCCGGCCGTGTCGGCATCTTCTTCCGGGACCGTCAGGGTCCCGTCCCGTAACCGGAGCGAGTGTGGGATCCCGACGGCTTCAAGGACCAGCGAACAGAGTGCCAGGTGCTCAGCCGAGCCCGAGGCAATGATGCGTCCCTGGTCGTCCTCCGGTGGTTCCGGTGTGTGAGGGGTGGTGGGAGTCAACATATCCAAAGAGTATCTTTTCCTAAGTACATTAAACATGAAAAGTAAAAAGGAAACCTTGTATCCGTGAGCGTTCGAGAACGGTGCAGATGCAAGGCAGCAACGATGTTGGTTATCATGGTGTGATATCAATTTTGTTGCCAACGCAGCGGATACGCCGTTATCGGGCGCCCCGCAGGGCGGCGCGGTGAAGGCCGGCAAGTGCGTTTATTCGGTAATAATGCAATAAATTCCAGATATTGCCAGGAATACCACCTCAAGCCGTCACGCGGATTCAAGGAATAATATTGAAAGCAATAACAAGGCCAGTTGTCCACTATGGCTGGATCATCGTTCTGGCCGGCGGTCTAAGCATTTTCGCCGCTATAGGTCTGGGGCGGTTCGCTATCGGCATGCTGTTGCCGGCCATGGGATCGTCGCTGCACCTGAGTTATTCGCAGATGGGCCTGCTCTGCACCTGCAACTTTATCGGTTACCTGGCCGCCGTCCTTTTTTGCAGCCGGCTGCAGGCCGTCCTTGGGGCGCGAAGGCTGATATCCCTGGCCCTCCTGCTGGTCGGCATTTCCATGATGTTGATCGGGCTGGCCCGCAGTCTGCCGGCGGTGGCGTTGTTTTATGCCCTGACCGGTATCGGCAGCGGGGCCGCCAATATTCCCGTGATGGGCCTGGTTTCGGCCTGGTTTGACAGTCGTTTGCGGGGCCGGGCCGCCGGTTTTATCGTGACCGGCAGCGGTTTCGCCATCCTGTTGACCGGCAAGCTGATTCCGTTTTTCAATGCCCTGCGGCCGGAGGGTTGGCGCTTGAGCTGGTTCGTCCTGGGGGCGATTGTCCTGGTGATCGCTGTTCTCTCCCGGCTCATCCTGCGAGACCGGCCGCAGGATCTCGGCCTGCAGCGAGTGGGGGCGGGAAAGGGGCCTGCCGGCGAGGGGTTGCGGCCCGGCTTCAGACCGTTAAATAAAAAGGTGATCATGCGTTGCGGGATGATCTATTTCATCTTCGGCTGTACCTACGTTATTTATGTCACCTTTATCGTTACGGTGCTGGTGGGGCATGGTTTTTCGGAGGCGGCTGCCGGCTCCCTCTGGTCCTGGGTCGGTTTTCTCAGCCTGTTCTCCGGCCCGGTCTTTGGCACGCTTTCGGATAGGTTCGGCCGCAAGGCCGGCCTGGTGATCGTTTTTGCCATCCAGACACTGACCTATCTCCTGGTCGGCTTGAAGTTGCCGAATATCGCCCTGGTCCTGTCGATCGGCAGTTTCGGCATCGTCGCCTGGAGCATCCCCTCAATTATGATCGCCCTGGTCGGCGACCTGGTCGGTGTTCATAATACGGTCAGGGTGTTTGGCTTTATCACCTTTCTTCTCGGGATCGGGCAGATAATAGGGCCTTTTTTTGCCGGCCTGCTGGCCGAGACAACCGGTGATTTTTCGGTCGCCTTCCTCCTGGCGGCGGCCTTGACCTTGGTGGCCGTCCTGCTGTCATCACGTTTGCAGGTGGATGAAGGATAAGGCGGTTTTTCGCTCGTCACGGATCCAGGTTTATTCAAAGGAGGTTGTCTTTTGTTAAAATGTTTTATTATATATCGATATACTCTACCATAGAGTTATGATTCGATCCTTTGAGAGTCCTCCTGTATCCGTGAGCGTTCGATAACGGTGCATCTACACCGTTATCGAACGCTCACGGATACAAGATACAAGGTAATAGGAAAAAAATGCTGACCGATGGACAACTCAATGCTCTTTTGAAAGATATAGAGGCCGACAATGTGGAACGAACTATTTCCACGACCAAAACAGATAAATTCTGCCAAGCTATCTGTGCCTTTGCCAATGATATGCCCGGTCATGGCAAGCCAGGATATTTGATAATCGGGGCAGATGACAAAACAGGCGGCATCGCCGGCATAGAAATTAAGGATGAACTTCTGAAAAATCTTGCCGGTTATCGTGATTCCGGCCAGATTGTTCCCCTGCCGTCATTAACTGTGCAGAAACGATCTTTCCCTGAAGGAGACCTTGCCGTAGTAGAGGTCCAGCCCTCTGACATGCCGCCGGTTCGCTACAAAGGACGGGTCTGGATACGGGTAGGGCCGCGTCGGGCGATTGCCACGGAGCAGGAAGAACGAATACTCACGGAACGGCGGGTACACAGTGCCAGGACATTTGACATGCAACCGTGCCATGGGTGCGGTCGAGACCGAATCGTGCGTTCTCTATTTGACGATTATCGGCATGCTGCTATTGCCCCGGAGATTATCGAGGAAAATAATCGTGAAATGTTTCAGCAAATGGCAGCTCTCGGCTTCTGGGATACGCAGAATGATTGTGCAACCAATGGTGGTGCCCTGTTATTTTCAGAAGCGCCACAGCACTGGTTGCCGGGAGCTTACATTCAATTTGTTCGATTCAATGGGTCGGTGTTGGAATCCGACGTTATTGATGAACGGCAGTTTGCTTATGATCTCCGTACGATGCTGCATGAACTTGATGCCTTTCTAAAACCTCTTTTCCCCTCTCGACCTGTTTCCGTCTCTGCGTTGCGGGAGCAACAACTGACACCGTATCCGAACCGGGCAATTCGCGAATTACTTATGAATGCCGTCATGCATCGTGACTATCAGTCTAATGCGCCGGTTCGATTTTATTGGTTTTCTGATCGTATTGAAATACAAAATCCAGGAGGGCTCTATGGAGCTGCAACCGATTTTCCTAACCAGAATGATTATCGCAATCCAAAAATTGCCGAGGCGATGAAAACTCTTGGCTATGTTAACCGGTTCGGTTACGGAATAGCTACTGTACAATCCGCCCTGCAGAAGAACGGCAATCCTCCGGCGGAGTTTACCATAAATCAGCCCAATTATTTCCTTGTCACGGTGGCGGAGGCCGACTTATGAAAACCATAGCTTTTTTTAATAACAAGGGAGGGGTAGGAAAGACTACACTGGTTTATCATATTGCCTGGATGATGGCGGAATCCGGGTACAAGGTCTTGACTGCCGACCTGGATCCGCAGGCCAACCTGTCCAGCATGTTTCTACCGGAAGAACGTCTGGAAGAACTCTGGCCGGAAAAGGATGATCATAAAAGTATCCTGGCATGTATCTCGCCTATTCTCGAGGGAACCGGCGATATTGCCCTTGCACATATCGAAAAAGTTCTGAACAATCTGCACCTGATTCCTGGTGATTTAGGGCTGTCTCAGTTTGAGGATAAACTCTCGGACAGCTGGCCACGGTGCCTGGATCGCGATCCATCCGCTTTTCGTGCCATTACGGCTTTCTATCGAATTGTTCATGCTGCTGCTGAAAAGATCGGTGCGAAAATCGTCCTGATTGATGTGGGACCGAATCTTGGCGCTATTAATCGCTCGGCCCTGATTTCCGCAGATCATGTGATCATGCCTCTGGCTTCTGACCTGTATTCTCTGCAAGGGCTAAAAAATCTTGGCCCGACCCTGAAACAATGGCGTTCCGGATGGAAACAACGTCTGGAACAGAAACCAGAGCAATTGAATATCCCTTTGCCTTCCGGATCCATGACCCCGGCCGGATATATCATAATGCAGCATGTGGAACGAAAAAGTCGCCCAGTTAAGTCATATCGAAAATGGGTTGAGAGGATACCTGCTATATATCAGGAATATATTCTTGGCCAGGGAGGGGAGACGGTCTCCGAGGTTAACGACGATCCAAATTGTATCGGATTAGTTCGGCATTATCAAAGCCTTATGCCCATGGCCCAGGAGGCGAGAAAACCGATTTTTTTTCTTAAACCGGCCGATGGCGCTATCGGCTCGCATGCTCAGAGCGTAACTAAATGTCATATTGACTTTAAACGAATAACTGAAACGATATTGCAACGAGTGTCGTCGAAGAATGAACAGAGTTCCTGAATCCGTATCTTGAGGTAATATTTCAGGTAATATGTGGCATTTCTTGCATTATTGCCGAATAAACGCATTTGCTGGTCTTCACCGCCGGCCGCCCTGCGGGGCACCCGATAACGGTGCATCTGCACCGTTATCGGGTGCTCACGGGTCCGGCATAGAGGCGTACTTGCCGTTTTTTTACTCTGTTTTTCGTTGTCTGGTTAAAAAACAGCAAGAGAAGATGAGAGCTGGGGAGATCAAAAAAAAGGCTTTATCCCGTTATTGTTATTGGGATAAAGCCTTGATTTTTTTGGTGCCGAAGGGGAGAGTCGAACTCCCACGAGCGTACGCCCACTAGACCCTGAACCTAGCGCGTCTACCAGTTCCGCCACTTCGGCAAGAAGTGTTAGCGAATATGATAGTCAAACCGGAATTTGTCAAGTATTTCTTC
>VAPG01004240.1_pt1 | contig 12528 bp, 17 predicted proteins | sample 3393851 | NCBI WGS metagenome assembly VAPG01 (sample SAMN08290438, study PRJNA428436) | hydrothermal vent metagenome | isolation source: Deep-sea hydrothermal vent chimney | place: Atlantic Ocean: South-mid Altantic Ridge | depth 2194 m m
CTCAGTGGCCGGTGTCCACTGACCTTTTATCGTTATGTCTCTGTAGCACAAACAGCATCCATAATCTCAAGATCACTTAACGCTGTCACCACCTCAAAACCAAAATATTGATCGTTTTCACCTGTGATGTCGAAATGCAACTTACGCAAAATATCACCTCCTTGCTTTGACGGTGAAACAAATTTATTCTTACTTTCTATGGCCTCCCTGCTTAACCGTTCCATCTCTAAACAGAAGACCGATTTGTACTTATCGTTTGCCATGGCACAGGTATCCTCTAAGATTTCTCCAGCTGAAAATTCACGAACCAAAACGCCTTCATAATCATAATCAACACCAACCACATAACCATCAGTCATGTTTATCCACGATATAAACAGCTGATTTTCTTCTTCTGATTCAAGTTCGAAACATACAATTTCACACCCACTTACTTTTGCGTCTTTTATGGCCTTGTCAAATTTCATTAAAAGTTTACTTTTAAAAATTGCTATCATAATAAAATCCTCAATAAAAATAGCTAACAAAACGCTGCACCGAACAAATGAGAACTGCGGTCTTGGTTGCTGTTAATGTACACTCACAGGTGCAAATCCCCACTTGCCCGTGAGTTTATACTGTTATCTCGATGATAAAATCCTGAAAGCCGTCGCTGCCACGCGCGGATCTTGTCCATTCCCAATGGCTCTAAGTCGGTCCATCCGTCCGGCCACGCCATTATCCATTCCGAAAACCGCGGGTTGGCCCATCCTTTTTTCAAATTTGTCAAAAATAGATAGACATGTATCCAATGACCCTGGTGACGATGTTTTTTCCCTACTCGCGTTCGAGCGGTTTTCAGTGTAGTTACATATTGCCCAGGGCCATCGCTTGCCCGTGGTGTGGGCAACAATCCATATCCTTTCCCGCCGGTGATCTCCATGGATATGGTGAGAGCCGATAACTCCCCATCTCGCATCATACCCCAGGGCGGCCAGGGCCCCAAGAACTCTGTCAATTCCCCGTTTAATGAGTACTGGCGAGTTTTCCACGAAAACGAATCGTGGTCGTACCTGGCCAATGATCCGGGCCATTTCCACCCAGAGTCCTGATTGTTTGCCTTTGATTCCGGCGCCTTTTCCGGCGGCGCTGATGTCCTGACAAGGGAAACCTCCAGAAACCACCTCAACAATTCCACGCCAAGGTCGTCCGTCAAAAGTCCGAATGTCATCCCAAATCGGGAAGGGCGCGAGAATGCCGTCATTTTGTCTCGCGGCAAGAACGCTTGCGGCCATGGCATTAATTTCGACGGCGCAAACTGTTTTCCAGCCCAGGAGTTGGCCGGCGAGTATGCCTCCACCAGCGCCCGCGAATAGAGCCAGCTCATTAATCCTCCACGCTTCCATGATAGGTGTGTGTTGCTTTTCTACTATGATTACCGCCTCACTACCAGTACTTGACCGAGGCAGATACCAAACTGCCCGCCTTTCAATATTTCACCATTTCTCGGGGCATACATAATGGTCCATCCGGGACGCATGGTCACGATGCCCAGGCATTCGACGCGCATAAAAGGAGCGTCTTTGCTGTAGCCATTCCGGAAATGGACCTCCTCAAAATCGTCCCGGATATACTGCCTTTCCACCATGAGTCTCCCCTTCCAGTATGACTTGAATTCCCTGTATTCGATCTTTTTATCGCCGGAGGCAATCAAATCAAACCATTTTTTTTTCACGGTCAGATGCAATATCGTCACGTTCTCGCCCCTCCCCCAAACTCCTGGTCGACAACTTTCCATAATTCCCTGAAACATATACAGGGATCCTCGGCGATAAGATCCTCCCGGACCCTATCGCAAAAATCACATGTCTTATATGATCCAAACTCTCCATCCCAAATACCTCTAAACAAATGATAGGTATCTCCGGGATGGATTGTTTCTCCGCATTCGCAACAGATATGCTCTTTTCTGGCTGTGGGTAAATTCTCCCAACTTATCGATGGCCCGTCGAATTCACAAAAACACATATTTTCTCCTAATAGGTAATTGCCGATTCAAACAATAAAAAATTTGTCCTGATCGGCACTACCGCCAGGGCTTCGCAGACATTTAAGATCAGTTCATAATTCAATCTTCTTGCCTCCCGGTATCTCAATAATATCCACTCATTCCCGGCCGGCTTTTTTCCCCGGAAAGATCGTAATCTCCCGGATATCTCTATTTTCTCAATCTTGATGTTCATCGTATTCCTCCTGATCGAGGTTGCGGTTATTGATTTCCAGCCATTCGTCGCGCATGCGGCGGTTGAACTCATCCAGATCGGCCGGTATGGCCTTCCAGATCGATTTTCTCCCGGTACTGCGCCAGGCCTTGAGGCCCTTGTGCCTGACCAGGTACGGGATGTCGTTAGGATGGTGGCCGATCCGCGAGCCGATCGCTTTCGCGCCCAGGACGATCGTCTCCCGAATCATGATTATCGCACCTGTTTCCGTCACCTGCGGACCCCGCGGCTGCGGACCCGGCGGCCGGGGACGGCGGCTCCCGGCGGCCGGATCAGATTGACGCCGCCGCCGGGCCATTCCGGATCCGCCAGCAGGTGCGCGATTACCTCGCAATCCAGCAGATGATTGTCGCGGCGGAACTGGACCCACGTATCAGTCATGTCGTCCTTGCCCTCGGCCAGCAGTTGTCGGGCATAATCGGCACCGGTCTCGCTGTGCAGGTACGCCGCCATCGTGCCGCCGTCCCTGGCCTGGTTCAGGCGATAATGCACCATGTCCTTGATGATCCCGGTGTTCATCGAGACGATCTGCAGGCCGCCGGGCAGCGGCCGGCCGCTCGGCGCCTTATCCAGCGGCCGGCCGACGGTCAGTTTCGATGCCATGGCCCGGCTCGAGCCCTTGGTCCCCCATACCCGGCAGCCCCGGCCGACGGCGTTTTTCCGCAGCCAGAAATACGTCTCCTCGGTCATCGACATATTATCTGACTTGGCGCCGCCGCCGGTATCGATACCGGCACGCCAGATCCGCATGGTCCTGTCTGATTCGTCCACCGGCCAGGATGCGGAAAATAACAGGTCCTCCACATCCTCCCAGACGGCCAGATTGCCATATTGGATCAGCCAGGAAGTGAAATCGCGGGACCAGGCGCGGACCACGTACCAGAATCCGAATTTTTGCACATCCACGCCGCAGGTCAGGGCGACCGCTTCCCGCGGCACCACCTGCGGCGGCAATGGACACCGGGCCTTCAACAGCTGGGCATCGCTCGAGCTGATCGTGATGGTGCGCCAAGGTTCCGCCTTATGTTTATTGCAGAAATCCTTCAGGTCCTCGCGGCTGGTCAGGCCCCGGCGGTGCGAGGCCATTACCTGCGACAGGCTGACGAACCTGGAGAGCCAGGATGGCAGATGAAAGCCTATTTTTGCCGGTCGTTCGGCCTGCAGGTAGGTATCAATGTCGCGGCCGCCGGTATCGCGGACAAATTCGCCCAGGCCGTCATCTTCTATTTTCCAGAACCAGGCGACCCAGCGGCCGGCCAGGACCGCCTGATCCCGCAGCCGGTCCGTCCATTCGCCGCCGCAATGGCGGCAGACATACCAGGACAGGCGTTTAGACTCGATCTCCTCCGGATCTTTTATGTCGGCCGGTTTCATAATCTGATCGAAGATCATTACCTGCGCGCCGCCGCAATGCGGACAGACGACCTCGTACCGGAATATTACCTGGGCCTCCTTGATCATTGCCTGCCAGATAGGCCCCTGCTCAATCGACGGGGACGAAAACATCCATTCGTGGCATTCGTCCCGATAGGTTGTCAGCCGGGCCTCTGCCAGGTTGATCGGCGACGTTTCTTTTTTGGAGGCTAACGGCGGGTATTTGTCCACCTCGTCCAGAATGAGGTGCTTGATCGGCTTGTTTGCCAAGCGGCTGGCGGAATGCGCCCAGGCCATATAAATGACCATGTGCATCAGGCTGATCCTGGTTGTGGACATGTCATCGTCGCGGCCGGTGAGGTATTGCCGCACCCTGGGGGACGATTTTATTGCCGGCTGGATCCTGTCGTTGCTGTTTTCCTTGGCCATTTCCCGATCCGGGAAAACCATCAATACCGGGCCCGGATCATGATCCATGACATAGAGCAGACAATTTATGGCCATCTCGGTCAGACCTGTCTGGGGACTCTTGCAGCAGATAGTTTTTCGGACCGATGGGAAAAACGATCCGTCCATAATGCCGGCCAGATATGGAGTTACCTCATTTCGCCAGGGCCCGGGCAAGCTGGACATGGTGACGACTCGATGCTGCTCGGACCAGGCCGACGGCTTTATCGGCCGGCGTTTGCGCCAGACCCTGCGCACCGGCAGGGGAAACCGAAACTGCAGCCTGCCGGTCAGCTTTGACAGCAATTCCCGGACCTCCGGGGAGATCCATGGCTGCATGTGTAGTCTGCAGGTATCAGGCATCTGTTTTGCGGGGACGAATGTCATTGAGAAACGCTTTGCATTCAGTAATCAGGTCTTTGAAAACTTCTGCGGCTTCATCCATCGGGATTTTTTTCGAGGATAAACGGATCATCACCGAAACCACGGTGACCGCACCGGCATAGAATGATTTTTCCATTTCATCCCGCTGGACCGACGATGCTCCTTTCGGTATCACATCTCTCTGGAAACCGTTCCAGCTGGATTTAATTCGTTTCATTTGTGTCATTATCCACCTCTATGTCATATTTTTTTGCCCGGGCAAACCTGGCGAGCTGCTTATCCAGGTGATCCTTGAGGTATGCGATCAATTCACCGGCCTTGGCATGTGAGCCGCCGACCAGGGAAATAATTTCCGGCGCCCGGAGGCTGTAAAAGTATTTCAGGTTGGATTCTAGGACGCTGGCCGCCATGGCCATGTGCAGCTCGTGGTCTGTCCGCTCTATATATCGGCCCTCGAGCGCCTCGCGCTCGATTTTGGCCCGCAATGCCTGTTCTTCGAGTTTTTTGATTTCCGCCCGGAGCTTTCTTTCCTGGAGTTTGTCTGCCTGGCGACCGGACAGTCCTTTTCCGGTTTCGGAATCAACCAGCTCCAATTCCGCATAGCGATCGACCGCCGGCTGCGGGAACATCCCTTTTTTCTGCCGCAGCTTGCCGCTCTTGATATGCCTGGATAGATGCGACCGGCTGATCTTGTACCCACCGGCCTGAAGATAGGCCAAGATATCCTTTTGTGTTTTGAATTGCCTGCCGGCGGTCTCAGTTTTTATTTCTTTCATTTTCCCCCCAGGGGGACCAATTCTTATTATTTTGGAGAATATCGCACGGTCAAGAGGACGTTTCGCAGCGCCTCGATATGTTCCGCGGAGACTACGTAATCGATAACTGCTGTGGGTTCTTGCTTATAATAGTTCTCTGACGACCAGACCTCTAATGTATTAGCCAGAGTCTCGGAAATCACCTGGCAGGCAAGCAAGAGCTGCCGCTGAATCTCCATGGCCTTCCGCCCGAGACTTATGTTATGGTTCACCATGTCTTCAAGGTTTACATTGTTGTAAAAAGTTTCCGGCATGCTCGATCCTCCCTTTTTTTTATCCATTGTAAAATTTTTTCAATTGACCAGCGCCATACATCCCGTCATTCAGCAGGGCCAGGAGGTCAGCCGCCGGCCCAGGGAGGAAAACCAATTTCCACAAACGTTTCCGTTCATCATCTTTTTTCAATATTTTGCCATTTGCCAATATGCTCATCGATCTACCTCTATCTCTGATCTCTATTCTGGCCGGAATTTTGTCGAGCAGCTCCAACATTTCCATGATCTCCATGGCCGGTCCGGACGGCGGCGTTTGGTTTGCGTTTTCCGGAGTTAATATTTTCGCCCCGCCCCCTTTTTTATCCTGTCCAGATGATAGTCCCTGATGGTCACCTGATATAGGGGCTGCCTTTTTTTCCTGGATCATGGCCGCCGGTAATCCGGCTTTGATCCAGACGGCGATATCTACTCCGGCCTCATATGCCTCGCCCGGGTCTTTCCCCTGGGGAACCGGCCAGCGTTTATGATTGCGAAAATTCTCCGACCACCAGACAGCGGCGGTGCGGCCGGCATGGTCATAATCCAAGGCATCAAGAATAACGGCCGCCGCCCTGAGTATTTCCGTTGCCCGGTGGTCCGGCTTGGCGGATGCGTTCCAGGTGGTGACGGCTCCGCATGCGCCGCGCATCTCCTGGTCGATCAAGATGGCACAGAATCCGGATTCAACCAGGACGAATGCCGGTGCCGCCGACGACAGGATCATGGTCGAGTGATTCGATCCCCTGACAACCAGATATTTCAGGCTGCTTAAAAATTTCTTCCTGTCCTGATCCCGGCGGCGGATCCGCAGGTGAACCACCCGTCCGGAGGTGTCAAATTGTGGAATCACCCATCCACGCGGCAGCCACAATGTTTTTTCCTTGCCGGCTCCATCCTTCTCCGTGGGCAGGCCCCAGGAGGCGCGATTTCGATACAGGTCACGGTCATTTTTCCCCGGATTGTAGCCCAGGCGATTCTTGCCGGCCGTGTCCGGTGTAATGCCCCGGCGTGACAGCCAGGCCAGCGCGACATCATTGTGCATGAGTTGATCCTGCGACCAGGAGATAAATTTTTCCGCATGCTCCATCCAGATATCAGATGGAGGAGGAGAATTTGAGGGAGAAAATGTATTTTTCATTCTCCGCGGCAAGAGCGGCCTTGAAACTGTTGATTTGCTGTTTTTCGTCTCTATTCCCAGCATGCCGCAGGCGTCCTTATAGCCGAGGCCCTCAAAATCCCGGAGAAATTGTATATTGTCGCCGTTTTTTCCACACTGGCGGCACCAATATGATCCGGTGCCGTTGTTTTGCGCCGGCCAGACGTGGAATCGATCGGAGTCGCTGCCCTTGCCTCCGTCTCCGCACCCAGGGCATGCGGAATGATACTCCCCACCTTTAGTGGATGATCCCTTATGAATGGTCATGCCATATTTTTCTAGCAATTCTAATACATTAATCACTTTTTTCTTCTTTTTTTCTTTCTTTTTTCTTTAATACAGGGATGATCATGATGATAATGTAGAAACTATATATATAAGCTCCCCCCTCGCGTATGGAAAAACTTGAACTTCGCTCCCTTCATCCCTTTTTGCCCTCAATCATCCCCTTGGTTTGTGTTTTTCTCGACATGGTAGCGGTAATCATCCGTCAGATCGAGGTCCAGGTAATGGAAGTAACCGCTTGATTTTATTCTGGCAAATCGCTCCATTCCCATGATCATCGATCCAAATCTCTTCTGGCTGGGACAGTATCTCGGATTCTTGTTGATATTTTCCCTGTACCAGAGGGAAAAAGCCGTATACAGATCGGCGGCGCTGATCCGGCGGCCGGCGGCCTCTACACAGGCCGCCTCGACGAACCTGGTGAACGGGCTTTCATCCTCTTTGTAATCGTTCGTCGAGTCCACAATACAGGCAGGTGGATCAAGCCCCTGCTTCTGCCAGGCCAGGCAGCCCTGGACAAGCCAGGCCAGGATGCCGCTGCCGCAGTCGCGGAGCTTGAGCGGCAGCATTTTGTCAGCCGGCCGCTCGTTGTCGCGGTCAGGCCGGCGATTAACGAATCTGATCAGATGTTCGATCAAAAAACAGCGCTCCCAGAACGCAAAGTCGCCTTCAGGGGCGTTCGGTTTGTGATTTGTCAGCAGGATCAGCAAATGAGTCGGATCAAATGATGTCATGTGCTTATCATGCAGGCCCCGGCCGGTGAGCTGATCCCCGCCGGTCAGCCACTTAACTTTTGCGGCGGAAAAACGGCGGCCCTCATCGGTTTCGCTGGCGAATGCCAGCCTCAACCCTTTCAACATCATGATTTCAGGGGTCGGGGCGGCCGCCGATACCGAGCGATTAGCATCCAGGAGCATCTCGGCCGGTACTGGACCGGCGTAATCACCAAGGACATAAGATAAGGCCTCGATGATTATCGATTTACCGTTGCGGCCGACCCCATGCATGACCGGAAAAATATGCTCGATATTCAGGCCGGTGATCCCGTACCCCAGCATGCGCTGGATATACGAGATCAGATCCTGATTGCCGCCATAGATCTCATCCAGGGCCGTGGTCCATGGCGTTGCATCGGTCGACAGACCCTGATATTCCACGCCGGTCCGCTTGGATACATAGTCTTCGGGACGCCCGGGCTCAAGCTCGCCGGTCCGCAGATTGATCACCCCGTTCGGGCAGGCCAGCTGCCACGGATTCAGATCAAATTCCACTCCGGTGACGGCCAGTGGCCTCTGCATGTTGGTGTGTGCGAATTTCAGGCACCCCTGTCGGCCCTGATCGCGCCGCAGCCTTTTCACGCGCTTTCCCACCAGGTCCATTCTCCCCCTGATGGTTTTCTGGAGCGATTTCCCGGAATCCGATCCGTCGGCCATTGCCTCGGCCAGTTGTTGCCCCAAAACGGCGATTGAGTCGGCATAGCGCAGGGCCACCGTCTCTACGGCCGCGACTGCATGGTCCAGGTCGTCACGGCGCCAACTGTGGCCGGCCCACCGGAACCACTGCAAGAAATTTTTTGCGAAAACAAATTTTTCATGATGCAGGGCCGCATATAAAAGCCCGTCCCCAAGTTCCTCGGCATCCAGGCAATCCATAACGAATTGATGAGACAATTCATCAGGTTCGCCGGCCGCCGGAGATAATTTTTTTTCCCGGTCAATCCTGTCCTGGACCTGCTTTTTGATCTCATCCGGCCCAGGTGGCGGATTAGTTTTTCCATGATCACTCATTCTGCGCGATCCCGGATCTGCTGTCGATAATACCTGGCCATCCTCGGAGTGATCCTGGCGGCCATGGCGACCGTAACCGGAGGTATGCCGATCTCCAGGAGTCTCTTCACAATCTGCACCACCTCGGGAGACAAGCGCCGCCCGGGCCCGGCCGCAACCTGACACCCACGGAGCTTTTTCCGCTCCGCGAGATATTTTTCCGTTCCGCCGCGACTCATATCAGATTCCCGCAATCCCACCCAAACGGGGAATCAAACATGCACGTTTTTTGCGCTCTCGCGACCCGTTCTATCCAGACTAGCCAGAAGGACCCATCGATTAAGGGATGATCATATTCCTGGCCGAGAAAGATTGTAGGGAGAGTGTCGAGAGGGATGGCAGCTGATATAGAGATGATGATTGTTTTAGGCGGATCCGGCAGGGATACCGCCAAGCGATACATGAATGACCAGATACAGGCTGTCATCATTGCTAGCAGCAATATTGCTGCTAAAAAATCTTTCAATTTTTAATCTCCATCTTATTTACGTTGATCTGGCCATATATCGAGAATTTCTTTTTTTAATGCCAGAGCAATTGCTGCTCTGATCTTTTTGGATTTTCTTTTGTTGTGCACTACTTGATGCACAGCTGATCTCGATACTTGACATTTTTTTGCTATAATCGCCTGGCATTGGCCGGCTGCACGTAAATTTGATTTAATTTCATTTGGTTTCATATTTTGATGTTAAGCAAAAAATATATCAATGTCAACTGTTTTTTGATAAATAACTTGATAGTGATTTTTGGCACCGCGCAAACCAGCTAATACTGGGGGGTTCGGAGACATCGAAATCTATTTTTTTAAAAATATAGAAAGTTCTCCGGCGGCGGAATCTTTTTGGATTTTCAGAATTTTTATGGAAAGTTTTTCGGCGGCGGAATCTTTTTGGATTTTCAGAATTTTTATGGAAAGTTTTTCGGCGGCGAGAACTTAACGGATAGGCGGCGGCTGTTGGGCCGTGGTGCTGGCAATAGGTGCAGAGGGGGTGCAATATTGCATCCCCTCTGCTTTTTATGACTTATGCCAACAATTTTATATATTCTCTCAAATCTCGTTCTGGGCTGGCCAGACCACCGCCGTACCAGAATCCGTTGGCCCACCATTCCAGGACGGTGAGCTGGAAATTTGTGCATCTTTCCAGGCGTGTCAGGAAGGACAATTGGTCTAGCTCAAATTTTTCTGCCAGACCATCCATAGCAATCGAATCATTGATGCTCAGGGGCAGATGCTGCCCCAACATCATAGGAGTGAGCATTGTGAAGTTCATGATATCTATCATTGCCTGCAGTTCGTTGGCCGCAAACCGGCCCTTGAGTTCCTGGATGGCGCGATGGTAGTTTACCATGGTTCCCTCCAGGACCATCTCGGCGCCGCCGGTTGTTGTCTGGAAGTTTTGCCTGAGCCATTCCCGGCATTTTTCCGAGATGCGGGGACCGATGGTTTTGCTTTTTTTTGTGGACATATTTTCTCCTTTTTTATGCCGAGCCGATGGATGGCCGGTGTTTTTCATTTTCGCGATCAAGCAGGTCGCCGAAAATGTTTATTTGTGCCGCTTTGTTGTTGCGGAGGCATGATTTATTTTCGCTGCCGGTGCAGGAAAATCCGGTATCGTCATCATTTCTGCGCCAACAGAAACAGCCAGCGCAGTCTTTTTTCGTACGCATATCCACAATATCCTCTCAGTCGCCGATGCGATCGGCGAAATCCCATGACCGTGCTGTGCGGGCGGGGCGGATTGAGTACCATCCGTGGAGGTTTTCCACCGGGGCATGCTGATTTTTTGCGTGGATGACTGTCGGGTTGAGAAAAAAGCAGCGGCCGTTTAAGCGGATTTCATCGGCCATAATTTTATGACTGCCGGAAATCGTGAGAGACATTCCGCGTCGCTCTGCCTTTTTTGGCTCCCGCTCGGGGACCAGGAGGATGTCGCCCTGGCGCACCGAGGAGACCAATTGTTTTTCCGTTACCTGCCACATCCAGCGCTGGCAGGCGCGGACCACATCGGCCCTGGTTTTGTCGGTAAATTTTTTACATGCTGCCCTGACCGCATGCGAGCCGACCGGATGCCGGAAAAATTCACCGGTGATCTCATTTTTTCCGCACAGGAAATAAGTTTTCCGGGTAGATCCGTAACCATTGGCGGTGCGCTTATAGTACTGCCTGGCCTGGATTACAGCCACTCCCTGGGCAGGATTGTAGGCATACAGATCATGATTCAGGGCGGTCCCGCGGCCCTTCTTGTCCAGTTCCATGTATTCCTTTTCCAGGGCCGGCCGGAATAGAGATATTATTGCGGCAGCAGGAAGATACTCTGCTGGAGTTGTATTCCAGCCGAGTTCGGACCCAGGATCCCGGAAACTTGTTATTTCATCCCAAGAGCCAATCATGGCCGGCGCAATTTTCTGTCCTATTTCTCGATGCAGCAGTTCCCATTTCCTGTGATTTTTTTGTGTGATTGGATTACGATACGTCATGGTCGATTCCTCCGTGTAGGTTTTGGCTGTTTGCCCGGAGCCTGTTATAGCAGGTACCGGGTATTTTTTTATTGCTCCAAGCCAACCTTGAAAGCAATGTGCCTGCACTCCAATTCTTTACAGATTGTGTAATTTTATTGCAGTCTTAAGTTCTTCCTGCCCCCAGCCCAATTCCTGCCATTTTGCATGGAGTTTCCGGTACCGGTCCGGCGTCATCGGGCCACCGACCAATTCTGCCTGAACGAAATTATTCCATATGATCCGGCGGGATTTTGTTTCTTCCAGGGTCCATTCCGTCAAAAATTCTGCCTCAATTTCCATTTCAAGGCATTTTATTTCAGAATAGTACTCAGATTGCTTGGCATCAATCTCTTCCGTGTCCCCCCATTCACGAGCGACCGATCCACAGGACGTCCTGATTTTCTTTTGCAATTCTTCGATCTTATCCTGTTTGGTTTTGGGCCTTGTGTTTGCTTCTTCAATCTCGCGCCGGTCTATCTCAGACCAATATGGGTTATAGCCTTCCCCTCCTTCATTGTGCAAATTGTCGTATTTTTTCCCGGCTTTGATTATCTGCTCTCTTGTCATATCTTTCATTTTTCCATCTCCTTAGTGGATTAATTTCCTTATCCTTATGATTAATAATAGCATGCCGTCTTGCGGATTGCAAGAAAAAAGAACAATATTTTGCAAGAAGATAAAAATAAAAAAGGGGAGGGGTGGGTCAGCATATGACCCAGGGGGGAGAATTTAGTTCTCGATTATTCCGGATCGGATCTCGCAGATTTTGCGGACGTAGTTTGTTGTTTGGGAGGCGGCGCTGGGGCCGGTTATCTCTGGGAGGGCGTGGCTTACCTGGTCCCAATCATCCGGTCGGTCGGTTAGCTTCTGGGCCTGGATGATGTGGCCAGCGCCCGTGTTATAGGCGCCTAACATGAATTTCAGGCGCTCCAGGCCTTTTTCGCGTTTGAAAATCCCCCACATGGTGCGGTCATATGATATGCCGAACATGATATTTGTTTTGGGGTCAAGAATATTTGGCACCACCTGCAGCTGCCTGGCAATATCCTGGGCGGTACCGGGCATTATCTGCATCAAGCCCTGGGCACCTACCGGACTGATCGCGTCATGGATCAGGGATGATTCCGCGATTGCCTGGGACTTGAACCATGGCCAGGCGATCAGGCCGTCGAAAAAAATAGACGCGTAGAGCCGGAAATAATGGTCGTATTCTATGGTTATCGGCAA
>VAPG01007428.1_pt1 | contig 12511 bp, 9 predicted proteins | sample 3393851 | NCBI WGS metagenome assembly VAPG01 (sample SAMN08290438, study PRJNA428436) | hydrothermal vent metagenome | isolation source: Deep-sea hydrothermal vent chimney | place: Atlantic Ocean: South-mid Altantic Ridge | depth 2194 m m
AACAATATCGCCGCTATCTGGAGGCGGTTTTCCGTTCGGTACAGGATGCCATCATAACCGTTGATGCGGATATGAATATCATTCAGTTCAACAAGAAGGCCAGGGAGTGGATGCTGGGCTCGGACAGCGAATTGCAACATCCCGGGATAATTAATGATCTTCAGGGTGAGCTGGGAGACGCCTGTCGCGAAGATGCTCTAAAGGTAGTCGACAGCCGCAGTGAAGTGAACGAACATCGCATCGAGTTTCAGTCAGTGAATGAAGGCAAGCGGGTGGTTAGCCTCAACGCCGCTCCTATTCACGATGACAGCAATGCCTTTAAAGGGGTGGTCCTGGTCGCTCATGATATCACGACCAACGGAGTTAAGCGTGCCAGGGACAGGGATAGTTTCCACGGTTATACCGATAACAGTGCCGCCATGCAGGAGGTTTACAGTCTGATTGAGAACGTGGGCAAGGTTGATACCACGGTGCTGATAACCGGTGAGTCGGGCACGGGCAAAGAGTTGGCTGCCGAGGCCCTGCACGCCGAAAGTCCCAGGCGTGATATGCCTCTCATCAAGGTTGACTGTGCCTCGATCCCTGAAGAACTGCTGGAAAGTGAACTCTTTGGCCACAAAAAAGGTGCTTTTACCGGTGCCGATAGAGACCGGACCGGACGTATACTTAAGGCGGATGGCGGGACGCTTTTTCTCGACGAAATTGGTGATATTTCACCGCGCATGCAGCTCAGACTGCTCCGTTTTCTACAGGAGCAGACCTTTTATCCGGTAGGACAGGATAAACCTGTGCAGGTCGATGTTCGATTGATTACCGCCACGAACGCCGATCTGAAGGACAAGCTTAAAAAAGGGTTGTTCCGAGAGGATCTCTACTACCGGCTTCGTGTTGTAGAAATCAATTTGCCTCCTCTGCGTGCCCGGCGCGAGGGGCTCCCTGTTTTAATCAATCATTTTTTTACCGGATTTTGTGAGAAGCTGGGCCGTGATATCAGCGCTATTTCCGATCAGGCTATGGCGGCTCTTATGCAATACTCCTGGCCTGGTAATGTCAGAGAACTGGAACATACCATTGAACGAGCCTGTGTTTTGTGTACAGGTTCGACCCTCTCTCTTGAATGTCTCCCCGATGAAATTATCAAGCCAGACATTCAGCGGCCCCCTCGAGCCGCTGGTGAACAGGATAATTTTATCGAACAGCACCCATATTCCAATGAATCGTTGCCAACCTCCCATAGAATCGAATTGCGCTCGTCTCCATCCGTTAACAGGGATGATATTGTGGATGCTCTTCGTCTTGCGGGCGGCAATAAAGTGAAAGCGGCCCATCTCCTTGGAATCCACAGGAGTACCTTGTATAGAAAAATGAGCCGCCTCCACATCGCTACAGATGCGACATAATTGTTCCCCTGCGACATTTGTGTTGCAAATTATGTCGCAATGCGACTGTAGCGTTGCGACACAATTTGCCTTCTCTTTTCCTCTCTGTTTCAAGATGCTCTTTTGTAAAGAAGTATTTATTTCTTTTATTTCATCATGTTAGTGTTCTTCTCCTGGTGCAGAATAAAATTAAAAACTAACTGGCACGCTGCATGCTATAATGAGGGCAAAGAAAAACAAACAGATTCTGGAATATGAACAGAATATAAGAACTGAAGAAAGAAAATTAATACCCGGAGAAAATCAAAAGGAGAACAACATGAACGAGATCTGCCAGGCAACAGCAAAGGTCAGGACCAGAAGCGCAGAAAAAGTCAATGTCGAGATGGAAGTAAATAAGGCAGCCATCGCTACTATCGGGATTGCCGCCGGAATCGTCGGCGCATGGGTCTTGAGTGCTTTTGTCGGTGGAGTGATAGCCAGCGGCGGAATCCTTCCGCTGATTATGAACTGGTTTCATGCGGTAATTGGTGGATAACTGGGAATCAATAGAACACAGCCAAATAGAATAAACAGGAGGTAGTAAAATGAAAGGAACAACGAATATAAAGACTCAGGTAATGACCGGCACCCGCGAAAACGCAAGCGTTTCCGATGAAATTTCAAAGGCGGGAGTTTATACCCTCGCTGTGGCATCTGCGGCAATCGGAATCTGGGGCCTGGCATGTTTCGTCGGCGGGTTAATCGCCAGCGGGGGCCCGCTTGCATTCGTCGGCAGCTGGTTTCGTGCGGTTTCCGGAATGTAGTTGAAACGCATCGGGAATCAGGATTAATACAGGAAACGGCCGGATTTACAAAGGAATGTGTCCGGAAAATAGTTAAAACACATTGGGAATCAGGAGGTAGTAAAATGAAGGAAACAACGAATATAAAGACTCAGGTACGGACCGGCACCCGCGAGAACGCAAGCGTTTCCGATGAAATTTCAAAGGCGGGAGTTTATACCCTCGCTGCGGCATCTGCGGCAATCGGGGTCTGGGGCCTGGCATGTTTCGTCGGCGGGTTAATCGCCAGCGGTGGCCCGCTTGCATTCGTCGGCAGCTGGTTTAGTGCGGTTTCCGGAATGTAGTTGAAATGCATCGGGAACTAGTTTAGATTAGCTTTCCAGTTTTATGAATGCGGGGTACAAGCGGCTAAAGGGCGAGGCTGAGAAAACGAGCGATAGAGGTTAATCGCTTTCAAAAAAAATTGTTTAATAATCAGATGAGTGTGCTGCCCTTCTCAGGAAGGTAGGCAGGCAGGCTGGCCGGGGAGAAGTATTCTCTCCGGCTTTTGTTGTGTCTATAAAATTTTCATAATGAATGGCGGCACCATGCTTTCGTTGCGGAAGATTTTATTCAGTGTTTTTTGCGTAGTGGCGTCTTTGCTGACTGTGGTGGTTATCCTCGGCCTCTTGCAATACCGTTTCACCAGTCAGTTTGACACAATCATTTATCAGGGCGAAAAGATTCTTTTCAGATTTACGACCCTGCACGAGCAAATGACGCACTCGATGCTCGCTGAAAACTGGAGTGAGGTTGATACGGCCTCTGATAAGATTGAATCTCTGAACAGTGAATTGACAAGGCTTTTGGAGAACAACCAAGTGCCGGACGAGTACAAACTAGCACTGATTAACCAGGTTGACCTGCATGGTATAGCCTTGCTTGCTAGGCGGGTCGCCACTGACCCGAACAACAGAAGGGCCAATGTCCTGCAACTGAATAGTCGACTGAGACATCTTGCCGATAATCTGATGCAATTCGACCAGGTCCTGTCCACTCGGATGAGAACACGGCTCGTGCGTTTCCAGGGACTGGCCATTGGGGCGCTGACCCTTATTATTGCCGGGGTTTCACTACTTATTATTTTGCTTTACCAGAAAGCGTTAATGCCTTTGATTTTACTTTCGCAACATCTGCAGAAGCCGAATCAGGTCGAGCCGTTGTCTATAGATCCACGTTCATGTAAGGAGATAGCTGATCTGACCGGTCATGTTAACACGATGATTGCCGCAGGACGCACGGCGGCCGCTAATTACGACCAAAACAGCGGCCGCTACTTTTTTGCTCCCCGGGAACTCAACAAGCTGAGTAATTATCTTAATGGAATAATTAACTATACTCAACTGCTCATTGATGAGGGAGAGCAAAATAATGATGATGATGAAAACTTGGAAATACTTAAAAAAGTTCAACAGTCAGGAGAACTGATGGGCTCAATCTTACAGAATAAACAAGGACAAGGAGGGACGCAGGGAGATGACTAGTCAAACCGATGAGAACAATAATAATGGAGGAATAGTACCACCGCCGGATAATGGAGGAATAGTACCACCGCCGGATATCCCGCCTCGGGGGCTGTGGGAGAATTGCCTCTATAGCATGTGGCACACACCCTTGGGGTTGTTTGGCCTGGCCACGACGATAATCAGTATTGTCCTGATGATGATCAGCTTGACCATAGACATGCTCGGCCTTGTTCACAATGCCTATTTTGCGGCATTTAGTTATATGATTCTGCCGATGTTCATGATCCTCGGTCTTGTGGTTATTCCGCTTGCCTGTTATATTCACAGCCGTCGGTGGTTTCGGGCATCGCTGGGGGCGGAACTGAGTGATAAGGCGCTGTGTGTCGATCTCAGCAACAGCCGCCATAGAAAGTACCTGCTCGGGTTTGTCGCCTTGACTGTGATCAACATGTCAATTCTTACAATTATCGGATACGAGGGCTATGAGTTTAGCGATTCCCCTTATTTCTGCGGTCAGCTTTGCCATAAGGTCATGGCGCCAGAGTATACGGCCTATTTGCGGTCTCCTCATGCCAGGGTTCGATGTGTCGAGTGTCATATCGGCCCGGGCGTTTCCTGGTTCGTCAAGGCAAAAATTTCCGGACTCAAGCAGGTAGTTGCTGTTCTTACCGGCGATTACCCACGGCCTATTCCTACACCAGTCGAGCATTTACGGCCGGCGCGTGATACCTGTGAGCAATGCCATTGGCCGGATAAATTTTCAGGTAAGAAAGTTTTGACGTTTTACAGCTTTACCGATAAGGATCAGATTCATCCCCAGAAGGAGGTGATCGCCCTGCACATTGGCGGCCGGAATCCGTATACCGGCAAGTTTGAAGGAATTCACTGGCATGTCAGCAAGGATGTGAAAGTTGAGTACCTGGCCCTGAACAAGAAGCGGACGAAAATCGGTACGGTTAAGGTAACCCTCCCCAACGGCGTAACCGAGGTATTCTACTCTGACGAGGTTCCTGCCAAGGGTCAGAAGGGGACATGGCGGACCATGGACTGTCTTGACTGCCATAACCGTCCGGCCCACAATTTTGACCGCCTTGATGATCGGGTTGATTTTGGCCTGATGAGCAAGGCCATTGATCCGTTAATTCCGGGAATCCGGGCGGACAGTCTCACGGTTTTGACGAAAAAGTACGCCTCACGCGCTCAGGCCAGAAAACAAATTGTCGTAGCGCTCATGGACTTACAGGCCAAGCGTAATGGCGCTGCGTTTGTCCAGAAACATAGTGCGCAGATCGTTAAGTCCGGACAATTCCTGCTGACTTCATATTTGAGAAATATTTGGCCGGCAATGAATCTTACCTGGGGCACCTACAAGTCGCAGCTCGGACATCGGGATGCGGATGCGGGGTATGGCTGTTGGCGATGCCATGACGATGAACATAAAACAAAGTTCGGCAAGGTCATTTCTCAGAAGTGTAACCTGTGTCATGACGAACCGAATTGATCCCGACATCAGGATTATATCGTAATTCCGCATAAAACAAAAAATCCTGATGCCGGTCCTTCGGCATCAGGATTTTTTTGTAACGATTATGGCAGCTTTTCGTCTGTCTCTGATATCCGGTTCAGCTACGCCTGCCATTTTAATGGTTTTGGTTTTTATACCGGCCTGATCTCCACCTTGTCCTGCAGATATTCTTTTACCTCACCGATAGAGACCTCTTGGCGGTGAAAGATACCGGCAGCCAAGGCGGCGTCCGCTTCAGTCCGGGTAAAGACCTCATAAAAATGGGCCGCATTCCCGGCCCCGCTTGAAGCGATAACCGGGATGGAAACCGCGTTTTTGACGTCATTGATCAGTTCAAGGTCAAAGCCCGCATTGGTGCCGTCCCGGTCAATGCAGTTGAGCAGGATTTCCCCTGCCCCGAGCTGCTCGCAGATCGTGGCCAGGGTCACGGCGTCAACTTCCCGGCCTTCGCGTCCGCCTTTGATGGTGCACTGGTACCAGCAGTAGTGTTCTCCGCCCGGTCCGGGTATGGCTGTTTCAATGACATGATGACTGACTGCGGCCGGTGTTTCGACATAGACCCGGCGTGGATCAATAGAGATGACCACGGCCTGGTTGCCGTAAACCCGGGCGATCTGGCCAATGGAGTTCATGCCGCCAGCCTGTCCGGTTTTCAGAACATCTTCAACAATGAGAACCGCGTCGCTGCCGATGGAGATCTTGTCCGCGCCGGAGCGGAAATATTCGGCGGCAACCTCCAGGGCCGACCAATGCCTACCGTCCTTATCCTTATAATCACGGATACCGCCGCCGATGGTCAGGGGGACAAAGACATTTTTTGAAGTCAACTCCAGCACCTTGAGCATGGGCATATCCTTCAGCGGGAAGTCCCGGAAGGCGGTAATGTTCAGAAAGGTGATCTCGTCAGCCCCTTCGTTGTAATATCGGCCCGCAAGCTGGACCGGCTTGCCGAGATTACGGACCTCACCGTTTTCACGGACGTCATACTGATCGCCCTTGGTCACGACCAGGTCGCCCCGGTTATTGGTCCTCACGTCCAGGCAGGCAATAATTCGTTTGGCGAGCCTGGTAGGTTCGGGGGCAGCGGCAGGAATGATTGCTGCACGGGTTGCGTCCAGAAAATTTGCCAGCAGGGCAAGCCCGGCTTTGCCGCTTTTCTCCGGGTGGAACTGGGTGGCGATGATGTTGCCTTTTTGAATGGCCGAGACAAACTCGTAACCGTAGTCGGTCGCTGTCAGTACCCATTCGTCCGTTTCGGGGACAACGTGATAGGAATGGACAAAGTAGAATTTTTCATCACCATGCAGACCGTTGAAGAGACGGGACGGTTGCCGTGCCTTGATGCCGTTCCAGCCGATATGCGGAACCGCCAGGTCAACGGTAAACCGTTTGACCCTGCCAGGAATAATACCGAGGCCGACAACCCCGGGTGCTTCTTCGCTGCCGTCAAACAGGGCCTGCAGGCCGAGGCAGATACCGAAAAAAGGCCGTCCTGCCTGAAGATATGAGGTTAGCGGAGCGATAAAATTCTTTGTGCGCAGGGTGTGCATCATGGAGCCGAAATCGCCGACGCCGGGGAAGATGAGCCGATCGGCTTGCAGGATGTCGTCGCCGTTTGAGACAATTTTAACGGTTTCGCCGAGTCGTTCCAGAGCGTTAACCACTGAACGGACATTGCCGGCGCCGTAATCAAGAAGAGTGATCATGGTTTTTTCTCAAAGATTGCTTCAATGTATGAATTTATGGGTGGCTGGATGTTTTTTTGACTTCCTGCCGCAGGGTCCGCAGAAACATTGTTTAAAAATACCGTTTCCGGATGGGCACAAGTTAAGGGCATTGAAGTGATATTGACAAGTTATTTTTCTGGACAGCTGTAAAATGACATGGCAGTCTATCGTAAACAGGGAACCGTGTGCAAGCTAAAGATGACGCTTCCGGCAAAACGTTAAGAGAGCAATCCATGCAAGCCATGATTTTGGCGGCCGGGCTAGGCACCCGCCTGCGGCCGTATACGCTTATTCGGCCCAAGCCGCTCTTCCCGGTATTGAACCGGCCTTTGCTGTTGATCCTGCTGGACATGCTGCGCCGGGCCGGCTGTTTTCATATCGTCGTCAACGGTCATCACCTGGCCGCCCGGATCGAGGAGGCGGTTGCGGATATGCCGGATGTCCGGTTTCAGTACGAGTCGGAAATCCTTGGAACCGGCGGCGGCCTGCGCCAGGCCCTGTCTGAATTTACGGAAGAGCCGGTTCTGGTCATGAACGGCGACATCTTTCATACTGTCGATCTGGTTGCACTGTCCCGCTATCATGACCAATGCGGTAATTCGATTACCATGGCCATGCATGATTATCCCCGGTTCAATACGGTGCGGGTCAGGGATGACCGGGTTCTGACATTCCGTCCGGACAGGATTGTGCGGGGCCGCGACCTGCTGGCCTTTACCGGCATTCATGTCGTTTCGCCCGAGGTTATCCGGCAGATTCCGTCCCGACGATTTCATCATATTATTGATCTTTACGAGAACCTGGTGCAACGCGGTGAAAAAATAGGAATATTCCGCGTTGACGACTGTTGCTGGCGCGATATGGGGACCCCGCAGGATTACCTGAATCTGCATGGGGAACTTCTTGGCTGCGGTATTCGGCAGCCCCTCCTCCCCTTGCCGCTCCCCCGGGGGAGCTGGCTTGTTGATGATCAGGCCGTCCTTGCCGCAGGTTTGGCCCTTGCCGACTGGGGATGTATTGGTAAGGCGGTTATCGGCCGGGATGTGCAGCTCAAGCGCTGCGTGGTCTGGGACGGAGCGCGCATCCCCGCCGGCTCGCGGCTGGAGAATGTTATCGTAACCCCTTAAATTGTTATGAATCAGCTTGGAGTTAAATGACCTTGCCCTGCCCCGGTGCCGGACCGGCGGCTGGGGGGCATTTTTTCTGGACTCATACAGTTTTTTCATGTATACTTGACATGTTACATGGCAAAAGGCAGAAGGGAGACCAGGTTAAGAGTTGGCCCGTCAGCTCTGCATTGGTCATGGTTGTCGGTCCTTGATTAGCTGAGACAAAAACGCTCCCTGAGCGGAGTGTTTTTTCGGGACTGATTTGTTGTCATCCATAAGGTGGGAATGTGGTCGCATTCATTCGGAGTGTATACATCATAGTGCTGATATCGATTCTGGGCGGAACCATGATGTTATTCTGGAATACGGAGCACAAGCAGCCGGTCATCAGTTTTAATGATTTTTTGACAAGTCTTAATAATAACGAGATTGCGCAGGTGAACTTCAAGGGCGGCAATATCACGCTGACTGACACCTTCGGCCGGAAGTTTTCCACTTATTCTCCGGATGTTCCCCGTCTTCTCCCGAAGCTGCTTGCCAAAAACGTAGTGATCCATGGTGAATCCGATCGTCCTTCCCCGATCTGGAATTTATTGACTGTGGTCATCCCGGTCTCTCTCATTATTCTGGCCTGGTTTTTTCTCGCCCGTAAACAGATCAAAAGTGAGGACGATTCCGATTTTGCCAAGGATAAGGCCATTCAATTTTCCAGTGGCAAACAGATAACCTTTCGCGATGTGGCCGGTGTCCAGGAGGTCAAGGAAGAACTCATGGAGATTATTGATTTTCTGCAGAAGCCAAAGAAGTACAGCAAGCTGGGCGCCATTATCCCGCACGGTGTTCTTTTTCAAGGGCCGCCGGGCACGGGGAAGACGTTGCTGGCCCGGGCCATTGCCGGTGAAGCCGGCGTGCCTTTTTTCAGTATCAGCGGCTCTGATTTCGTCGAGATGTTCGTCGGCGTCGGGGCCTCCAGGGTCCGGGATTTGTTCCGGGAAGCCAAAAAGAATACGCCTTGCATTATTTTTATTGATGAGATCGATGCTGTCGGCGGACAACGCACGGCCGGCGGGACGACAGGGGGAGGGGATGAAAGGGGACAAACCCTTAATGCCCTGCTCGTTGAAATGGATGGCTTTACCACGGATGAGACCATTATCATCCTCGCCGCCACCAACCGGCCGGACATCCTTGATCCCGCGTTGCTGCGGCCCGGGCGTTTTGACCGGCAGGTCAACGTTCTGCCGCCCGACATAAAGGGGCGCTTGGCAATCCTCAAGGTTCATACCCGTAAGGTCCCGCTGGCCAAAGATGTGGATCTGGAAATTGTCGCCCGCGGTACTCCCGGTTTTACCGGTGCCGAACTGGCGAGCCTGGTCAATGAGGCGGCCATTATTGCCGGCCGGTCCGATAAAAAAATTATTGAAAATGAGAATTTTGATATCGCCAAGGACAGGATCCTAATGGGCATTGAACGTGTCGGGATGGTGATCAGGGAAGAGGATCGCAAGACCATGGCCTATCACGAAGCCGGCCACGCTATCATGGCCAAGTTTATGCCGTCAGCGGATCCTCTGCATAAAATCTCCATTATCCCCAGGGGCAAGGCTCTGGGCAGTACCCAGCAACTGGCTATGGATGACCGGCATGCCTATTCCAAAGAATACCTGCTCAGCCGGATATCCATTCTGATGGGCGGCCGTGTGGCCGAGGAAATCGCCCTTAGTCAACAGACCACCGGTGCCGAGGATGACTTTCAGCAGGCGATTCAGATCGCCACGAAAATGGTGTGCAACTGGGGCATGGTCGATGAAATAGGGCCCATGTCCTATGCCGTTGATGACGGCGGCTTTCTGGGCGAACACATGATCCGGGGACAATACAGCGAAGAAACTGCCCGTCGTATCGATCAGGAGGTGAAAAGACTGGTCGAGGAGTGTTATTGTAAGGCCAGGGAGGTTCTGCAAAGAGAAAGGGATTTTCTTGGTCGCCTGGCGGATACGCTGCTTATCAACGAAACGCTGGACAGGGAAGAAGTGGAAATCATCTATGCCTGCACCACGCCGAAAAGGACCGAACAGATCGAGGATGATGGTCAGGAGAATAAGATGTTTGCCGACCTCGCGGCCCGGGAGCAGGATCATGTTCTCTCCTGATTCCCCGGTGGTTCCGGCGGTACTCTCCATGGCTTACCGCCAAACAGAAAAAGTTGGTTTCCACTGTATCGAACATAATATAACTGGCTGTTGCGGCCAGCGAACCAAAGCTGTGGGAGTTTGACAGTGACACGATTTCGTTCAAAAATTCTGGAAGGGTTAATCAACATCATTTCGCGTAACAAGGCCTCGTTGCTGGGGGGCATTGTCGTGATAGTGCTTTTCCCGGTGCTGTTTGTTTCAATCTTGCTTGATATGCAGGGAGTTGTCCAGAATCCATATTTCGGCTTTCTCATTTACATGATCATGGGGCCGCTCTTCGTCCTCGGTTTCTTGCTGCTCCTTGTCGGCTCCTTTTTTCCCGGCAAGGATGATGATATGGGGCTGCTTACGGTTGAATATTTCAAGGAACAACTCAATCGGCCCGGCCGTTTCACTCGTATCCGGAAGCTGGTTTTTTTAACCGCTTTACTCACCTTTGTTACTCTCTTTTTCGTCGGGGTTGTGATCGATACCGGTTTTAATTATACGGAAACTGTCAGCTTCTGCGGGAAGTTTTGTCATCAGGTAATGGAACCGGAATATGTAACCTATACCAATTCCCCCCATTCGCGGGTTCCCTGTGTTAAATGCCATATAAGCTCAAATTCCCGGTGGTTCACAAAGTCAAAGTTTTCCGGGGTGAAACAATTTTTTGCGGTCATATTCCATACCTATAGCCGGCCCATCAAAACTCCCATCACCTCCCTGCGGCCGGAACAGAGCACCTGTGAGGGTTGTCATCGGCCCGAGGAGTTTCCCGGCGATATACTTAAGATCAAGGATAAGTTTCTGCCGGACAAGAATAATACCCATGTGCAGACGATCATGCTCCTGAGAGTCGGCACAGGAGACTACCGTGGCCGAAAGGCCCAGGGCATTCATTGGCATGTATCGAAAAACTATACGGTCTTATATAAGAGTTCCGCAGACCATAAACGGATTTCCGAGGTCACGCTCATCGGTCCGGACAAGAAAAAAGTAGTTTTCAGAAATACCGATTCTGCCGGTCTCGTGGCTGAACCGGGACCATATAAGGAGAGGGTCATGGATTGTATGGATTGCCACAACCGGCCCACCCATGTTTTCCTCTCTCCCAATGAGGCCCTTGACCGGAAAATGGCCGCCGGCGTCATTCCGGATAATCTGCCCTATATTAAAAGGCAGGCCCTGGCCGCGATTACCAAAAAATATGCCTCTGCCGATACGGCCAGATTCGGTATAGCCAAAGATATACTGGACTGGTACCGAAAAAATTATCCGGATATTGTCAAAACAAAAAAGGCTCTTCTTGACAAGGCGGTCAAGGGGGCGCAGCAGGCGTATATGGAGAATGTTTTTCCGCAAATGAACATAGGCTGGGGAACCTACCATAGTTTTATCGGCCACAAAAACGGTAGCGGTTGTTTTCGTTGCCATAGTGGCAAGTTCAAGACAGCGACGGGCAAGACCATCCCCAACAACTGTAATCTCTGCCACCTTATTCTGGTCAAGAATAAACCGGCCCAGAATATTTTCCATATTTTAAAAAGTGCGATCCAATGACACCGGTACCGGTAAGCGGATCGAAAAAATATGAAATTGCCGTTGCGCAATGATAAAATAATATCATATAATATCCTTAAGTTATAATGGGTCCCGTATTTAATAACAGGACGTCTTAATCTTAAGAGGAGAAACAAGATGATCAGGAAAATTATGGTGGCTACGGATGGCTCCGAATCGGCAGAAAGGGCAGCGTCGTATGCAATAGATATGGCAAAACAGTTGCAGAGCGAACTCCTGGTTCTTTTCGTCATGGATGACAACCGGGACCCGGTATTGTCTTCAGGGCTGGAGATCCCTTTTCGGGACCTGCAAAAAGCTTTTAAGGATAAATTCAGTGAAATCGGGCAAGAGGCAATTGCCCGTATTCAGGAAATGGGCAAGGAAAAGGGTATAGAGGTGAGCGGAAAACTCGTCGGAGGGAGCAGTGCCGTGCAGGGGATCATCGAGGCGGCCAAGGAAGAAGAAGTGGATTTGATCGTGGTCGGCACCCATGGACGCACCCATTTTCTCGATGTTCCGGTGGGCAATGTCACCAGGAAGCTCGTTTCAACCAGGAAACCATGTCCCGTCATGGTTGTGCCCGTTTGACACCCAGACCGGCCCGGCATGAAATGTGCCCGAACGAAGACAGCAAAGGGGTCATTATGTTGTGAGTTAAATTATGTAACGAGTTTTCACTAGAATCACGAGATCACATTCGTTGATTTCGTTTTTTTCAAGAGCTTTTAAAATCCATTTTCT
>VAPG01020871.1_pt1 | contig 12490 bp, 15 predicted proteins | sample 3393851 | NCBI WGS metagenome assembly VAPG01 (sample SAMN08290438, study PRJNA428436) | hydrothermal vent metagenome | isolation source: Deep-sea hydrothermal vent chimney | place: Atlantic Ocean: South-mid Altantic Ridge | depth 2194 m m
TACGATTAAAACTGCAAATGTTGCTTCTAAGATACGAATCCACCCCCTCTTGTTCATCGGATTGTTATGTGCTTTTGTTTTAAATAGTTGTTTGTTTTTTTGGACGCAGAATAAACCTGCTCTATTTGAGTGGATTGTTGATAACTTTGAATGTTGCTTGCCATCTAAAACTATATGCCCCAATGTCTCCAGCTTTACGTATTTTTATTTTGCCAATTCTATCTTGACATTCCTTTTTAATTTCGTCTAAAACTTTTTCTTTTGTTCCAAATCCATGATAAAAAATTATAGTTCCTTTTTTCGAAAATTTAAGTGCAGTTTTTAGAAAGGTGTTTTGGATGTTGGGTCTAGGCATTAAGATAATATCAAATTTATCTTTCAATTTTATAGGTAATTTGTTTGCATCGCCAGGAAGAAGTGTTATCTCGTCTTTAAGTTTGTTTAATAGTATATTCTCTTTCGCTGAAATATTTGCATCCGTATTCAATTCATTAGAGAAAATATGAAATTCTTTCTTTTTAGGATGATTATTGTCGAGAGAATTTGTTTTTAATATACTTTTTAGTTTTTTCCCTATAACTATTGAATAGGGCGCTATTCCTGCAAATAGCACAAGAATTTTTATTTTGGGTTTTTTATTAAATATATTTGCAATTTCATCTGCTATAACTTTTCGTTCATTTGATAATCTAGGAGAAAAATAAGTTTTATTAATATTAAATTTAAAGATACATCCATTTTCTCCGTAAATTGCATCATAGGTTTTCGTTCCTGCGAGATGCTTCACTGTTGGAATTCTGAGGTTCCCAGATATTTTCCCAGTTTTTTCTACAACGGTAGTTAGAGATTTATTGTTTTTAAGAAATTTAAAGGCTTTAATTTTCTTGATTATCCATAGTGTTTTTCTTGGAAATTTTAAAATTGCTATATTCCCTACGATATCTTGGGGGATTTTTTTCATCTCCTTTTTTAGAATGTATGTTATAAAAAGTTTGGCAAATGTAGATATTACTATAAAATGACACCATTACAAAGATTTATAAAGAAAATCCCAATAATAATGTTATGAAGAAAATAGTTTTATCAATGATAATTATTGGGATTTTCTTAGTTGTCTCTGTTAATTTTTCGGTAGCTGTTGCGAGTAGCACTTGGGTTAATTTTACAGTTCATCCATATAATTATTCTTTGAATAATAGTTTTAACGGGAAAATTTCCGGGTTGCAGATTAGAGAAAGAGATAATTATAATATTGTTTGGGAGTGGGAGAATTCTGCTGATGAAGCATTTTCCTACAATTTGGTTTTTTTAAATAATATTTTAGTTGCAAATGGAACTCTTGAAAATTTTAGTGCGGTTGGATTAGAAGGTGGAAAATGTTATAGGATTTCCGTAATCTCTATTAGTGACAAGGGGATAGAGGGTCCTGTTGTGGTAGAAAATGGATGCACTTTGCAGTTGAGAGAGCACAAAAGAGTAATTCATAGAAATGGTGCGATAACAACTAGGGAGACAATCCCAAATTTCTTTTCTAAAGAAAAGAAAGCCATTGTTTCCGGGAATATAGATATTGTTCTGAATAAATTTCCTGCCAAAGAAAGTGAACCTATTAGTCTTTTGATTTTATGGATATTAGTGTCGTTGATTTTTGTCCTAATAATTTTAATAATTATTAATCTTTATGTCGGTCTGGTTTATAAAAAATCAGGTGTCGAGGATAACCTTAATTCTTAAAATAAAGATGCAAAGATATAAAAAGGAAAGTTTATTATTACTATTATGGAAAGCATAAAAGGAAGTGAAACGGAGAAAAATTTATTGAAGTCTTTTGCTGGAGAGAGTCAGGCTAGAAATCGTTATGTATTTTTTAGAAGTGTGGCGAAAAAAGAAGGGTATGAGCAAATTTCATCTATTTTTCAAGAGACTGCTGATAATGAAAAAGAACATGCGGAGATATTTTTCAAATATTTAGAGGGGGGAGATATTGAGATTAATGCTATTTATCCCGCTGGCAAGATTGGTAATACTAAAGAAAATCTTATGGCTGCTGCTGGTGGAGAAAAGATGGAATGGAGTGAAATATATCCAGAGTTTGAGAAGATTGCAAGAGAGGAAGGGTTTGGTGAAGTTGCTGATTCGTTTAGAGAAATTGCAAAAGTTGAAAAGCAACATGAAGAAAGGTATAGAAAACTATTAAAAAATATCGAGGATAATACGGTATTCAAAAAGGAAAAGGTTGTCAAGTGGAAATGTAGAAATTGTGGATATGTTTATGAGGGAGAGGAAGCTCCAGAGGTTTGTCCTGCATGTAAACATCCAAGATCCTATTATGAGATTTGGGAAGAAAATTACTAAATGAAAAAAAAGAAAAAAAATTCTAATGCAAATCCGTGGTTTAGAAGATTAAGTGGTAATTCTACGGATGAATGGGGCTTTATACCAATTAATTGGAAGGGTTGGGCGTCTGTGATTACACTTTTTGGGATTAATGTTTTTTCTGCAAATTATTTTAGGCTAAATGAATTGGGATTAGATAATTATTTAAGAATAGGAGTGGTGTTCTTGTTGTCCGTTTTTGTTTTTATCGAAATATCTATTAAAAAAACTAGGAAATAATAATGACTAAAAAAATGCAAATTTGGAAATGTAAAATATGCGGAAATATAGTAGAGGTTTTACATGAGGGTAGTGGTGCTTTGGTGTGTTGTGGGGAGCTGATGATATTAATGGGCGAAAATTCGGTAGATGCTTCTACCGAGAAACATATCCCAATTATAGAGGGTAATATTGTTAAAATTGGAAGTGTGTTGCATCCGATGGAAGATAAGCATTATATTGAATGGATTGAAGGAGTGGGCAAGGACGGAGAGGTGGCAAAAAAGTTTTTGACCCCGAAGGATAGTCCAGTTGCTAAGTTTTCTTTTGAAGTGATGAAAGCTAGAGCATATTGTAGTTTGCATGGACTATGGAAGTGATTGTCTATTTTGTTATAAATCTGCTCAATTGAAAGGTATAAAAACTAAGAAATCATATACATTTATGGGTTATGAGCTTTTTAATTATCCGGATGAGGTTAAGTTTCTTGCGGAAGGTGATAGATTAGAAGATATGTTTGTTTCTGCGGGCGATGCCTTGAATGAGGTTGTGCGTGGCGATATTAAAATATTAGAGCAAGATGAAAAAATGTTTATTGTCGAAGGAGAAAATTTAAGGGAATTGTTGTATGGATTTTTGGATGCATTTTTAATATTTTTAAGTAAAGAGGATTTTTTAGTTTCAAGGATAGTAAATATAAAAATTTTAAATGGGAAAATAGAATGTGTCGTGGCGGGAGATAGTGCCGAGAATTACAAGTTTACAAATGATGTAAAAACTATAAGTTATGATAATGTGTCTTTTAAGGATGAGAGCGAAAAATTTTCATGTCAAGTTATTCTTGATGTTTGTTAAAATTAAACAGGATTGATTTAAAAATTATCTAAAGTAAGGATTAGTCTTCTATCGTTCTTTCTGTTTGAAATATGGATTGTAGTAAATCTAAGGTTCTCATAATAAGTTCTATCGCAACTATGAAAAGAAGATAGTATGATATACTTGATAATAGAGATGGTATTTCTGATATTCTCTCGAGAAAGATAGAAACATTAAAAAATCCGGGGGTCATTATGGCTATTACTAGAAGCGTAAATGGAAGCATTTTGGCTAAATCCTTAGCTAAATCATTATTGATGTAAGCGGTGATTCTTACTGCAGCCACTAACGATGCTGAGATTAGCAAGATTATTTTAACAGCAATTCCTTTAGCTAAAAGTAAAATCAGAATGGAAAATATTGAAAACCAAAAAAATGTTAAAATTGGCATTATCATTAGATACTCTATTATGTAAAATAATATTGCAAAAAATTTAACCACAGCTATATTTGAATATTGAGTGTATTGATTTAAGTTCAATTCCAAGATATCTTTTTTGGCGAGAAATCGATAAAAGTAAAATACAAAAATAGAGTATATTACTATAACGGTTGTAAAGAAGGTTAGAGTCAAGGCTATATTGGGATGTTGTATAAAAATTTCCCTTAGATAATCAAGTTTCAACATTAAAGAGGGAAGGAATGTGTATTTAAAAGAGTTTTGTAGTAATTAGAATATATTATACTAATCTGATTTTTCTTCACTGTCATCGAAAAGGGTTTCAAACTTTTTGGAGCCTTCTTCTAAAACTTTTGTATTAATCTGAACAGTGAATAAAGAGATTTCTTTTCCTCTTACTGTTTTTCTTAATCTCAGTCCTTTTGGTTTTCTATTAATTTTAGTTTCCCCTCTAGGTCTTTTTTTCATTCCTCTTCCATATCCTAAGAGAACTTTGTGAAGGTTGGGCCCATCTATATCTGGCGACCCCATAAATCCCGCTTTATCAGAAGTTCCTGTAATTAAAAGTTCGTAACCATTTAGTAAAGTTGATATATCTTTTCCGCTTATTTTGTCATCTATGGAATGTCCAACTAACTCTTCGTTTTCGCTCTCTACCTTGAATGTCTTGCCGTTGTGGCTTATGTTTATTTTGAATACCATTTTGTAATTTTCCGAGGGTCATCAGTGGCCTCTCCTCAGCTTATAATTGTAATAGCAGATAGAAAATTGGCTTTTTAAAGTTTGGGTTTGTAGAAGTTATACAAAATAATTAAATATAGGCACTGTGCTTCATGGGTTTTCAGAGAGGGATTATTTTAATATTTATAGAGTTCTCAAAAATTTTGCTAAACTAATTATTTACATCTACTCCTCCCTTGATAAATGGTTCTGGGTTATTTCTTAGCGTATGAAGATTTACAAATATTAAATTGTTTCCATAACTTGGATATAAGTTATGTTCACCATATCAATCTGTTTTGTAATTCCATTTAGTCCTATTAGCGACAAAAAGATTATTTCTAGGAGCATTTTTTTATCATAAAATAATTGATCGGAGGTTGGGTCTATTATGATAAATCCTTTCCTTTTGTTCTTTCCGAATACAAAAGGTAGAGCAACATAGGTGTGGTTGTATTTATAATCAGAAAGAAGTGTGGAGTTTGAATATCCTTTGTGCATCAAATTTAAAAAGAGATTTCTTGAGGAGCTTCCACAGCAATAGTCTGGGAATGTTCCTTGTAAATTGGTCTTCTTTATCCATGCATAATGGCTGTAACTCAATTCATAAATGGTTTTTATGTGATTGGTAATATCCTTTACTGAAAGAAACATTGTCTTTTAATTTTCTATTAAATCCACGGTTCTCGCCATTTTTTAAGTCTCCCAATAGAATTCTATATTTTTTGTCTAATTCTGTCTCATATACTCTTGGAATTATGAAAAAGGGGCAATGTTTTCTGCATAATTTAATGGTATACTATAAATAACTGATTGTTTTTACTTAATATTTTTATTCTGTTTTCTTTCTAATATTTTTTTAAAAGGGACATTCGGATATATCCCACTATCTATATTCCAAGGTGGTTATTTTTGTTGTCTGATGAATAATCGGGGGATACCTTTAACATTTCATAATAAACCTGTGCCGTAATTCTACAATCCGCCAATGCGTCATGAGCTTTCGTATAATCTATATCAAAATGTGTTGCGATGGAGTTGAGATTGGCACGAAGGTGTGAGGGCACAAGTTTTTGTTTCTGAAGTGTTCTCCATATTTTCATAGTGTCTTCTCGTAAATTGTAAAATGGATAACCAACTTTAGTTTGAGCAAATAATGCAGAAAGAAACCTCTCATCAAATCCAATATTGTGACCAACAATTAGTGTTTCTTGGCATGAATTTTTTTTAACAAATTTATTAATTTGGGAACAGGCTTTTTCGGATGAAATTGCATAAGATGTATGCTCCTTTAAATTTATTTTATTTACTTTCATAGCTTCGGGTTGAGAGTTATAATGTTTGTGTTTAATAAAAATATGACTTTTATCTAGAATGTCCAGATGGGTTTTCTCTACATCAACTAATAACATACCCACGGTAAGAATTTTATTAAAGCGCGGAGAGAGTCCGGTGGTCTCTGTATCAATCACTAATCGTTTCATAATTTTTAGTTTCCAATTTTTTTGAAAGAATATTATTATATATTATTTTCATAATAAATAATAATATTTCGGGTTTATATTATTATAGCATTCCAGTATTCCACTATGAAGCATTAATTTATATTAATTAAGCAAAATCGTCGTCGGATAATTTCCAAAAGGAGATTCTTTCTGAATCAAATGTCGGGTATTCTTCGCAGAGATTAATGTTGAATTTTTTTGTTTTGTAGAGTTTTGGAAGCTCTGATTTTTTTATAATGATTCGGTTTCGTTTTTTATCTATATAGAATAAGCTTGTAATCTTTTCTAATTTTCTAATTTCTTTTTTTAAATTATCTGGAATGATTGTAAAATATACCACTGTTCCTTCGTCTGTTTTCGTGCCGTATGGCAATATTTTGTGAATTTTTAATCTATTGGTGTATTGGTGATGATTTTTTGTTTTTGCTGTGCAAAGATGTATTTTAACAGGAAGAGATTTGCATCGTTTTAATATTTCTTTTCCTGAAGCTATTGATCCTAAAATAGTATAACTATCCGCATTCAAGGTATACCCTGTTGTGACTTTTTCGAAATTTGTTTCGGACAACTCAAACTCATTCAAATTTACAAATCCAATATGAGGAGTAATTTTTTTGATAAAATTAATAATTTCTGTCTTTTTCTCTGGTAAAAGTGGGAGTTCTATCCCGGTATTTTTTTTCCCGAAGATGTTTGATGCTATAATAATTTTTTCTATTTCTCTTCCCTCTATGTCTTTATTCGAATTTATTAAAAATGATGGGTGGAATCTTATTTCGTCTATATTGGAATGAAGCTTTTTCAATGTTTTTTCATCTACTAATGAAAGGGGGGTATAGAGGTGGATGTGAAATTTTTTTCCAAAATGTTTTTTTAATTTTTTTGAAAAAGAAAGTGTTTTTTTTAGGTAGGCTAAGGGATCTCCTCCAGTTATTCCAGCTCCCTTTGCATTACTTTGAATTATCTCATCTATTATATCTTTTATAGAATGACATGGTCTTTCATTTGCCCATACGGTATTAGATTTTTTTCTTGTTTCTGATAAAGAGCAATACCAGCATTTTCTTGGGCATTTGCCCCCCATAAACAAAACAACTTTTTGTCCCTTTAAACAAAATTTGCATCCGTGACATATGCCGTTATTTGCATAAGAATCAAACTCGGTCTTCATCTATATCCCCCATGTAATATTGTATTTTCTCTTTACCACTGCAATTTCTTGAAGAATCGATTTTTCTTCAGAGGAGAGTAATTTTCTATATTCTTTAAATTTTCGGAATTCTGTTTCAGATATATTTGTATAAAGATATTCGTCTACGGAGAGTTGTCTTTCAAAATTCACTCCTGGGATAGAGATTGCCACCTCTTTTCCTGATTCTACTTCTCGAGTTGATTTTTTATCTTCTTGTATTTCCTTAATCTGTCCAATTTTTTTATCGTCTCGATTGATAAATCTTTCTTTGCTCTTTAGAGTTCCTCCCTCTATTTTAACTCCGAAAACAGCCGGGGAAGAATTTCTAAATACGAAATCTAAAACTTTTAGTTTGCAGATGGTTGATAATTCTGATAACTTCTTTCTTTCTATCTCTTGCAATTTTTTGACTTATGCTTTTCTAGATTCTCTATGAGCTTGTATACCACCTTATCTGTTATTATCTTTATGTTTTTTAGCTCTTTAATGTCTTTGACATCTTCTGCTATATCAACATTAAACCCTATTATTATTTTATCTTCTTCTTGTAAGGTGTTGCAAAGATATATATCCTTTTTTGAGATTGGGCCTATCCCAGCTTTGATTACAGATATCTGTTTTTCTCTTAATAAGACAATCAGGGCTTCTAGTGATCCGAGTGAATCTGCTTTCGCTACTATTCCTGTTTGCTGAATTTGAATTTCTTCTGAAATATCTTCTTGAAATTCCTTACTTATTTTATCTACGGTGTTTTGAGCTGTTATTACCTGAAAAGGCATTCCTGATAATACTTCTTCTTTAGAATTGATTTGGAGTTTTATTCCAGTGGCTGCATTAACTATTTGTTTCGTTTCATATCCTTTATTTAAAGGGAGAGCTTCTTGAATATTTCTTATTTTAGTTTGAATTGGTTTATCAAAAGATGCTATTATTATTTCATCAAATGAGGATAGTTCGCCATCGTAAAGGATGCATTCTAAAAAATTCATAGACTTATCTTTCTTAACCTCTAAGACTACGCCTTTCCCTATTTTTTTACAGGAGATTCTTTCTTTTAAAAATTTTTGTGATAAGGCGGTTAGTATGGCTAAGATTTCCGAAATTCCTTCTCCTGTTTTTGCAGAGCAGGGGATTATTGCAATGGATTTTGTAAAATCTGGTATTTTAGAATACATGTCTGCAGTTATGCCATGAGAATAGAGCGAGCCTATTATGGTGTAAAATTTTTCTTCAAAATTTTGTTTTACATTCGTTGCTTGTTTCTCTATTGATTCTAAAGATAGTAGGTCGGGGGAAGTTTTCCATCCCGAAATATTATCTATTTTGTTTAGAGCTATAATAAATGGTGTTTTATTTATTTTTAATATTTGTATGACTTCTGCGGTTTGCGGTTTTATTCCGTCGTTGATATCTATTACAAGAACTGCAATGTCAGCAAGGGAACCGCCACGTTTTCTTAGATTAGTAAAGGCAGCGTGTCCTGGAGTGTCAATAAAAAGAAGTCCTGGTATTTCTAATGGAATTTTGAATTTTTCTAAAGTTGTTTTGGCGTGTTCCCGAATTGTCTCTTGTGGTAAAGTTGTAAAAGAAATTTTTTGAGTAATGCCTCCATCCTCGCATTCTTGCAGGGATGTGCATCTAATTCTATCTAAAATTGAGGTTTTCCCGTGATCTACATGTCCAGCAACTGTAACTATTGGTTGTCTTAGACATTGAGTTTTCTTATCGAGTTCATTTTCCATATTTAAAGGAAAGATTTTGTGCTTAAAAATCTTCTTGTGAAATGATTAATTAAAAAATATTAATATTTTAAAACGACAAGGCAATCCTAATTTTATAAAAAATACAGGATAAGCTTTTAAGTGTAGGTATGTCTAATTTGTTATGGATTATACTCTTGAAAATCTTGAAGATAGGTATGAATTAGAATTGGAGAGGGTTTTAAATGAGATAGATAGGGCAAAAGCCAAAAATGTTTTATTGCAGTTGCCTGATGGTTTAAAACCGTGGGCAATTTTGTTGTCCGATTATATAGAGAAGAAATCTGGAGTAGAGGTCAGAATTTGGCTAGGAGATTGTTTTGGGTCATGTGATTTGCCTGAATCCAATTGTGATTTAGTTGTGCAATTTGGGCATGCAAAATGGTAGTTGCAGTTGTGCTTGAGATATAAAATTTAAGAATTATTGTGGATGTCAATTATAGCTCCCATTTCTTTTTCTATCCTTTTTACAAATTTTAATATTTCTTCTACGCTAATTTCTTTTTCCCACCACAAAAATCCTTTTTTCTCAAAAACATTTTTTATACCTTTGGTTTTCTTAAAGGTTGTAGCAGTTTTTATCATATTTATGGGAGGTCCTCGAATTGCAATTTTATTTTTTTTTAATATTGCTAAATATCCCTTTGCTCGTTGTCCTTTCCCTATATATTCGAATTCATCTACTAATATTTTTTGCTCATTTCTTTTAAGCTCTTTTATAAAAAATGCGAAAAGTTTCTTCATTTTTGTTCCGGCTATATCCCCCTCTTGTCGGTCTGTTTCTATACTTACTTCTATAAACTCAGCATTTCTTTTTAATGCAAACCTTTTGATTTTCTCTATTTCTATATCTTTCTTTTTGAAGAATTCCAAATTGGGATTTTTTAAGAATTTATTTGAGGATTCTAAGAATCTATCAAAAGTTTTGGAGCCTAGTCCGGCGCATGTATTTCTAAGTTTGTATGTTGGGTCTACTACGATTATAGGGCTTTGCAATTTGCTAGAATTTAGTTCACGCAGAATTTCTTGTTTGTTTTTATAGTATTTCATTGGATCGATAATTCGTCTTTTCCTTATTTCCTTTAAAAATTTGATAAAAGAACCGAAATAAATTACTAAAATTTCCAGAGAATATCCGCTAAATCCTCGTATATAACCTTCTGCACCATAACAACGCTGTGCGTTACAAAAAGCCTTTGCTAATTTTATTTCGTCGGAGATTTTTTTGTTTTTAGATATTTCTTTTAGTATATATTTTACATGTCCTAAACTAACATCTGTTACATTCTCTGCGTGTTCTGGATTGGAATTTTTCACAACAGGAATTATTTCTAGAATAACATCTTCAAAATCTATATGGAAATAATCCCTAGAGCCATGTATTTTTTTTAAATTTCCAGAAAATTTAATTTTGGGTAGTATCTTCTCTAATCTTTCCACATCTTTTGAAGATTCAAAAACAACAAAAATATCGACATCCTGAGTAGCTATATTATTATCAGAGATTGCTGTTTTTTTTATTAGTGTTCCTTTTGCTAGGCTTCCTCCGATAAATGCATTTAGTCCGTTTTGTTTTAATAATTCTATAATTTCTGAGGATATGTTTTTTAGTTTTAAAAGTTCGTTTTCCGAAACTTTGATTAATTTTAATTCTTTATCTAGAATATTTTTTATATTCATTTTGGGATAATGTAATTTAGGTTTATTAAAGTTACCACGTTTTTAAAATTTGAATTGCATATTGTTTATGTCTTTTTAGAGAATTAATGGACTGTGGTTTATTTGCAACAAAACTTTAGGGTTATTACTGCTTGATTATAGTGCACTTGAGCGTATATGATTTTAGTAAGGTATGAACTTCCTGCATATTGTGCAGGTGTTCCTACATTCCCAGGTACGGCATAATCTCTAGAGAGTGTATGTGGTGTAAATCCGGAAGGACAGGCAGCATTTGCCATAATACAATAATGACCATTTGGCCATGTTCCTCCTAATCCATTAGAACTAGCACAGTTGTTTCCATTTACATCACAATATTCAGAAGCCATTATTTTACTATTTGCCTTAATATTCCCATTAACATCCAATTTCTGCGTTGGAACAGGAACCCCAATCCCAACATTTCCCGATGGAACACTAAACCCTCCAGAGAAATCAATCTCCTTAACAGTGTGCCCTTCAATTGCCGGGTTCGTTCCCCCAAAGGCATATCCAAAACTCAGACCTACCACGACGATAATAAAACCTATCCAGACAAAATCTTTTTTTCTTAAATCAAAACCCACTTTCACCATCCCTTAAACTAGAAAAAGAGGTTTATAAAAGTTTCTAATCTATCGGCTTTGTTTAATAAGTTCTTAAATCATCTTACTTTTTAAACAGAAATTTCTCTTGTCTGCTCAAGACTAAATTCTGCTTTTACCCCCAACTCGTTTATTTCTTGAATCACAACGCAAATATTATGAGCTAAAACTTTAATCAACATCTCGTTAAATTGTGCCGTTTGCTTTTTACTTCTTATATCTCCTCTGAACTTTGTTTTAATCATATGAAAAACTGTTTCAGAATTAGACCTTTTGTGATAGTGTCCTAAAAAATCCTCGTACCTATACATAAAATAATGATACATCTTTTTCCAAACAGAACAACCCCCTCGTTTTCCTGTAACATTTTTCTTAAAAGGAATAAAGGGAACTCCTCCGACTTCTTCAATAACTTTAAGATTTGCTTTACTTAAATATGCCTTATCTCCACTTACTTCTGAAATCCCAAAGTTCTCCGCTGTTTTTTGGACTAATCCTTTTAATTGTGGGCTGTCATTTTCTTGCCCTTCTGTGATTTTAACTCCTGTAATTATGTTTGTTTTTACTCCAGAAATTAAATGTGCTTTAATCCAAACTTTATATTTTCGCTCTTTCCCCCATTTATAATCAAACCAACGAGCATATCTTGAAGTAGAAAATCCAGAACTATCAACTGCAAAATCTTTTTCAATTTCCTTTAAAGGTAAAGAGCTAATTGTTATTAGATTTTCTAAAATTGGCTTAACTTCTGCCCTATTCATAAAATTAGATAATGAAGAATAACAAGGAACTTTCTCAACTAATCCGTAATCGTGGGCAATTTTCATATCAGACATAAATCTTCTTAATGAAAATCCAGTATAAACTTTCATTACAGAACCAAAAAACATATCTGAAAAAGGCAAGGTTGGACGACCAAATTTATATTCTGGCTGTTCTACATTCTCACACAAATCTTTTAACAACTTCATAAAAATTAACTTCTCGTTTGTTTGAGATTTATTGTAGGCTGACCATTTTTGAGTATAGGAAACTTTTACTCCTTTTGTTTCTGTTATTTTCCCTTCTTCATCAATTTGTCTTTTAATATAAAATTCAACTGCATAAATATGCTTACATTTAGATTTTCTTAATGTGCA
>VAPG01045808.1_pt1 | contig 12476 bp, 10 predicted proteins | sample 3393851 | NCBI WGS metagenome assembly VAPG01 (sample SAMN08290438, study PRJNA428436) | hydrothermal vent metagenome | isolation source: Deep-sea hydrothermal vent chimney | place: Atlantic Ocean: South-mid Altantic Ridge | depth 2194 m m
ACTAAGTACTCTCGACCCCGTCTCGCTGTCGTAAAACGACATGCTTCGACTCTGATTAATGCACAGAAGCCAAATTGTTGGCTTCTTATTCCGCTTTGCTCCACACATTAATCAGCTCTGATTTACAGATTGAGAACCTGTTGTCCTAACCGTTAGACGATGGGGCCAAATTTTGAAATTTTGAAATAAAACGAAGCTGGTTTTATAATTCAGTGTTATATAATTTCAAAATCAATGTTTCTTTTTTTGATATCAACACTAATCAATTTTATTTTGACTTTATCTCCTAAAGTATATTTTTTACCACTTCTTTCTCCTACAATTCTGTAATTTTTTGAATCAACATTGTAATAATCATTTTTTAAGGTTGAAATTCTAACTAATCCTTCGGCTTTTGTTTTTATATCCTGAACATAAACACCCCAATCAACAACACTAGTTATCATTCCGTCAAACTCTTCTCCAATTCTTTTAGACATATATTCAGTATATTTATATTTATCAGAATCTCTTTCTGCTTCCATAGCAGAAATTTCTTGAGAAGTAGAAACAGCAGACATTTTTTCAAAGTAAGATTTTTCTTCTTCTTTAATTTTCTCTCCTTTTAAATATCTTTTAACAAGACGATGAACCATCATATCGGGGTATCTTCTGATAGGAGATGTAAAATGGGTATAATATTTAAATGCTAGACCATAATGCCCTATATTTTTTGTTGAGTAAATTGCTTTTGCCATTGATCTTACAACAACTTTTGCAATTAAATCTTCTTTGTCGGTTCCTTGAATTTTGTCCAACAAATCATTTAAATCTTTTGATTTTACATTTCCATTTCCATCCGTTTTCAAAGAATAGCCAATTTTTTTTAGATAATTGGATAATTCTTTAATTGCTTCTGGCTTTGGTTTATCGTGAACTCTATAAACAAATATCTTTTCTTTCTTAAATTTTCCAATATATTCAGCCACTTCTTTGTTTGCCAACAGCATAAAATCTTCAACCAATTCGTTTGTCTCAAGAATTTCTTTTTTATAAATTTCAATAGGGAAGCCGTTGTTATCCAATTTAAATTTAACCTCGCTTCCTCCAAAACTGATAGCTCCGTTTCTGGTTCGTCTTTTTCTTTTCAAAAGAGCCAAATTATTCAAAGTATTGAGCTCCTTAAAAAATTGGGTTTTTTGTCCATCGGAGTTATTATTTTTTCCTTTGTCTAAAATTTTTTGAGCTTCTATATAAGTAAACCTTTTGTCTGAATTTATTATTGTTTCTCCAAACCATCTATTTAAAACTTCACATTTGTCGTTTAAAATAAAAATTGCCGAAAAAGCCAATTTGTCTTCATCTTGATTAAGAGAACAGAGGTCATTAGATAAAACTTCTGGAAGCATTGGAATTGTTCTGTCCACTAAATAAACAGAAGTGGCTCTTTTAGTAGCTTCTTCGTCAATAGGACTTCCTTTTTTTACATAGTGGGTAACATCAGCGATATGAATTCCGACTTCGTAAGTCCCATTTTCTAAATCTTTAAAAGAAAGAGCATCATCAAAATCTTTTGCATCAAAAGGGTCAATCGTAAAAGTAACAGTATTCCTGAAATCCCAGCTTGAAGGCGGTCCGTCTGTTCGTGATATTCTTCTTTGCACTTCTGCTTCAAAATCTGAGGGAGCATTTGCTTTAATTTTTTCTGCTTCTTTTTCTACGCTAGTGGGGAAGGTGGGGGCAAACCCCTTTTCATAAAGAATAGATTCTATTTCTGCATTATTTTCTCCTTTTTCTCCAATAATTTTTATAATTTCTCCTTTTGGATTTTCTTTCGGATTAGTCCAAGGTTTCATTTTTATTAAAACTTTTTGTCCTGTCTTCACTTTTTTTGAGTTTTCGTTTGGAATGATATCTAAATCTTTGTAAAATTTTGAATTGTCTGGTTCAAAACGGATAAGTCCTTTTTCATTAAAAATTGTCCCAACAAAACTTTCTTGTTTTCTTTTTACAACAGTTTCCACTTTTCCTTTAACACGTCCTTCGGTTTTTTTATTACTGATTGAAAATTGAACGATATCTTTATTGAGAGCTGCGTTCAAATTTTCTTTTGGAATTTTAATATCCTCAGCAAATTTTTCTGTTTTTATATATCCATCTCCTCTTCCGTTTATAAAAACTACCCCCTCAAAAAGTTGAGAGTATTTTTCTTTCTTATTATTCTTTTTTTGATGTTGCTTTCTCATATTCTTCTGTCCATAGATATTAACATTTACTGCAAAAATTATCCATTAATGTGTGAATTTTACAAGGAATTTTGTAATTCACAATTAAAATGAATTTTAAGAAAGGTTATTTATGAAATAGAAAGTTAAAGTTTTTTGATATTATCCGCAAGCAAACTAATTTCTCCATTTCTTTTAGATATTTTTCCTTTAATTGCAATAATGGTATCAGCAATAATTATTTTTTTATACAAATCATAGACTTTGGGGAAGACAACAGTTTCCATTACCCCAGAAAAATCAGAGATTCTTACAAAAGCCATTTTTTCTCCTTTGTTTTTTGTTAAAATTTCTTTTACCTCTTCAACTATTCCAAGAATTGTAGTCGTTGTTCCTTCGTGGGTGGTGTTTTTAATACTTTTTATATTTTTTCCATCTTTACTTAAAATTTCTTTATATTTATCTAGCGGATGTCCAGAAATATATAATCCAAGTAATTCTTTTTCCCAAGCTAATTTATCCTCTTTTTTTGCAGGATTAGTTTTCTGTAATTTTAATTCTGGAATGTTTGCATTCCTGTCCATTAAAACAAACAAAGAATTTTGATCCTTATCTTGCTGAGCATTTTCCTTATTATAGGCTAAAAGACTTTCTATATTTGCAAGTATTTCACCTCTTTCTCCGAGATTATCCATTGCCCCACATTTTGTAAGAGCCTCAAGAGATTTTTTATTTAAATTTCTATCTTGTATTCTTTCTAGAAAGTCTATCAGGGATTTAAATTTTCCTCTTCTTTTTCTTTCTTCAATAATTATATTTGCAATACTTCCCCCAAAGTTTTTAATTGTTTGAAGACCAAAGCGGATAGCTTCGGTTGTTCCCGAAACTTCGTTATGTGAATTCTGGACTGTATAATTCTCCGAATTTTGCAAATTCGAAGTGGCTTCACCTCGCAAAGACGAAGTATTTTGTTCCACAATTGTAAAATCGGTAAAACTTTCGTTAATATCGGGTGGAAGGACTTGAATGTTTAATCTTTTACATTCTGAAATATATTCGGCAACCTTATCCGTATCCCCAGAGTCTGCCATAAGCAAAGCCGTCATATATTCAATAGGGAAGTTAGCTTTCATATATGAAGTTTCGTAGGCGACTCTCCCGTAACTGGCAGAGTGAGCTTTGTTGAAACCATAAGCGGCAAATGTTTCAATGGTTTCCCATAATTCTTGAATGATTGATTGTTTTATTCCGTGTTCTTCGCACCCCTTAAAGAATTTATCTTTTTGTTGTTGCATCATTTCTGGAATTTTTTTCCCCATGGCTTTTCTAAATTTATCTGCTTCAGCCCAAGTATAACCAGCTAATTTTACTGCAATAAGCATAACATCATCTTGATAAATAATAATTCCATATGTTGGTTCTAAAATTTTTTTTAATTCAGGGTGAAGGTATGTTACTAACTCTGGATTTTTTTTTCTTTTAATATAATCAGGGATAAAAGCCATTGGTCCGGGACGATATAATGCTACCATTGCCATTATGTCCCAAATGTTTTTTGGTTCCAATTCTTTTAGATATTGAGTCATACCCTGTCCATTTAATTGGAAAGTTCCGAGTGTTTCTCCTCGAGCGAGCATAGCATAAGTTTTTTTATCATTAAGATTGATGTTGTCCAAATTTATTTCAATCCCTTTTCTTTTTTTTGCAAGCTCAATTGCATTAGCTAAAATTGACAAATTTTTAATTCCCAGAATGTCAAACTTTGGTAGATTGACTACGCCATCACGGTCGCCTGTATACATATCATATTGAGTAATAATTTTGCCGTCTTTATCAAGCTGGACAGGTGTGTAATCATCAACTCTAGTTGGGGAAATGAGAACACCAGCGGCGTGAGTAGAAATATGTCTAGCACAACCTTCAATTTTTTTCGCATACTTAATTATTTCTTGAACATCTTTATTTTCTTTATGAAGTTTTTTCAAATCTTTTTCCATTTCCATAGCTCGTTCAATTGTCATTGGGAAACCTTGTGAGCCCATTGGAATAAGTTTTGCAATTTTATCACCCAGTTCGTAAGGGTGTCCGAGCGCACGGGTTACATCTCTAACAGAACCACGTGCCGCCATTGTTCCAAAAGTTCCAATTTGTGCAACCGCTTTGCCTCCATATTTTTCTCTGAGATAATCAATAACATCATCTCTTCTAACATCAGCAATATCTACATCAATATCAGGAATTCCTGGGCGACCGGGATTCATAAATCTTTCAAAAGGAAGTTTTAACTCAATCGGATTTACTTTTGTAATGAAGTTTAAATAAGAAACTATACTACCAGCTGCCGAACCTCTTGTGTTTGTATAGATACCGACACTTCGGGCGTGATTAATTAAATCAGCAACAATTAAAAAATAAGAAGAATAGCCCTTATCTTTGATAATTTTTAATTCATATTCAATTCTTTCCTCTAACTCTTTTGTTTTTTCAAGCCCCCTTTTTTCAATTCCTTCATAAGCTTTTTTTCTTAATTGGTTGTCATAATTTTCTCCTTCAGGAATTTCAATTTCAGGAAAAATCCATTGGTCTAAATCCAATTCCAAATAGCATTTTTTTATTATCTTTTCAATATTTTCAATTGCTTCGGGCGTATCTTTGAAATTTTTTTCAGCTTGTTCTTGTGTAATAAATGAAAAGTCATCATTTTCTCCCCCAAATGATGAACCAGCAGAGCTTTGGATTGACATCAGAATATTTCTGGCCTTGTTGTCTTCTGGTTTTAGATAATAGACATCGTGAGATGCCACCAAAGGAATTTCCAATTTTTTTCCTAGTTTGATTATTTTTTCTTTCAGCTTTAAAGAGTCATCAATTTCTGGGTGGTGAGTAATTTCAAGATAAAAGTTTTTAAATTTTCCTTTATACCAATTTGCAATTTTTTCTGCTTTTTCAAAATTATTTACTTTTAGAGCTTGTGAAATTTCTCCACTGAAGTGGGGGGAAATACAAATCATTCCCGCTGAATATTTTTCAATAAGTTCTTTATCAATTCTGGGTTTGTAGTAGAAACCTTCAAGATGAGATTTTGTTACAAGTTTAATTAAATTTTTGTATCCGCTTTCATTTTTAGCCAACATAACTAAGCGACTTCTTCTATTATCAATCCCCGATTCTTTATCATGTCTTGTCCTTGTTGCAACATAAAAATCAACACCAATAATTGGTTTGATACCTTCTTTTTTACAGGTTTTATAAAACTCAATTGTTCCATACATATTTCCATTGTCAGTTAGCGCTAAGGCTTCCATGCCATTTTCTTTGGCAGTTTTAATTAAGTCAGGAATTTTTGGCAAAGCATTTAAAAGACTATAATGACTATGTGTGTGAAGATGAGTAAATTTCATAAAGTTATTATACCAAAAAATTTTTTGTAATACTTCTTGATTCTTTTATTTTTAGATAGTGTAATTTAGAATAATTTAAGGCTTTTAGATGAAGTGAATTTTTGCTTCGCAAAAATTCACTTTTTTACCCCCAACGATGATGTATAATTTAATCAATGAAAAGTTTTAAATACATAATAGGAATAGATGAGGTCGGGCGAGGACCTGTGGCGGGACCTGTGGCTGTTGGGGCTTTGATAGTGGCAAAAGGGAATATGAAAAAAGTTGTTGAAATGTTTAGTAATTTTAAAGATTCAAAAAAACTCACCCCTAAAAAACGAAATGAGTGGTTTTTGAATATTAAACAGGCTAAAAAAGACGGGTTGTTGGATTATAAAATTATTTTTGTAGATAATAAACAAATTGATAAAAATGGAATTGTTCCTTCTATAAGAGCTTGTATCAATAAATCTCTTGAGGCACTTTGTAGTATGTCCAGCGTCATACAAAAAAGTGGGGAGTCCGACTCCTCACTAGGTGAGTGTTTGGTTTTGTTAGATGGGGGATTGAAAGCACCAGAAGAGTTTGTAAATCAAAAGACTATAATAAAAGGAGACGAAAAGGAATTAGTGATTGCTCTAGCATCAATTGTCGCAAAAGTAACTCGAGATGCTCTGATGTGTAAACTTGCAAAAGAATATTCCCAATATGGGTTTGAAAAACACAAAGGGTATGGAACAAAAGTACATATGGAGGCTATAAAAAGTTATGGTTTATGCAAAATTCATCGCAAAACTTATTTAAAAAATTTACTTAGTAGCTCGGCTACTAAGTAAAGGGGTGTGATGTTTGATCTCTTATCTACTTTTTTTATAAAGAAAAAGTTTTTTGACCTTGAATTACGAAATAGAATTCGTTACGAGGGTTTATTCGGATTTTTCAATTTTGCTTCAAAAAAATTGAAGCACTAGCTGGGCTAATGCGAGATTTTTTTGAAGTGAAAGTGGAAAATTCCGAGAAATTCGCAGTAGAATTCTATTTCGTAATTCAAGGTTTTGAAGAAAATGTATTAGTTTTAAAAATACACAGGAGTAAAACTTCGTCTGTAAAAAATAAAATTAACAGAAGCAAAACTTCTAGGGTTTTTGACAACAGAAACTACAAAATAATTAAGTAAGTTTGCTTTTTTGTTTATATAGTGATATAAATTTTATAGTTTGAGTTCTTGTTTTAGATAAATAAATTTTGTAAATAAAGGAGATTATTATGGATGAACTGAGATTTTTGTTTTCTTGGAATGTTTTAATTTTTTTGATTGTTTTAGGTTTGATATCTTTTTTCTTGATGGAGTTTTCTCTTGATAAAGAAAAAAGAGAAGAAGATGGAACTTTGAGAATAAAACGAAAATGTTTTGTAGTTCGTTTTATTTCTTTTCCTAAAGAACCAAAAAATTTAGGTCAATTTTTTGTTTCAATTTATGTTGGGATGTTGTTTGAATATTTGGTGATTGTTACACTATGTTTAATCCTTTACCAATTATATATGACAGCTTCCGCCAATTGGGTAAGGCCAATTATTTTTTTCATCTTTGAATCTTTTGTCGCTTCTCTTGCTTGGATAGAAACCTTAAAAGATAAGTGAGCGGAGATTGGTGCTCTGAGAGAATTTTTCAGAGAAAAGAGAGCAGAGGAGTCCTATAAAAAGTTTAGATTTAATATCAAAAATTGATGACTTTCAAAAAAAAGGGGGTGTGACCGCCCCTTTTTTGTTTTACCTTTAGTTAGTGAAAGTGGAAAATTCCGAGAAATTCATAGTAAAATTTTATTTCGTAATTCAAAGTCTATATGTAAGAGTTTTTAAGAGATGGTATTATAAACTTCTAACGAATTTTTAAAGAACCATTTTCGTTTGCTTTTTTTGTGAAAGTATAGTAAATTTATACTCATTGAAATTGAGTTTAGTGAGTTAGAGAATAATCTTGATGAAGCACTTTTTTGTTCAATATTGAACAAAAAATTCGTTTTATAAAAAATTAAATAAATTTCAAGGGGTCTTTAAAATTTATTTAATTTTAAAGTAATATAAATTTTTCTAATTCACTTTGCTCGTAAGAAAAACATTATGTCAGTAAGAATGCGACACACAAAGGGGCACACCCTTAATAGAAGATCACATCATGCGTTAAAAACGCCTCGTATTTCTTTGTGTCCAGATTGTGGAGCTTCACATTTAAGACATAGAATTTGCGAAACTTGTGGAAAGTATAGGGGAAAACAAATTATAGATGTTATGGCAAAGATTGAAAAGAAAAATGCCAGAAAGAAAGCTAAGGCAAAGGAATTAGGAATTGACCCCAGTGAAGTTAAAGAAGAAACAAAACCTTTGTCTGCAGATGAGTTATCAAAGAAATCCAAAAAATAAAAAAATAAAAAAAGCGGAGAATACTATTCACTGCTTTTTCTTTTTCTAAATTATCTTAAAGAGAGTTATTTTAAATTATTACTTATGTTCTTATTTTAAAACACAAAAATCACAGTGCTCCGGTTAATGTGGTTTTAATAGGATTAGTCTTGTGATTTAAAAAAATTACTTGGAAACCCGGTTTCCAATTTTAATATTAAAACATTAGTGATTGTCGCTATGTTGTTATAGTATTGGTTCGGCCACTACTATATCATCAGTAATTGTTTTTTTAACGGCTCGTTTTGAAAACGAGCCGTTAAATTTTTTGTAAATTCAGAGTATAAAGAGTATAAAAAGTGTAAAAAATTATGACGGTCGTCATAATTTTTTACACTTTGATATTTGTTGGTTGTTGTTGGCTGTCGGACAGCCAACTTTCAGCCAACTTTTTATTTTTTATTTCTGCTAAAAATTTACGATTGTTGGTTTTTTAAAAAACAAAATTTACAGGGGTCCAACTCCTGTAGAAAGACCTTTTGAAAAAATCTGCAGGGGTTCCAACCCTTGTAGACAAAATCTGCAGGGGTTCGACTCCTGTAGATTTTTTGAAAATGGTATAATTGCCGAAATTCTACGACTAAGTCAAAAAAACCGTTTTCCCCCTTTTTTGTTTTTGCTCTTTATTTTCTAAATTTTTTATGTTATTTTATTTGTGAATAAGACATTATTTTTTATTCTAAATTTTAGATATGTCAAATAGGCACCTTTCAAGAACAATAGTCCTGCAGTCACTCTTTGAGTGGGATTTTGCGGGTAGAGATAACTCAGAAATTGAGAATATTCTTGATTACGATATGCGTGAATTTTCAACAGGTATGTGTGATTTAGAATTTTCTCAAAAACTCATTGATAACATTTTGAAAAAAAAGGATATTATTGATGATGTTCTTACAAAGGCTGCCCCTCAATGGCCTATTGAAAAAATTTCGGTTATAGATAGAAACATTTTAAGAATTGGTATTTCGGAGTTACTTTTTTCTAACCGTAAAGAAATTCCTCCAAAGGTTGCTATCAATGAAGCCATTGAATTGGCAAAGTCATTCGGTGGTGATAATAGTGGAAGATTTATTAGTGGAGTTTTAGGAACTATTTATAAAGAGCTTGGAGAACCCGAGAAAGACCAAATGAGCAGGAAGAAAAAAAGAATTGTTGATATTCCCTTTGAACAAATGCCTATTGAAAAAAAATGTGGAGCTGTTGTTTATTCAGTTAAAAATAATGAAGTTTATATCGGTTTGGTTCATGATATTTTTGGTCACTGGACTTTGTCCAAGGGTGGTGGAAAAGAATCAGAATCGTCTGAAGAATGCACAGCAAGAGTTGTTAAAAAAGAAATTGGTATTGAAATAAAAGTTCAAGATAAACTAGGTGATAATGAATATATTGCTTATGACCCAGAGAAAGGAAAGATAAGAAGACAGGTAACTTATTTTTTAGCGAATGCTGAATATGAGCCACTTGTTCTTGAAGACGGGGAAGATACTGGAGGTTTGAATCAAGCAAAATGGTTTAAATTGGATAAAATTCTTGATTTAAATTTTTATGATGATATTTTACCAATTATTACAAAGGCGATAGAAATTTTAAAAGAAAAAAAGATTGTTAATTCTTAAAATAATATGGATTTTAAAAAATTTGAAGAAAAGATAGGAATTGAATTTAAAGATAAGAGTCTTCTTAAGAAAGCTTTTACTCATCGTTCTTATATAAATGAAAATGGTGGTTCTTACTGGGACCATAATGAAAGAATTGAGTATCTAGGAGATGCTGTTTTAGAATTGGTTGTTTCTGATTATTTATATTCAAAATTTCCAAAAGAAAAAGAGGGGGTTTTGACTTCTTATCGCTCCGCTTTGGTAAATACAATGACAATATCTTCTGCGGGGAGAAAATTAGGAATGAATGATTTTCTTCTGCTTTCAAAAGGGGAGGCAAAAGATGTCGGCAGAGCGAGAAAATCTATATTAGCAAATGCTTTTGAAGCATTGATTGGAGCTATTTATTTAGATCAAGGATATGAAGTTGTTAGAAAATTTATTGAAAAAAATATATTGTCGTTAACTGACGATGTTATTAAAGGCACTTTGTGGCAAGACCCGAAAAGTTTGTTTCAAGAAAAAGCTCAGGAATTTGCAAAAGTTACTCCTTCTTATAAAATTATGGGAGAAAGTGGACCAGACCATGACAGAAAATTTACATCGGGGGTTTTTCTCGGTGATGAGTTGGTTGCTGAAGGAACTGGCGCTTCTAAACAAATTGCCGAACAAGAAGCGGCGAGGAAAGGATTGAATGTTAAAGGTTGGAATGCAAGTTAATTTTATTTTTGATTTAAAAAATTTTGTATTTATTACCGAATTTCCCAAGTTTTTTTGTTTTTATTCAAAAAATATCTTGTGTCTTCACAGACCGAACGGTTTATTGCTTTAAATCTTTTTTTTTGTTAATATCTTTGGATGTATATCCTGTTCGGAAGGATTTTATAAAAAGTTAATAATTAAATTAGGAGGTTCTTTTAGAAAATAGAGAATCTTTGTAGCAGACTAAGGAAATAATAAAATAGTATTTCCTGTTTCTGAAAAAAATAATGACAAAAACAACAGATAACCCTACGGAAGGGCAAAATAATAATGTAATTGAAAAAATGTTTAAGGTTGGAGCTCATTTTGGATATTCAAAAACAAAGAGACATCCTTCGGTAAAGAAGTTTATTTTTGGAGCCAAAAATAGAGTAGAGATTTTTGATTTGGAAAAAACAAATCAATTATTAGAAGAAGCAAAAAATTTTATAAAAGAATTAGCTTCTTCTGGAAAACAAATTCTTTTTGTTTCAGGTAAAAATGAAGCTCGTGAAGCTGTGGAAATAGGGGCGTCTTCAATAGGAATGCCTTTTGTTGCAGGAAGATGGATTGGTGGAACTTTAACGAATGATACAGAAATAAAAAAGAGAGTAAAAAAATTGCAAAAATTAGAAAGTGATAAAGAAAAAGGATTGCTTTCTAAATATACAAAAAAAGAAAGATTATTGATTGACAGAGAAATTGATAAGTTAGAAAGAAAGTTTTCAGGGCTAACTAGCTTGAAAGGACTTCCTTCTGCATTGTTTATAATAGATTCCAAAAAAGAAGAAATTGCTGTTAAAGAAGCTGTTGCCAGAAATATCCCTATTATTGCGGTTGCAAATTCTGATTGTAATATAAAAGAAATTCAATATCCTATTACAGCAAATGATTCTTCTAAAGCAAGTATTCAATTTTTTGTAGATGAAATTGTGGGGGCTTATAACGAAGGTAAAAAAATAATTCCGAAGGAAAAAACTGAAATTAAAAAAGAAGAAAAATAAATTATTAAATTGGTTTACAACCAACAGTTGTAAATAAAATAATTAGTTTAAACACTTTTTATGTGAACAATTTAAAAAGAATTTTTTAAATAATTTTATTAGACATAAGTTTTAAAAAATATGGTTACAATAGATAAAATTAAAGAATTAAGAGATAAAACAGGAATTTCAATCGGACAATGTAAAAACGCTCTTGAAGAAGCTGGTGGGGATATAGAAAAAGCAATTATTCTTTTGAGCAAAAAAGGAGGTGATATCGCTGCTAAAAAATCGGATAGAGAATTAAAATCTGGTATCGTTGCAACTTATATTCACAATGGGGGGAAGGTTGGTGCTATGGTTGAATTATTGTGTGAAACCGATTTTGTTGCTAAAAATGAAGAGTTTGGAAAAATAGCTTATGATATTGCAATGCAAATTGCTGCAACTAAACCAGTTTTTAAAAGTATAGAAGATATTACTGACGAAGACAAAGCTAAAGCATCTTCTGTTTTTGAAGAAGAAGTGAAAGACAAACCAGAAGAAATGAGAGAAAAGATTTTGGAAGGAAAGTTGAAATCTTATTTTAAAGACAAGGTTTTACTTGAACAAGATTTTATTAAAGATTCGGAAAAAACTATTGGCAGTATTATTGAGGGAGTTATCCAAAAGTTTGGTGAAAAAACGGAAATAGGTAAGTTTGCTAGGTTTGAAGTTTAATATAATAATACCGTATTTAAAAAATTATCTGCCTTTTTTCTTTAAAATTTAAAAGAAGTTTAGAGTAGGGGAATATGGTATTATATTAATTATGTTTAATCTGATATTTATATCATTTATAGTTGCTTTTGTTTGTTTAACTTTTCTTCTACTGATAAAAGTTTGGGAAAATAAAACAAATAAAATAATAATTTCAAAAAGATTTTTAAACAAAAGCGATGCTGTTTTAAGGCGAGGAATTGTTTGGTTTTTTGATTATTATGTTTATATTTTGTCAAAAGTAACTGGTTTATCAGAGGTTTATAAAAAGATAAAAAGTGGGCTAGGGTTTTTTCTTATTGAAAAAAAGAATCAAGTTGGAGCTAAAGTTATTCGTGCTTTAAACATCAA
>VAPG01009480.1_pt1 | contig 12438 bp, 11 predicted proteins | sample 3393851 | NCBI WGS metagenome assembly VAPG01 (sample SAMN08290438, study PRJNA428436) | hydrothermal vent metagenome | isolation source: Deep-sea hydrothermal vent chimney | place: Atlantic Ocean: South-mid Altantic Ridge | depth 2194 m m
GAGCTGCACCAGGCGTTCATGCAAAAACACATCCTGCCAGCGATGACAGAAAAGGGTCTGGCACAGATTCAGCAGCATCGCGACAAAGGTGACTTCACCCTCATTATCACCGCCACCAACAGCTTCGTCACCGGCCCTATCGCCAAAGCCTTTAAAGTCGATGACCTGATCGCCACCGAACCCGAAATCATCGATGGCAAGTACACCGGAAAAGTCGCTGGCACCCCGTGCTTTCAGGCAGGCAAAATCACGCGTCTGAAACAGTGGCTAAAGAACACCGCTTACGATCTGGAGAACAGCACATTTTACAGTGATTCACATAACGACCTGGCTCTGCTGGAGATCGTCACCACGCCAATCGCCGTCGACCCGGATGATGAATTAAAAGCCACTGCGTTGGAAAAGGGCTGGGAGATACGTAGTTTCAGGTAACTATGCTGGTGCTTCTGCTGTTGAGTCATAACAGACTAAAAACTAAAAAACATTGTCCACAGATGGACGCAAATGAACGCAAATAAAAACAAAAACATAGTCCGCGAATAACGCAAAGAACGCGAAAAAAACTTTTTGTTTTTGATATTTTGCGTGTTTCGCGTTATTCGCGGACTAAGGCTTTAAGTTTTTAATCTTTTTATTTGCGTCCATCTGTGGACATAAAGCAACATAGGTCGGGCACTGCCCGACAGAATATTGCACAAATGTCTGTTCGACGGCGGGCAGTGCCCGCCCTACAAAAGATTTGTTTTTTATTCGCGTTCATTTGCGGAGATAAAGTTTTTTTACCTGTATGCCCGTTGCTGGCAGCTCTCAGACCTCAATCACACCATTCTTATCAAGTACTTTGTATACCCTGCGACTGATTTTCGCCATCCGCTGAACATCCCCCAACGTGGGCACCTCACCCTGCTGCAAACGATCCTCCCAATCGATCAGCTCAAGATCGAGAAACTCCAGCAGCTTGAGTGAACACCCCTTACATTCATCCGCGCACACATACCCCTGCGGCGTGCCAAACGGCATAACCTCGCGTACCTGCTGGATTAATTGCTGCATGGCAGCCGGGGTTTTAGGTTTCACAAATAACTCATTATTGTCTAGACAGACTGATAATAACAATTTTGAAAACCTTCTGATTTGATCTAAATCGAAAAGACTGGCGGCAGAATAAGTAGTTTATTTATCGGAGCGGCTTAACCAGTTGTTGAAAATCAACAGGGTTAACATATTGCAGCACTTCTTTTGAATCTTCATGCAACGCGATATCGAGGCCTTTCTCTGGATACAGAAAATGTATCACCCCGTCCAGCTCGACACGTTCAGCCGGCTGACCGAAACGTTCCAGTATCACCGTTTCATCCAGGTTCACTGTGGGAATGAATGTCAGACCAACGATAACTTCGGCAAGAACCTGCGCCAGATCATCTGATGACAGTATGTATTTTTTTGCCAGACCCGAAGCCATGTACTCAAATTTCGGCGCATTGTCGCGCCAGCGTTTTATGGTCTGTTCAGCAATATCGGTCTGCAATACCAGTTTGCCAGAAAGCAATCCGGCACGGTAATGGCCGTAATACATCTCCAGGTTGCCGACTTCATTTTTATTGGTGGCAGCGATGATGGCCAGATCCATATCACTGCCCAGTTTTTCGATGGCATCTGCCAGCCGGCTGATGCCGATGTGCAGACCAAAAACCTGTGTTGAGCCGTCACTTTGAATATCGATCTGCCACGGCAAACCGGTCAACATTTCGTTTTGTTTCGATTCGTTAAGAAAAGGGTATGCCGCCAGCAGAACCGCTAGCAAGGCAAACAGTGCAAAAAATATTTTCACGTGAAGAAGGTCAGGCTTTGGGCAGCGTCACGCCCTGCTGCCCCTGGTATTTTCCACCACGATCAGCGTAGGAAGTTTCACAGACTTCATCCGATTCAAAAAACAGCATCTGCGCCACACCTTCGTTGGCATAAATTTTTGCAGGCAGTGGCGTGGTGTTGGAAAATTCCAGCGTCACATGCCCTTCCCATTCGGGTTCCAGCGGGGTCACGTTAACGATGATGCCACAACGTGCGTAAGTTGATTTACCCAGGCAGATGGTCAGCACGTTACGCGGTATCCTGAAATTCTCGATGGTGCGCGCCAGCGCGAAAGAGTTCGGCGGAATAATACAAACATCACCGGTGAAATCGACAAAACTATGCTCAGAAAAATTTTTTGGATCGACCACCGCCGAGTTGATATTGGTAAATATCTTGAAATGATCAGAGCAACGCACATCATAGCCGTAACTGGAGGTGCCATAAGAAATCAGTCGGTCACCCGCCGCATTGGTTTTTACCTGGCCCGGCTCAAACGGTTCAATCATGCCTGTTTCAGCCTGTCGGCGTATCCACTTATCAGATTTGATGCTCACTGCTTACCCCATGTTTTGAGACATAAAAAACGTGAGCGATTGTAGCAGACTACGTCGCTACTGGCGAAAGTTAGAAGTGCTGCCACCGCAGTGCTAAATTATCTTTTATCCACCAACACCGGCGGCATCGGGCAATCCAGGCAACTGGCTATAGCACGGCTCAGCTCATACGCCTGCATGGTGACTTTGCCATCATGAGCGATGCAGCTAACACAAGCCTGTAAAAAACGTTTTTTGAGTGGAGGCTTCAGAAATTCCAGCTCGTCCATAGCATCATTCAGGCTATCGAGTGATATGGCATTTTTGGGCAGCAATTTTAGCGCACCGATGCCGACAGAACGTTTAGCACCATCGAAGGCCTGCTGTGCCAGGACTTGCTGTTTATGCTCAAGATAAGCCAGCAATGACAGCATCAGTTCGCTGGCGTATTTTGCCGAACCCAGCACAAAATATTTTGCCACTGGTTTTTTGCGATGACCGTACTGTTCATCAAGATGCTGTAACACCACTCGCTGGATGATCCATTCACGCAGGTCGATTTTATTATCGGCGTTAACTAACTGCACAAGGCATTGTTTAAATCGCTGGTATTGCTCAACGGTCATCTCCCGCAGTGTCGGCAGCGCCAGATCTATCAGCGGCAATGTCTGCCCATCCGCCAGCTCAGACATATCCTGCCGCACCTGCCTGACATTTTCAGTATGTATTTCGCCGATGACTTTGTTCAGCACGACATACTGTTTTTGCTCGATATCTGCATTTTTATCCAGCAGCATGGCCAGAATCAGGGCTTGTGCGCCATAGGGATTTTCGGCCTGCGCCAGCACAACATCCGGCAACTGTTTACGCCAGAGCTGCGCCGCTTCAACCTGCTCTTTCGAAACATCACCGATATTATTCAACGCATTTAGCGCATCGTTTAAGGCAAAATCCAGACCACCGCTGGTCATAATAGCGGTTGCGACTCTCGCTTTAAGCTGTTCAGAGTGGTTCTCGGTTTTTTCCGCTACCACTGATTTTTTATCCAGGGTATAGCGGCCATTCCAGCTCGGATCAATACGCAATATCCGTTGCTTTAAGGGTGGATGCGTCGAAAACGAAAACAGACTGAGTCCGCCGGTTTCGCCTTTGGCAAAATACGCATGGCTGTATTCGTCAACCGAAGCCGCCAGTATCGCCGAACCCTGTACCGCACCACCGATTTTTTTCAGCGCGTTGGCGATGCCTTCATTACTGCGGGTAAACTGCACCGCCGATGCATCGGCCAGATATTCTCGCTGCCGGCTTATTAATGATTTAATCCAGTTACCAAAAAACGTTCCCGAATAACCCACCACGGCTAGCACACCGCCAATGCCCAGCACCACCAGAACCGCCTGTCCACCATTTCTGCTATTTCGTGATGTTCTAACGTATCGCAGTGAACGCAGGATCATTCTACCCAGCATGCCGATCATCAGGACACCGTGCAAAATAGCGATCAAGCGGATATTCAGTCGCATATCACCATTAAAAATATGACTAAACTCATGCGCGATTACGCCCTGCAATTCGTCACGTGTTAAACGTTCTAACGCACCCTGTGTAATACCGATAACCACATTGGTGGTTTTCCAGCCGGCAGCAAAAGCATTAATACCCGGTTCGTTTAAAATATAAACCTGTGGTACCGGTGTACCCGAGGCAATCGCCATTTCTTCCACTATGTTTAATATTTTTTTATGCAACGGGTCACTACTGCTGCGCGGGATGATAACGCCGCCAAGGTATTGCGCAATGACCGAACCGCCTGCAGAAAGCTGCACCAGTTTATAAAGACTGCCCAGCACGATAAACAAAATAATCGCTGTACATAGAACGATGCTGAGATCAGCATCAAACACAAGATTCAGTTGCGCCCCGGAAAATGTCAGCGCGCCATACTCAAAAAAATACAGCAACTCAAAGATCAGAAAATTACTCAGCACCAGCAAAAAAACAATCGCCAGTACGAACAGAAAAATCAGCAGCGTGGTACTGCGGCGAGCAGAGTCCTGTGCTTCGAAAAAATTCATAAATTAAAAACAGTTTTAAGTTTATAAATAAACATTCAACCACTAACAACTTAAAACTCAACCTTTGGCACGGCCTGTATCTCAGTGCTGTCTTCAAATTCCAGCAGGCTGGCATCCGCTGCATGACCAAACGCCCCGGCAAAAAAGTTTTGTGGAAAAGACTGTTTATAGGTGTTGTATTGCATGACACCATCATTAAATGCCTGCCGGGCAAACGCCACCCGGTTTTCGGTGCTGGTCAGTTCTTCACTCAACTGCATCATGTTCTGATTCGCTTTCAGATCAGGATAAGCTTCCATCACCATATTAAAGCGACCCAGGGCACCTGATAACTGACCTTCCGCCTGCGCTAATACGCTCATCATGCTAGCATCACCAGGGTTGTTTTTTGCCGCCTCCAGACCGTGAGATGCGGCATTGCGTGCACTGATCACCGCGTCCAGCGTCTCTCGTTCATGTTTCATATAACCTTTGGCAGTCTCGATCAGATTGGGAATCAGGTCATAACGGCGTTTTAACTGCACTTCAATCTGCGCGAAAGCATTTTTATAACGGTTTTTCAGCGATACCAACTGGTTAAAAATATTGATGACATAAAAGACTAGCAGGCCGATGATGACCCAGATCACGATTGTTGAGGTTTCCATGTACGACTCCAGTGTTGTCGATAAATATAAATTCTACTGACTATAGTTTATTTGCCAGAAATAAACCCTAATGATTCAACTCCGAAAATCGCCGTAACGACGTAACCTACGCAAGTCATAAAACATCATAAAATCGCAACACAATCAAGGATGTAACACTAACAACAGTGCACAGTACCAAATTATTGGACTAGATTTTCTCTAAAAGGACTTTTATCCTATCTATATACCTTTTATCGATGATAGGGTATAGATGATCTGGCAGCTCTGATCGTTACCACTCAGAAGCTCATTTTACTGTGTTTAAGCCAAACCATATGTTCAGGGAGTTTTACTACAATGAATGATTTCAAAATAAACATCCCCGCCATTTCTGATCTCCGCTTCCAATCCTTAAAATGATAAGCAACAAATATTTGATCAAGGGAACCTGATCATATGCTGGATATAATACTGCTACGCATCTTGTTATTATCCAGCAAGCACTCTCATGCATCTGATTAATACCAAACAAGTTCTCGTCATAGGTTTCAGCACCATTTTTATCTTCATGGTGTTAATCGCCGTTTTCGCTATTAATCAAATGCGCCTGACCTTTGAAAGCGTCGACCACATTGTAAAAAACAACAATACCAAAACAACTCTGATCAGCATCATGCTGGTTAGCGCCCGCGAGCGCACAATTAGTCTGCAAAAGATGATGCAGTTAACCGACCCTTTTGATCGCGATGAAGAATGGATGCGGTTCAACAGTCACGGAGCAAAATTTGCAACCGCTCGAAAAAGATTCATTGACCTTGGCATCAGCAAAAAAGAAGAAGTCATTTTAAAAGCACAGGGGGAAGAAACACACAGGATAGTACCGGTGCAGGTAAAAATTGCTGAGATGGCAATGGGTGAAAATATCGAAGACGCTGAAAAATTATTAAACACAGAAGCCATACCTGGCCAGGATCAAGTTTTCGTTCAGCTATATCAGCTGTTACATCTTTTGGAAAATGAATCCAGTTTAACGGTGCAAAATGTTTCCAGCCAGTTAACAACAACCAAACAAAATCTAATAATATTTATTGCCATTATTTTATTTAGCAGCATGCTGATTTCTTTTGTCGTTATTCGACGTATCAGTGCAACAGAAATAAAACTATCCCGGGAAAAACAACGAGCCCAGGTCACACTGAATTCGATTGGTGATGCGGTTATTACCACTGACGAAAAAGGCCATGTCAGCAACATGAATCCGGTGGCCGAACAACTCACCGGCTGGTCACTTGAAGACGCTTTACACCTGCCATTACAGACGATTTTCCCCATTCTCAATACAACTACCCGCAAGCCGATCAAAAACCCTGTTGAAAAAGTCATCGCTAGCGGTGAGACAATTTTCCTCAGCGACCATACTACGCTGATTGCCAAAGACGGCTCAGAATTTCAGATCGCAGATTCAGCTGCACCCATTCGTGATGACGAACACATACTAGGTATGGTGCTGGTGTTTAACGATGTAACCGGACAATATCACTTGCGTGAAGCTGCCGCTAAAAGCAAACGTGATCTGGAAGCCATCCTTGATAATTCACCCACTGTGGTTTATGTCAAAGACATGCAGGGATGTTTTAGCTTTATCAACAAACAATTTGAAAAACTGTTTAACATAAAGTGTAAAGACATCATCGGTAAAACGCCGCATGATATTTTTGCTGGAGAAATTGCGGACCAGATGCTGGACAACGACAAAGCCGTCTTAGCAACAAAACATGCGATCGAATCAGAAAGAGTTACTACACTCGATGATGGTCCGCACGCCTACGTATCGATCAAGTTTCCTCTGTTCGATGAAGAGAATAATATTTACGCAGTATGCTGCATATCCACCGATATTACAGAGCGCAGGCGGCAGGACGATCAGCTTCGCCACAGTCAGAAAATGGATGCACTCGGCAAGTTAACCGGCGGCATTGCACATGACTACAATAATATGCTCGGCATCATTCTGGGATATGCCGAACTGCTTGATACTCAGTTATCGAACAAACCAACGCTGCAGAAATATGCCCAGGTCATCCATCACGCAGCAGATCACGGCACCAAACTCACCCAGCAATTATTGGCATTCACCCGGCATAAAGCACGCGATGCCAGCGAACTGAATATTAATGACCTGCTACAGCAACAACGATTGATACTGGAAAAAACACTGACTGCACGCATAACGCTGACGCTCGATCTTGCCGAAGACCTGTGGCCGGTCTGGCTCGACAGCGGTGACCTGGAAGACGCCATCATCAATATGAGCATTAACGCCATGCATGCCATAGACGGCAACGGCCACCTGACCCTGCACACCCGCAATGAACATCTAAACGAAATAGACGCCAATCGGGCGCATCTAAAAGCCGGTGATTACGTCCTGCTCAGCATCACCGACTCCGGCTGCGGCATGGACGAAACCACAAAAGAAAATATCTTTGACCCTTTCTTTTCCACCAAAGGCGAACAGGGAACAGGACTGGGCTTAAGTCAGGTTTACGGTTTGATGGAACGCAGTGGCGGAACCATAAAAGTAAACTCCGAACCAGGACACGGCAGCCGGTTCACCCTCTATTTCCCCCGCAGCCACAAACAAAGTACAAACCAGCCGTCAACTGCAAACGCTGGAAATAAAAATCTACGAGGCCACGAAACCCTGCTGGTGGTGGATGATGAACCCGACCTGGTGAGACTGGCTCAGGATATACTGGAGTCACACGGTTACCGGGTTTTAACCGCCAGTGATGGCGAGCAGGCGCTTAAAATTCTCAAAAAGGAAACCGTGGAATTAATTATTTCAGATGTCATCATGCCTAACATGGATGGTTATGAATTTGCCGCACAGGTACAGAAGAACTACCCACACATCAAAATTCAGATGGTCAGTGGTTTCACCGATGATAGCCTTAACCACATCAGCAACAATACTCTGCACCAGAAGCAGTTGTACAAACCCTATACATCCAATAGTTTACTGACACATGTTCGGCGACTGTTAGATGAAGGTCAAAACAATAACAATGCAAACTCATAACAATGGAATTTTATTTCAGATCATCTTCGGCTGATTAACGCCGGCACTCAGCCAAATAATTTTTTGTATTTATTCAGCCACTCTTCTGTCAAGTGCTTGTCTTCCCACCCCATACGGTTCATATCTATCGCTTTAATTTTGGCATATACCTGTTTGCAGGAAAACTCGATAGAGCCATTGATAAGATCGATGTTCTCGTATTTATAAAGAATGCGCGAGCAAAGTAACATGGGCATTCCTTCTTGCGCTACTGTAGGCTGAATATCATCTTTATCGCGTACTTGTTTCATTATGTCATCACCTCAAACCTGCCGCACACTGCTTTTAGCTCACCCGATACAGTCAGTAAAGTGTTTTTTCGACACGCTTGATTCTGCCATCACAGTCTCCACGTCTGTGCGCTACAGGTATATTGGTGGTTAAAGCGCATTTAAGATTATCCCAATACGACATTCGTTAAACTTATTACGCCAGAATTCAGAGATTGAAAAAAGGAGGTCGTCATCTTCTCAAAAATGCAAGGTGAAGAACGTCCCTGTAATTAAAAAAATAATTTATCAGTGCATTATTAACCGCACTGTTCAGACAAAAATATCTCTACTATAACTTTTGCCCTTAAGACGCTTCCCTTTTCCAGGCCATCATCTCCCTGGTTAATTCGCCAGATATCATTCTATATTCACTATCCATGGTCACCGCTGACTCAGCCTTGTCTTTGTCTCCTGTCAGCGCTATTTCAAGCACGCCACCGGCGACTGTATGAAAATGCGCATGAAGTTCTTTTACTTTGTCAAAATGCGGTGACTCCTGCTCCTGCGAGGTGCATGAATATAACCATTTTCCAAAATCACATTGATTATCTTGTTTCACTTTTTCAGGCGTCCATTCACTCTGTCCAGTTTGGATGGCCGATAGAATGCGTTGCTTCCACATACCGTGTGCGCCAATACCTTTGGTTATTTCATCTTTCATACTCATATCTGGTACCTGTATTTTTGGTTTTGTGAAAATAATAAATTACTTTGTTATTTTACGTTTTATCAATAAAAGCGTATTTTCACCACTCCTGGTTTAAACACATATTCTTCTTAAGGGCACAAGCAATTAATAGAGGTGCCCTTAAGATTTAAATTTCTTAACAGAAATTTAAATTTATAATCCAGTTGCTCACAGATCCATATCTCTATCCATAAAGGCCAATATCAAACAGTATTCAATCGGAGCGCGATAACTAGCCGTGTAAAAAATATCGACCGCTTTTTTGAATTCTTTAACTTTTTTATATTGAAAAACATCAAACTGGACGGCGAACGCCAAACAACAAACAGCCGGCAAAAAAAAAGCAGCCTTTCGGCTGCTTTTTTTAAAAATGACTAAAACGGCTTTAGTTATTCTGAATAACGATGTTCGGAAATTTAGCGGAATAATCTTTTGCTTTCAGTGAAAGTTTTGCCGCAGTGCGACGTGCAATGTCACGATAGATTAAGGAAGCTTTACTCTCAGGATCAGCTGCCACCGATGGATGACCATCATCAGCATTGATACGAATATCGATATCCAGCGGCAGCGCACCAAGAAAATCGACATTGTGCAGATCACACATTTTCTCACCACCGCCCTGACCGAAGATATGTTCTGCATGACCACATTCTGTACAGATGTGAATACTCATGTTTTCCACTACACCCAGCACAGGCACTTCGACTTTCTCGAACATCTTCAGACCTTTACGTGCGTCTAATAATGCAATGTCCTGTGGTGTAGTAACGATGACTGCGCCACTGACAGGCACTTTCTGCGCTAGTGTCAGCTGTACGTCGCCGGTGCCCGGTGGCAGATCGATAATCAGATAATCCAGTGATTTCCAGCGGGTATCACGCAGCAGTTGTTCTAATGCCTGCGTCACCATCGGGCCACGCCAGATCATCGGCGTTTCTTCGTCGATCATAAAACCAATCGACATCGCTTGCAGACCGTGGCCACCCATCGGCTCCAGTGATTTGCCGTCAGATGACTCCGGCTTGCCTTCAATACCTAACATACGAGGAATACTCGGGCCGTAGATGTCCGCATCCAGAATACCAACACGTGCACCTTCTTTTTGTAACGCCAGCGCCAGGTTAACTGCGGTGGTTGATTTGCCCACGCCGCCTTTACCGGATGCAACCGCGATCACATTTTTGATGCCTTCCAGCGGATTCATGCCGCCCTGCACACTGTGGCTGCCGATTTCCCAGCTAACATCCACTTCTGCTGAAGACACGCCATCAACCGCTTCGATTTTGGCCTTCAGGTCTTCCGCTAATTTATCGACAAAACTATAGGCCGGGTAACCGAGTACAACTTTGACTTTGACGTCGCCGCCATCAATAGCGATGTCTTTCACCACACCGGCAGTGACCGGATCTTTCTCAAGAAAAGGATCGATATATTGTTTTAGGGCTGATTCAACTTGTTCTTTTGTAACGCTCATGGCGAACTCCGCATCGACCTACCGATCTGCACAACTGGATTTAAAACAAGTTGCACAACGGGTCGAAAGTCTATGTCTAAAAATTGATGCCGCATTCTACAGCAATAACTTACTGATTAACCTTAACTTTACAGGGGGGGGATAAGCAGTAATCAACTAACCCTAAAGAGGTAGCCACAAATGTAGAAACGGAAGTTGCAGCTAGTATGTGGTCGTTATGGTAAATTTCAACGCCCTCACTCAGTAAAATCACAAAAACAAATACCGAAACCAAACGCAGAGCGCCGCTTTTTAAACTTTCATCTATTCTTAAAGTTCTGACAAGAACACATAAAACCAGACCACCAACCAGGGATCAGCAGCATGAAACACCTCTCTCTATTCTTTTTATCGATGCTTATCTGCAGCCCGCTCTACAGCTTCGCCGCATCTGATGCCCGATCCGGTAGTTTTGTACAGGCCTTGCAGATGCCCGCCTGGTATGAGCGTAATGGTCGCAGCTACCCGCTTAAAGCCGGTACAAAAATTTATTCCGGCGATGTTGTCCGCACCGGAAAAAACGCACGCGCACTGATACACATGCAGGAAGGCAGCATCCTTAAACTGGGCGAAGACGCCAGCCTCAGCTTCAACACCCTGTCACCTCCTAAACAAAAACAAGGTATATTCGCCGCCCTGTTGCGCGTGACACGTGGTGCCTTTCGTTTCACCAGCAGCGAGGTCGGTAAAACCCGCAAGCACAATGTTGACATCAAAATCGGCGCGCTCACCATCGGTATTCGTGGCACCGACATCTGGGGGCGCTCCAGCCCGAATGAAGATTTATTTGCCCTGCTCGAAGGTAAAGTGTCAGTAAAACGTGACGGTGAAAATCATTTCATCATGCAGGACAAACTCAGTTACATTCTTGCTCTCAAAGGCCAGCCAACAACAGCAGTGATGCCAATTGATTTAGACGAGCTAAGCGACTGGGCCAAAGAAACCGAGCCGCAACAAGGGCGCGGCATCGTCACCACCGATGGCAAATGGGCGGTAAACGTCATGTCGCTACAACACAGCCTGGCGGCAGATCAATTACTGCAAAAACTAAATAACGGCGGTTACGCCTCCACCGTGCAGCAGACACAGATCGCAGGTAAAAGCTGGTTGCGCGTACGCATCGAAGGTTTTGCCACACGCCAGGATGCCACCAGTTTTGCCAGCAGCATTAACTATATGTTTGGCATCGAACAGCCCTGGGTGATTAAACTTTAATTTTTCGCCGCCATAAACACCACTGTTGTCTCGCGCAGCACACAACGACGGACAGGGTTTTTCGTGCAATAAACTCGGCAAAATGCTAAATTGTGCGCCCTTTATAATCCAGCCCGTTCTCCTTAAACATGAGCCATAAGCCAAACGATTCAGAACGCAACATTCTGGTCACCAGCGCCCTGCCCTACGCCAACGGCCCGATTCACCTCGGCCACCTGGTGGAATATATCCAGACCGACATCTGGGCACGCTTCCAGCGCCTGCGCGACAATACCTGTTATTACGTCTGCGCCGACGACGCCCACGGCACCCCCATCATGTTGCGCGCACGTCAGGACGGCATCACGCCGGAAGAGCTGATCGCGGCTACCAAAAAAGAACACGAAGCTGACTTTGCCGATTTCCTCATCGTCTTCGACAATTATTACAGCACCCACTCCGATGAAAACCGCGAGTTTGCTTCCAGCATTTATCTCAAGCTACGCGACGAAGGCCACATCCACACCAAAACCATCAAGCAGGCCTACGACCCGGAAGC
>VAPG01021516.1_pt1 | contig 12433 bp, 9 predicted proteins | sample 3393851 | NCBI WGS metagenome assembly VAPG01 (sample SAMN08290438, study PRJNA428436) | hydrothermal vent metagenome | isolation source: Deep-sea hydrothermal vent chimney | place: Atlantic Ocean: South-mid Altantic Ridge | depth 2194 m m
CAAAACCGGTAATCCAGCCCTGGTTAAGCGGTCTTTGATCCTGTTTTTCAAACAGCCCTTTTTTTCCCGACATTGAACCTTCACGAGTCAAACCATAAGGTAGATTTCGCAGCTCGTCGGCAGAGTCGACACAATGACGATCAATACTGGCAAGAAAACATTTTACGGCTGTTTGCTGCCTGCTTTCTTTAAACTGACCCTCTTTAAATTTCAGCTTATGGCAAAAGCCATTATCCAGAGGTTTACGTGTTTGCTGATAGTCGGCGCTATTTAGCAAGCGCACATGCAGACGATTGTTTCGCCGGTTAACCCAGTTTAAAGCCGCATGCATGTCAGCCGCCGCCACTACCAGGCGCAATCGATGACTACCAATCGCACGTTCTATCGCCCCCTGCCAGGCTTTTTCCTGCACTTCTATACATTGCGCAATATACGGTATTTGTTGCGGAGAAATTTTCAACTCATCCGCCAGCGCCTGTTGAAAATTACGATAGTCACCGGGAATACTGCTATCCGGCGCTGCCATCACTTCATTAATTTCTTTGTTTAATGTGTTGTGCTGATCTTCAGCATTTAAGGTTTGCTGGGTTTGTTGTTCACGCGAACTTTCCAGTTCATCCAGCTGAGTTTTCAGAGCTGTTGTTTTTTGTTCTGCCAGCTGCTGATTAAGCAGCAGTTGTTCACTGCTAACATCCGCTTTCAAACTCAGCACCTGACACAGTTGCTGATAGTCCCGCGTGTTTTGCTGCAAGCGAATTAGTTTCTGCTTCTGATCATCGACCTGTCTTTTCAGGTCTTCGATACTGGCACCACCTAATTTCTGATAACGCTGGTAATAGTCATCGACCAGCTCCTGTTGCTGACGAGATTGCTGCTCATTTTGCTCAAGAGCATTATTACATCGCTTTATTTCATTGCCCTGTTCATCGGCATACTGTGACCATAAATGATAAGCCTGATGCGCAAACCATTGCGGCAACAAATCATTAAGTTCATTGAGTTGTATCAACTTGTGATTTGCAGCCTGTCGTTGTTGTTCGGTTTTCTCTACTGGCAGAAGTGATTGTTGTTGCTGCCTGGCAACTTCCAGCTCACCATGAATGCCGGTTAAATCATCAAACTCATTAGCAACCTCTGCTGCACGTTTAAAGGCTGACCGGTTATCCAGCACCAGTTCGCGGAAAAGTTCATCAATACTGTTTAGCTGTTTTAGTCCAGCGGCACGATTTAACAGAACAAACGCATTTTCACCCACTTCAAAAAACCGTCTAACCTGTGCCAGAAAAGCTTTTTTATTTTCTGTTACCAGCAATCCCTGTCGCTCTTTAAGCTGTAGTTTAAAACTACGTACTCCCTGTTCCTGCAACAGCTGCAAATAATCGGCCAGTCCCCAGCTAGTCGCTTTGGCGGTTACATTGCCAGCCACTTCAGTGGCCGTTTCTGTGGTCGATCTATCAAACAGCCATAATCGTTTCATGTCACTCTGGCTAGTCGAACTACTGTCCAGCCATAACAGTGCAATTAAACGAAGCTGCGATTCACCTTGCGATAATTCAACACTGATGCCGGTAATGGTCTGACCGGGGCGTGCGGTATGTATTGATTCGTCATCACCGCCGATGCCGGTAACACCACGCACATAGGACATCAGATCGCGGTCAGATTCGTGTCCTCCAGTCGATGCCAGGTTGTATCTTGGCTGGGCGCAGATTAAGGTCATGATCGCATCCACCAGCGTGGTTTTACCGCTGCCTGTTTGCCCGATCAAGGAACAGCCCGCCGGATCAAAAGCCATGCGGTGAAAACCATTGAAAGGCCCCCAGTTAAAAATCTCCAACTGGCTCAGGCAGTATGAACCTGTGGTTTCGGTATCATTCATTCCCGCCAGCGATTGTTGCCCCCTTACGCTTTCTGTCATGTCTGTTGTTCACTTATGTGTTGTTTCAGTGCAGTAATCAGATTTTTCAAGTTTTCAGGGTTGGCCACATGCGCAATAAGTGGACGAATAATGACCCTTTCATTATCATCAATGTCTGACACCAGGCCATATGATTTGAGCTGCTCCAGCAATTGACGTAAACGTTTATTATCCCGCTCATCAGAACCGGTTGCACCCAGAAACTGGTTTAGCTGAGGCAGTAAATCATCCAGAAAAACCCCGGCGTTTTGATCACCCACCCCCGCTTCCAGTTCATGCGCAACAAACTGCTGACGCAATATGGCTACTAGTAAACTTTGTTCTAAATTCATCCGCTGGCGGCGCACCAGCGGATGCTGCCAGTCATCCTGCTGACTGGCATTATCTTGCGCAGAGTCCTGTTCCTGCCGGTATTCATCACCGACCAATACAAACACCAGACCACGTATGTCATCAATGCCTAATTTCAAATCAAGCGGTAATAAAATCTGTTCGATAAAATTTTTATGTCGTAGGCAAAGCTGATAATAATTAGGCTTGTTTGCCATTTCCAATACGCCGTATTTGATTAATTCCTGAGCAACCAGTTTAATCTGACGTTCATAATATGGCGGCGTGTGCTCATTGCCAGCATCGCTTTGCTTTTGCGTGACTTCATCTGCTGCCTGTTCGGGTGTATTGACCATTTAAACTTCGAACTCCATCGCTTGCACGGCTTCAATGTTAAGCGCCACACTGGGCACGCTGAAGCACACTTTGGTATTTTTTTGCTCGATTTCAAACTGTTCATGCGGCGCTGTTGTTACGGTATCACTTGCCATTGCCATGCTCAGCCACAACGTAACCGCCTCCAGGTCATGTTGCGGCTGTAGTAATTCACTAGCAATTTCAGCAATACTCATATTATTCTGGCCCTTTTTACTTTGGCCCATTTCACTCTGGCATGTCGCCAGTAACTCTGTGGTTTTTTCGAGCAATACCTGCTGGTTTAAGCCATCAAAACTTTCCCAGAATTCATCATCTAATTCATTAAGTTGTGCGGTTTGTGGCAATAAGTTCAACTCTTCAGCAACATCCGGTTTCCATTCTTTAAAACGCAAACGCTCGATCAATGGCAAACCATTATTAGCTATCGCCACGGGAGGAAAGGGTGCCGGACTGCGGCGCAGTTTTTGAGTTGACCAGTCCAACTGCACAGACAAAGCAAACACATCGTTAAGCAATTGCCCCACGCGATGGTGCTCCGCTGCCAACCCTGTTTTTAAAAAACCGCGAACATCTTTTTCGCTACGCGCCCTGGCTTTAACCACACGTTCAGATTCCATTACCAGACGCATTATCAGCCACCGTAAATCTGATTGCTGCAATGAAGTCAATGCATTTTTAGCACTACTGTGACTAGCAATAATGCGCAGCTGTTTCTTCATTTTCTCCAGCTCAAGAACTCGACACAGTTGCTGGTGAAAGCCATTAAATACTTTCCCTTCCGACGTTTCCAGTAATTGTTCATGGCTATCGAGTAATTTATCCACAATTTCACCGCGATGGTTCTGCTCAGCGATAATGGATTGCCGCAATTGATGATCAGCATCGCGATAAGAATCTTCTACTCGCCGAAAATCATGCGACAGACTGACCGATAAAGCATAAATTTCACGGATAGATTCTATTGCCTGCGCTTCGGGCAACACCTCTATATTACCCTGCTCTACCTGTGCAAGTTCAGCTTCAAGCTCAGCAATTTTATTTTTTATAAAGGCCGCACGTTGATCCGGGTTTGGATTAAGACTGGCTTCAAGATGTTCTATTTCTCGTTGCACAATCGCCAGACGTGAAGCCGAGCTACTCATGATGCGCTGATCCAGTCCCTGCACAAAACGCAAAGCCGAATCCAGCGCATCAGTCGCCAGTATACGTCCCTGCCGTTCCTGCAAAAGCCCACGTTTTATCCAGCTTCGAATTTCACGACGCGCTTCCTGCTGAAAATTATTACTGCATTCAATCTCACCGTTTTCCTGTTGCACGCGCAATAATTGCGCCAGATCCAGCACTATCGTATCAAACTCAATGCTTTCAGAATTCTCTTTGAATAAGGTCTGTAGTACAGCAATCATCAACGGTCCTTTAGTTGCCGCCAGTAATTGCCATGCAGGGTGGTGCTTACGTAATTGAAGCGTATTTAATGAAGGCGATGCTGATTGACGGGCAGAACTATTTTTTGCTATCACTGTATTTTCTTGCTTAGCCGAAAGTTCATCGATAAATTTAACACTAAGCAACCTCTGATAAAGTCATGAATCAACATACTACCGGTTAAAACACCTCGGAACAAAATTACCGTACAGTTTTGCTTGAACCCGACAGCCGCACGCACAGTGTTTCGATCTCGTCCCATATATTGGCATCGATCATGCCCTTGCTCACCGCGTCGAGATAAGCGCAGCGTTTTAACATCAGCTGTAGCGAGCGCGAGGTGTGCCGTGACAGACAGGATTTGAACATGGCAACCCGGCTCGACCAGACACCGGAACGTTTCAGGGTAAAGTCCGCTGACGAAACATCCTGCGCGACCAGTGCCAGCAGACGGATATCTTTTGCCAGCGCCCAGTTGATGATTACCGGCACGATGCCTTCGGCTTTCAGGCCGGCGATGATCCTGACCACGCGTTTCGTATTGCCGGCCAGCATCATGTCCACCAGTTCGAACACGCTGTAACGTGACTGCGAAGTCACTGCTTCGGCGACATCAGCATAAGTGATCTTGCCCGGCCCCAGCAGCAGATAAAGTTTTTCGATCTCCTGATCTGCCGCCAGCAGATTGCCTTCGACATGCTGCGAGATGTACGCCAGCACATCCTCATCCGCGTCCATATCTCGCGCCCTGAACCGCTGGCGCAACCAGGGGGATAATTTATCGATCGGCACCGGCCAGCACTGCACCACCAGGCCGTTCTGATCGACTGCTTTGTACCAGGCAGATTTTTTGGCATTGCCGTCGACCTTGCCGGCGTTGATAATCAACACCGTATCTTCTGGCGGACGCGCCAGATAATCTTTGATCACCTGCGAACCCTGTCTGCCGGGTTTGGCCGAAGGCAAGCGCAGTTCGACGATGCGGCGCTCGGCAAACAACGACATATTGGCGGCTTCATCCAGCAGGCGCTGCCAGTCGAACTGCGCATCCACGTCGAGGATTTCTCTCTCGGAAAAATCATTGTCGCGTAAAAACCCCCGGATCAGGTCCAGTGATTCCATCTGCTGCAACGGCTCATCACCACTAACCATGTACACCGGATAGGTGTTTTTTGCAATCATGGCTTGTAGCTGATCAGGGCGAACGTTCATTTTTTATTGCTGCTTTCAGCCTGGGCAGGAACAGAATTATGATTTGTGCTCTCACTGTTTTTTGAACGTGCATTTAATTTCAGCAAGATCAAACGTGCCGCTTCACGTCGCATGTCGGCGTATAAAAGTTCAGCTTCATTGGTCACCGCAAGCACTGCATCGGGGTCAAACAACCAGGTGCGCGTTACAGTAAGAGTGTCCTGGTCAAGCAAATTCTGTGCAGCTGTATTTTTAGCCGTCTTTTTCTGTGTGACGGTTATGGCAAAGTTCACCTTGTAAGACAGCAAATACTCTCGCGCCCGACCGCTGCCATCAACCGAGAGTACACGTTGACTCTTTGTTTCGTTCAACAGAACCAGTTGCGACTTTGATTGTTGCACATTTTCGACAAGCTCTATCCTGTTCGAAATCAGTAACGATTTTATTTCACGTGCCAGATCAAAAACACTGTTCTGCTCAAGATAGATGGGCGACATATCGCTGGATAAATTTATCGAACCGCGCAGCTGAAAACCACAGGCCACTAATTGTGCCATTAAAAACAGCAAAGCAATCGCTAATATCTTATCAAAAGCTTTACTCTGCATCTTCATTTAACCTTGCATATACTTTTTTCATCATCAACTCTTTAACCAACGAACCAAATGTCTGATCTTCCAGAGTCATGCTCGGGACGGCAGATCCATACTTATATAAATCAAAATTTATAGTTAAACAGAGATAATAAAAAAACTTGCTATCTGTGCTTTCATAAATATTTGTGTAATAAGCCGTATCCACGCTCCAAAATGGCTCCGTGATAAACTGTGGCTTATCAATTGTTCCCTTACGCCCAAGAATTACCGAAGTCTTATTGTAAAGATATTTATTTGCTCTTCCAAATATGCCACCAGAACCTATTATGGGATACTCACCATTAATATCCCAAACATCTTTATGATCACGTCCATTACAGATTGCTGCAAATCTCTTTAATGGCTTAATTTCCCACCCTTCAGGAATTTCACCAATCCACTCAACCCCACTATCCTTATATTTTTCATAGCGTTCCATTATTTTTCCTTTTTCACTTTTTCTTCTAACGCCTGTAGCGCCTGTAGGTCTTCCGCATCGGCCTGTTTTGCTTCATGCAACTTACACTTCTGATCAAACAATTGATAAATTTCTCTTACCTTTTGTTCCATCGCCGCATTACTGATTTTGCCTTTATCCGTTAATAATGGTTTATCATTAAATTCCAGAATTTTATCCACATTGTTCTGCCAGAATTTTGTGGTGATGTCTGTTCGGTTTTTTACTCTTAATTCGGCGGTTTCCAGAAAGATAACTACCAGTCGGTTCAGTGTATCTATTTCATCTTCATTCAGGTAGTTTTTGGCGATGAAGATATCCTGTTTTCTTACCACGCTACCCTTCCATGTAGTTAGTGCCATATTGGGCAGGTCTGCACTGGCACGATCAACAATGATTTCTGCAGCGGTTTGCCTGGTGACAGCAAATAGAAGTTTGTTTTGCGTTTCAGCAAAAAACATCTGGGTGGCTTTATCGCTGCTGTCATAATCACTGCTAAGAGCAAACAGATCACGCACTTTCTGGTAAAAGCGTTTTTCAGAGGCGCGGATATCACGAATGCGTTCCAGCAGTTCATCAAAATAATCGGGTCTGCCATCGGGGTTTTTCAGGCGCTCATCATCCATAACAAAGCCTTTGACCATGTATTCTTTCAGGTGCTGGTTTGCCCAGATTCTAAACTGTGTGCCACGTTTGCTGCGCACCCGGAAGCCAATCGCTAAAATCATTTCCAGTGAATAGTGGGTAACCTTGTATTTTTTGCCATCAGAGGCAGTTGTTAAGTAATCCTTAATAACTGAAAACCCATCTAATTCCTTTTCTTTCAATATGTTAGATATGTGCGTACTGATATTGGGTATAGAGGTGTCAAAAAGTTCTGCCAGCTGGTTCTGGTTCATCCATACTCTGCCATCCTGGGCATATAAGGCGACACTGGCTTTACCATCTGCGGTGTCGTATATAATAATGTCTTGCTGACCAGCTTTTATATTTTCATCTTCCATTATTTAGAATTCCATTATTCCAGCACACTCTTTTCCAGTTCGAGCGAGCTTTTTTCCAGTGCTAATATATCTGCTTTGATTTCTGCCAGTGGGCGCAGGGGTTTAAACTCGTAAAAATATTTGGTGAAATTGATCTCGTAGCCGATTTTTGTTTTGCTGTCATCAACCCATGCATCAGGCAGATGTGGTTTAACTTCACGCTTAAAGTATTCTTCGATGGTTTGTGGTTTTAGTTTGCCTTTTTTGTCTTTCTGTAAAAATGGAATATTTTCATAATCACGCATACTGGTGTCGGCTTTTGGCGTACCATCACGTCCAGTGATGATATTACCTTCTTCATCTTTTTGTGGCTGTTCAACAGTTACACGCCTGTAAGCAAAAAACTCATTGGGGAAAATTTTGACAAACTCATTCTCTTCAAAATCACCGTAGAGTCTGGTGATAAAACCGATGCCTTTTGTTTCGCCGTTTTCTGCAATTTGTTTACGCTTATTACCAAGAGAACGCGGCATTTTTTCCCAAAAACGATTGAACTCTCTTTCACCTGCCTTTATTAGTTCTTCATCTTTATTACCAGTAGCATTAATGAGCTGGATTTTACCTTTACGATCGCTACTTTTATGAGTATTAAGTATCCAGATATAAGTGGCGATACCAGTGTTGTAAAAAAGCTGATCCGGCAAGGCAATAATAGCTTCGAGCCAGTCATTTTCAATAATCCATTGGCGGATATTACTCTCACCATTTCCCGCCTGACCGGTAAACAGGGGTGAACCATTAAAGACGATACCAATTCGGCTACCACCCTCCTCAGCCGACTTCGTTTTAGAGATCATGTGCTGCAAAAACAGCAGGGAGCCATCATTTATGCGTGGTAACCCTGCACCAAACCTGCCAGCAAAACCTGCATCCTGATGCTCTTTTTTGATGATATTTTGCGCCTTTTTCCAGTCTACGCCAAAGGGTGGATTTGACAGCATGTAATCAAACTTTTCATTCTTCAGACCATCAACAGTAAAAGTATTACCAAATTTGATATTGCCGGGATTCTGTCCTTTTATCAGCATATCGGATTTGCATATAGCATAGGATTCAGGGTTGATCTCCTGACCAAACACTTCCAGTTTGGCATTGGGATTCATGCCAGATTTTTTACCGCATAAATGCTGCTCAGCTATTGATAGCATTCCGCCAGTACCACATGCAGGGTCGTACAGTGTTTTAACAATACCGGTTTGCGTTAGTGACTGACGGTCGGCATTGAATAACACATTGACCATCAGTTTAATCACTTCTCTAGGGGTGAAATGCTCGCCAGCCGTTTCGTTAGATTGCTCTGCGAAACGCCTAATCAGGTCTTCAAACACATACCCCATTTGCATGGAATCCATATCGGCAAGATCAATCTCGGCAAATTCTTTGACAACCTGAAACAGGATATCGGCCTTAGGGTCATCCATGCGTTCAATCTGATCATCGAAATTAAAATACTCGATAATTTCACGCGCCGAGGCGGAATAACCATTGATGTGGTTTCGCAGATTTGCTGCAATATGGTTTGGATCAGCAACCAGTTTGGCAAAATCAAACTGGCTACGGTTATGAAAATTGGCTTTGGCTATTTTATTGAGAGTAAGGTCTTTGGCACTGTCGGAGAGCTTTTCTACCTTTGGCAGATAGTCCAGTACTTTTTGCTTATTGGGTGACAAGACACAATCCAGGCGACGAAGTACTGTCAGCGGTAAAATGACTTTGCCATAATCTGACTGCCTGTAATCACCTCGCAACAGGTCTGCAACCTTCCAGATCAGATTGGCTTTTTCTTTAAAATCCGTCATTTATTTTCCGTTAATATTTTTTATCAGTGAATGAAAATACATGGCACGCTCCTTTCTTATCTTAATTCGCCACGACGTTCACCAGGCGACCCGGCACAACAATCACTTTACGCACGGTTTTACCTTCAATGTTAGTCACGATTTTCTCATCTGCTAACGCGGCAGCTTCGATGCTGTCTTTATCGGCGTTGGCGGCGACGCTTATTTTAGAGCGCAGCTTGCCGTTCACCTGCACTACCAGTTCGATCTCGTCACGCACCATCGCTGACTTGTCGCTCTGCGGCCACGAAACATCCGCCAGCAATTCATCATGCCCGAGATCATTCCACAACTGCTGTGTGATGTGCGGCACGATTGGCGATAACAGCTTCACGATATTTTCGACCGCTTCGCGCATGACAGCAACGCCCTGTTCACTGTCGTCGTTGAATTTTCCTAACTCGTTCATCAGTTCCATCACCGCTGCAATCGCCGTATTAAAAGTATGACGACGACCGATGTCATCACTGACTTTGGCGATGGTCTCATGCAGCTTGCGCCGCAGATTTTTCTGTTCGGCGCTCAGCGCGTCTACCTCCAGCGCGGCAACGCCTGTTTGCTGCGAGACGTGTGAGTGCACCAGCTTCCATAAACGCTTGAGGAAACGCGCTGCGCCATCAACGCCTTCATCGTTCCATTCCAGCGACTGATCGGGCGGCGCAGCGAACAGGATAAACAGACGCACGGTATCCGCGCCGTATTTTTCGATGAGCTGTTGCGGATCAACCGTATTGCCCTTGGACTTGGACATCTTGCTGCCGTCTTTTAACACCATGCCCTGGGTCAGCAAATTTTTGAACGGCTCGTCGCTGTCCAGCAGGCCTTCATCGCGCATCAGTTTATGGAAAAAACGTGCGTATAAAAGGTGCAACACCGCGTGTTCGATGCCGCCGATGTACTGATCAACCGGTGCCCAGTATTTGGCCCGCTGGTCGAGCATCGCATCAGCGTCCGGGCAGGCGAACCGTGCGTAATACCAGGAGGATTCAAAGAAGGTGTCAAACGTATCGGTCTCGCGCTCGGCCTTGCCACCGCATTGCGGGCAGCTGGTCTCATAGAATTCCGGCATCTTTTTGATCGGTGAACCGACATCATCGCCGTAGGCAATATCTTCGGGCAACACCACCGGCAGTTGATCTTCCGGCACCGGCACCGTGCCACACTTGTCACAATGAATAATCGGGATCGGTGTGCCCCAGTAACGCTGGCGGGAAACACCCCAGTCACGCAGGCGGTAGTTAATCTGTTTTTCGCCCTTGCCCATGCCGGCCAGTTTTTCGGCGATTGCATCGACTGCCTGCTCGGAAGTCAGACCATCAAACTCCGCTGAATTTTTCAGTGCGCCTTTTTCCACATAGGCTTCTTCTTCAACCGAAACATCACTGCCGTCAGCGGGATAGATTACCTGCTTGATCGGCAGGCCATAAGCTTTGGCAAAAGCGTAATCGCGGCTATCGTGCGCCGGCACCGACATCACCGCGCCCGAGCCATAATCGATCAGCACAAAATTCGCCACCCACACCGGCACCTGTTCGCCGGTAATCGGGTGCTTCGCCATCAGGCCGGTCGCCATGCCTTTCTTTTCCATGGTGGCGACATCGGCCTCGGCCACGCTGGTGGTCTTGCAGGAATCGATAAAGGCCTGCAATTCAGAATTATCCTCAGCGGCTTTTTTTGCCAGCGCGTGTTCGGCGGCAACCGCGACATAAGTCACGCCCATCAGGGTGTCGGCGCGGGTGGTGTAGACCGTCAATGGAGCCTCGCCGTCTACTTCGAACTGCAATTCAACACCAGTGGAGCGGCCTATCCAGTTGCGCTGCATAGTCCGCACCTGTTCCGGCCAGCCATCGAGCTGATCCAGATCATTCAGCAGTTGCTCGGCGTAGTCGGTGATTTTCATAAACCACTGCGATATCTCGCGGCGCTCGACCTCGGTATCACAGCGCCAGCATTTGCCATCGATCACCTGCTCATTCGCCAGCACGGTTAAATCATTCGGGCACCAGTTGACCCCTGCAGTTTTTTTATAGGCCATGCCTTTTTTAAACAGACGGGTGAACAGCCATTGTTCCCAGCGATAATAATCCGGTTTGCAGGTGGCCAGTTCTCGATCCCAGTCATAGGCAAAACCCAGACGCTTTAGCTGCTTGCGCATGTAGTCGATATTTTCGTAAGTCCATTTTGCCGGTGCCACTTTATTTTTGATGGCGGCATTTTCCGCCGGCAGACCAAACGCATCCCAACCCATAGGCTGCAATACATTTTTTCCCAGCATGCGTTGATAACGTGAGATCACGTCACCGATAGAATAGTTGCGCACGTGCCCCATGTGCAACCGACCGCTGGGGTAAGGAAACATGGCCAGGCAATAAAACTTTTCTTTTGTCGAATCTTCAACAGCACGAAAAACGGATTTTTCATCCCAGATTTTTTGGACATTTTCTTCTATTTTCTGGGCTTGATATTCTTCATTCATGGTTTTTTATAATCGATACTACAGTTCGTCGGATGGCTTCACATGCCGGAAAATCATGAGCTATAAATTAACCCATGGACAGCGTTTTACAGGGTGAAAGGATACACTAGCACTGAGACTACATAAAGGATTCGTTTCATTCTCGTGAGCATTTTATCGTTATTTCAACCGAGACAGAAGTTATTACACAGGACAGCATGATACCGTTACAGATCAAACCGGCAAAGCATCTCACTTGCGCTTACAACCAGATGATATGCGCGATGCGCGATGCATTCGATCAGGACGACGCGAATGATATGTCGTTACAGAAAGCTCTGGATCTGGCAAAACATCAGTCGGTGCATCGCGGTGAGCTCAGCGCAGAAGAAGCACATGAAATCGGTGAGTGCATCAAACGCGACATTAACGATGCGGCTGAATTTATGATGGAAACCAGCGCAGATTTTTATGACTGGATGATGCTGGATATTGAGATTATGGAGCGTAAGGTGGTCAAGCTGTTTTTAACCGTGGCTGATTACACCCGTATTGAACTTGCGCTGTTTGGCCAGAGACAGCCAAAAAACAAAAATTTCTAAGCCTGTATTAACTTCGTAGGGCGGGCACTGTCCGCCGACCATAATAAACCACCACACTAAATTCTGTCGGGCAGTGCCCGACCTTGTATCTCTCTCGATAAGTTGTTTAGCTAACATCTTATCAGGAAACGTGATGAACCTGTGCCCGCCCTTAGGTAAAG
>VAPG01026574.1_pt1 | contig 12330 bp, 12 predicted proteins | sample 3393851 | NCBI WGS metagenome assembly VAPG01 (sample SAMN08290438, study PRJNA428436) | hydrothermal vent metagenome | isolation source: Deep-sea hydrothermal vent chimney | place: Atlantic Ocean: South-mid Altantic Ridge | depth 2194 m m
ATCCATGGTTTTGACGCTGCTTGTTTTATTGTCAGCGCCATCACCCTTGGTTTTTTCGGCTTCGTTCCGGCTCTTGCCTACTGTTGGGAGCTTCGGGCCGGTAGTGGAGACCTTGAGAGTCTCATAGCCTTCAAACCGGTTTCGGTAAACGTTAAACCGGTTTAACCAAACCGCTTCCTCACAACCTTCTTCAATCGCCTTTTTAATACCGACGAAGGAAACAACACCTTCTTTGTTTTCTTTCGTTGGCCAGACCTCGCCAAATTCGTCGGCGATAATGGTAGCGGTGATAGATTTAAAATCTACACCTTTACCCGAAAGATGGTCAAGTACCTTGTCGTAGGTAGTGTAGGCTTTTTGAATAGCGGTGTAAGCCGCCTTCAGATTATCAGAGATCGAAAACGCTTTACGTGTAGTCATAATATTTCTCCATTGGTTTGGGAAATACCAGTAAAACAGCCTATTCAATTTTCAAAGATCGCCTTTATGTTTTAACTATAACCGCACTCTGCGGCGGTGTCAACCTAAAAAATAAATAAATCAAAAATAAATATGTCCTTTTCTTCTTTTTATACTCTCACGCTTACCAAACGATGTCAAGTTTTATTTTGCTTAGCAGGTAATTAAAATTATTTTTTCAAAATGAGACTAAAACTTGACAATAGTACACTTTATATGGTATAATATATATATAGGACTTATTATTAATTGCCAGTTCGAAAGAAGTAAATAAATAAACCTTTCGGATTGCAATTAAGAGGACGAAAAACGCAGACTAAGAATTGATTAAATATCTCATTTCGTTAGCTTTTTCATCGTTGATTGTTATTATAAGAGGTTACTTATAATTATAAGGTACTCTAAAGCCTTAGAATCATTACAGTTTTTCCAATAATTGTATTCTAAATTATAAGTAATTATGCTAGAATGTAGGGAATTATAATAATTATAGTAAATTATAATAAATTATGCCAAGATGTAGGGAATTATAATAATTATAGACGGGTATAGGGGGTTTGCTTTTTAGTATATTAAGTGAACCCCAACCCAGTAATATCTCACATAAATTCTGACTACGGAGGATATATGTCTAAGGCCGGGCGGAGACCCGCTAAACAATTATTTGAAGATGGCACGTATAACATCGATCACTTCCACGAAGTGTTTATTAAATGCGAAGACATTACTGAATATCGTGCAGCTATTGAGCTAATGGGTGATTGGCGGATGTGGGAACAGTTGAAGAGTGACTGGCCTACTTTTAAGAACGTACATATTCGTATGTGGGTTGAAGAATTGGAAGTTATTTTTAAATCAAGGGCTATCGACCAAGTTTTGACAGCCTCGAAGAAGGGCAACTTTAACGCTAGTCGTTGGATCGCTGAAGAAGGTTTCAATAAAAAGGCGGGGGCTGGACGCCCATCCAACGCTCAGAAGAAGAGAGCCGCGAAAGATATCGCTGAAGCCTCTGCTGAAACGGTACAGGAAAAGGCCCGTATCCTTAAGATGGTAAGTAAATAGTGGCTAGGCCCAGAGACTTATACAAGAAGAGGAACCTCACACAGACACAACTTGAACTGCGTAGTTTGTCAATGATTGACTTAAGAGCTTTCGTCGGACTGGTTGCTCCTCAACTCCATCTAGGTCATTGCCACCACGACCTACTAAAATTCCTAATGCAGGATAATGACAGGCAATTAGTTATATGGCCCCGTGGCCACCTTAAGTCCACCATCCTGGCATATACAGCAGCACATCATATAGTCAATAACCCAGAGACAACTGTCGTTTACCTTTCGGCAACAGCAGACTTAGCCGAGAAGCAAACCGGCTTGATTAAAAATATACTAGATAGTCCCGTTGTCCACAAGTACTGGCCTGAATTGCTACCCGAGGAAGCTGGTAAGAGAGAACTATGGAGAACCTCTGAGTTTAATGTAGGCCACTGGAAGAGGGAAGAAGAGGTCATTAGAGACCCAACCCTAAAGGCTGCTGGGATCACAGGGAATATCACCGGATTCCACGCAGAGTTACTCTGTCTGGATGATCTCGTGACTGGGGATAACTCAGACACTAAGACAAACAGAACTGAGATAAAAGGAAAGTACTCGTACCTGAGTTCGATCTTAAACGCCGGTGGAACTATCAAAGCTGTTGGTACCAGATACCATCCCGATGATCTATACGGTGAAATGATAAGTATGACGTCAGAGATCTATAACAACATTGGTGATGTCATTGGATCTACGCAAGCATATACCGTAACGCAGGAGGTAGTAGAGACTGACGGAGAATTCTTATGGCCTCGGTCTATGCGTAAGGATGGCAAGTGGTTTGGATTTAACAAGACGGAGTTGTCGAAAAAGAAGACAGACTATCTTGATAAATCTAAGTTCTTCGCCCAGTACTATAATGATCCCTCAGATCCAGAGAATAGAAGAGTCGAAAACTTTAACTATTACGAGAGAGAGAATATAGTACCATACGGCACTACCTGGATGCACGGAGATAAGAACAGACTTAACATCTATGCAGCTATCGACTTCGCTGCCACTGTAACAAAAAGGGCTGACTACACGGCCATTGTTGTTATCGGTGTAGATGCTGCACATAATATTTACGTATTAGATATCGCTAGGTTTAAGACTGAAAAGATTAGCGTTATGGCGGATGAACTTGAGAGGCTTTATGGAAAGTGGCGATGGCTTAGACTAAGGGCTGAATGTAACGCACAACAGAACTTAGTCGTGGAGCAGATCAAGGATATAAACAAGAGTAAAGGTGTCTACTACGCTATAGATAAGGTTAACCAGATTACTAATAAGGAAGTTAGAATCATGGCAAACCTTGAGCCTAGGTATAGCGCCGGAGCTATTTTACATTATCGTGGGGGCAACTGCCAATTACTAGAGGATGAGTTGCAGGCTACAAAACCTCCACATGACGACATCGCAGATGCACTCGCATCAGCAGTTGAGATTGCAGTCTCACCAACGATGAGTAGACGAAAGGACAACATTGTGAAAGTAAACTTCAACTCACGTTTTGGTGGGGTATCTAACTAATGTCTGTATTAGAAATCGAATCTCCAAGGGAAGATATTGCTGTTGTGATAACGGATGCGTGGACGAGACTAAATAATGAGCGGTCTGCCTGGTTATCACAAACACTTGAGACACGTAGGTACCTCACAGCTAAATCAACTGCGGATACTGAAGTAAGTCTTAACAACTGGAAGAATAAGACTACCATCCCCAAACTTACCCAGATAGCAGATAACCTACAATCATTCTACATGGCGGCACTCATGCCAAGTGATGACTGGATGAGGTGGGAGGGGTATGATGCAGAGTCACATAAGAAAGCAAATGTGATCGAACAGTATATGCAGACTAAGATTCGTATGGGGAAGTTTAGGAGTGAACTAGAGAAGGTTGTCAAAGACTGGATCACATACGGGAACTGCTTTACTGGTGTAAAATGGGTAACGGAGAAAACGAGATCAGCGGTAACGGGAGAAGAGATTGTAAATTTCGTTGGGCCAAAGATCTTTAGGATTAGTCCACTTGATGTTGTAATCGATCCTCGTGCAAAGACATTTGATGACTCTGTATTTATATGGAGGAAGATGATGCCTATCTCAGAGTTTATAAAAATGTACTCCGAGGTTAGCCCTGAGATTACTGCCAAGGCTATGGAAATTAGAAATCCAATTACAGACGGTACTGATTGGTATAAAGAGACTGGCTTCCAAATAGATGGGTTTGATTCTTTCGGTGCATATCTGAAGTCTGGGTATATTGAATTACTTGAATACTGGGGTGATGTATATGTCTCCTCTACAAATAGTATCCTCACGAACAGAAAAGTTACAATTGTTGACAGGACTTATACAGTAGAAAATGTTCAGAACCCGGCATGGAATGGGAAGAAACCCTTTGCACATACAAGTTGGAGGAAATTGCCAGACAATTTGTATGGCCAAGGGCCCCTGGACAACCTAGTCGGAATGCAATACAGGATAGACCATCTTGAGAATCTAAAGGCAGACACCTTCGATCAGATAGTACATCCTATCGTTGTAGTAAAAGGTGATGCGGGTGAGGAGTATAGTTGGGCACCTGGTGAGGTATGGTTCGTACCTGTTGACGGAGACGTTACAGTTCTTCGTCCAGATGCAACTGTATTGCAGGCTAATAATGAAGTTGCCTTCTACATGGGCCTAATGGAGCAAATGGCTGGTAGTCCCAAAGAAGCTGCTGGTTTCAGAACCCCAGGAGAGAAGACGGCTTTTGAAGTACAGGTCTTGCAGCAGGGGGCAGACCGTATGTTCCAAGACAAGCTTAATACTTTTGAGGAGCATACAGTTGAAGTTGCTCTCAACCTAATGTTTGAGATGACGATTAGAAACCTCGACGTCACAGATGTTGCTAGGACATTCAATGATGATACAAGGGCACTTGTCCTGACAGAGTTATCGAAAGAGGATGTGGTAGCAGATGGTATTCTTCGTCCCGTAGGTAGTAAGCACTTTGCTGCTCGGAATAAGAGGATTCAAGAGATCACAAACCTTCTCGCTGTTACTGACAGACCATCAATTGCCCCGCACGTATCTGGGTTTAACACAGCCAAGGCACTGGAAGAAGAACTTGGATTTGAGAAGTATCACTTGGTTGAGCGGGATATCGCTGTAAAAGAACAAGCTGTAACACAAGCAGCAGCAGCGGAGGCGCAACAACAGATTAAGCAGATCATGCCACAAGAGCAACAGCAGGAGATGCAAGATGCGGCTCAGCAATGAGGAAATGCTTTATCTAAAGAATAGAATCCATAAAGATGAAGAGCTACAGAAGTTCTTAGAGAGTGTTTTTACAAAAAAGAGAAATGACATTTCACTGCTACAAATAGATTCCAACAACTGGAGTATTAAGCGGGCATTCAAGGACGGACAAACCTCCGAACTTGATGCACTAGGAAAACTACTAAGACCAAAGGAGAACGTAGATGAGTGAAGCTTCTAACGAAGTTATGGGCGAAAGTTTGGAAGAAGACAAAGGGGTACAGGAAATTGTACCTAAAACACCAGCTGAAGAGGTTAACGTCTTTGATAAACTTGTTGGTGAGGATAAACAATACAGGTCTCCACAAGCACTGGCAGAGAGTAAGTTGGCTGCTGATGCGAGAATTGAGGAGTTACGTATTGAAGTAGAGTCTCTGAAGGGAATCGCTGAGAAGACTAAAACTACAGAGGAGCTACTTGAGGTTATCAAGCAAAGTGCTGGGAGTACTCAGAAGAGAGAGGAAACTGAGGGTATCACCCCCGAGACACTGGATGCTTGGTATGAGAAAAAGAGGCAAGAAGAACTTAAGGAAAAGGAAGCAGAGCAGGAAGTAGAAAAGATCAAAGGTAACCAAAAGAAGGCATGGGAACTTTTGAGTGCAGAGGGTGCCTTTGGTTCTTTGGAGAATGCAAAGCGCGTAATTGCGCAATACATTGATGGTGATACTGCGAAAGCAGATATCATTAATAAACTCAGTGGGTACTCTCCAGAAGATCTACTTGACTTTGTTAAAGCGAAGTCTAAAGATACGAAGGTCACGTTTAGCACAGATGAATCTACTATTTCTTCGGGAGTAGGAGAGTTTGAAAAACTTGGTGGCCTTACTTGGGAAAAGGTAAAAGCGGCGGAGAAGGCCAACCCTAAACTAAGGAAGGACTTGGCGTGGACACGTTACGTCAGTCAAAACCTAACTACAATTTAACAGGAGTTAATAAATGTCTGTAAATACTGGAAACACTACTGCTGGTCATGATAAACTGATCCGCGATGATATCTGGAGCGTCCGTATCCAAGAAGAATTGCAAGAGGCGCTCATGGCACAATCCCTGATGGAGTGGATTACTGATTTCCCTGATGGTGATATCTTGCATATCCCCAAACTGGCGTCTCTTACTACTCGGGATTATGTTGAGAACTCCCCAATCACTGTGGACGACCCGACTGTGGACGAGTTCACCCTGAGCATTAGTGAGTATGTTCAGTCGGGAATCTCGATTACTGATAAGATGCGTCAAGACACTTTCTATATGAATGTCCTTGATTCTAAATTTCCCGACCAAATGATTCGTGCGATTCTGGAGCGACTTGAGAATGATATTTTCTTGCTCCATAAGAAGCAGACCAACAACGACGCGAATACTATTAATGGCCGTGCTCACCGATTTGTTGCTAGTGGTACTTCTAGTGCCATTACCATCGCTGATGTGGCCCTCTCTAAGTTGGCACATGACAAAGCCAATGTTAGTAAGGCTGGGCGTAGAGCATATGTTGACCCACAGGTAGCGAATCAACTTATCAATATTGATAATGTTATTCGTCAAGATGTATATGGGGCTAACAGTGCACTGAAGGATGGGTTTGGGACTACTCAAGCTATTGGTCGTTATCTTGGATATGACTTCTACGAGTCTAATATGCTCGACGAAGCAACTGCCCTCGACTATAACACCGGTGGAGCACTGATTGCTAACCTGTTTGTAGGTGAAGAGGCGTTTGTAGGGGCTATGAGGTTGTCTCCCGAAATGGAACGTAGTCGTGACTGGGAACGTAAACGTGATGTTATCCATGCTACTTCTCGTTATGGTCTTGGTTTGTTCCGTGCAGAAGCTCTTGTGACTGTTCTTACCGGCGCTGTGTAATTAAACCTAACAAAGGAGTAAATGAATAATGAGTATCCAAGATATTAATACCACCTACGTTGGTGGTGAAGCCAAACAAAATAACGTTGAGCATGTACAAGTCGTGCTTGGTGCCGCCTCTGCGAACGTCAGTGTGGCGGCTCCTATTGGTGGAAAGCTGGTAGCTGCCTTTGTGCAGAGTCAGACAACTACTGACGCACTTAATACGATTACACTCGCACTGACTAATCAAAGTAACTCTGGTGCATCTATGATTGCTTCGGCATTGTACGATGACTCCCCCTCGATTACCAGTAACACTGCCACTCAGCTTACACTTAGTACGACTGATGCAAACTTGCAGGCTGACCTAAATGATAACTTGGAGTTGGCTTACACTGTAGTTGGTACAGTGGCTGGGGGAGTAGTTGTTCTATACTTCCAAACTGATATCTAAAATTAAAAGCAATGTGCCAGGTTATTAAGTTAGCCTGGTACATTGCGATAGGGAGTATGTATGGCTGATGTTGCACACGCAACACTTACAGGGAGTGACCTACACGAACCAAAAGGTGTATCATCTGCTATCCCCGATACTGTTTATATTGCGGATGGGTTGGGCGGTGGTACATGGGATACACAAGGTACGCTTGGCAAACTTGTTACCGTACAGGTAGAGAGTGACTTCCCAGCTGCCGTTGGTACAGTTATAACACTTGCTGCTAATACTGTATATCGAATGGTAAAAGATATTACCACAATTAATACATTCATCTTCAACAACAATAGCGTACTGATTGGGCTTGATGAGACAGTTGTTAAATTAACATATAATGGTACAGGAACTTTAATCACTGCAAGTGATGCGAGTTTTAAAGTCGAGAAACTGAAAATTGATTGCCCAAATGCTACCTTACTTTCTGCCAAAAATACTGTTGGAAATGAGGGGACAAGTACTGGTATCTTCAATTGGTTTTGGTGTGAAAGTGTTGACACTCTTGGGACTTCCCAGGATATGGCAGCTATTGCTTTCGTACACAGTAACCTTATCAATATCACTACTACTGGGCTCACTTTTTCTGGTGTAGGTTGTGGTACATTAATTATCGACTCGGCCGTATTTGTACAGGGAGCAGGCACTACATTTGACTTTGGTACTGCTGTATTCTCTGTTGGCCCAGTTATCGGTGACTCTAGTTTCGTACTAGCTGCGGCGGCCACTGGTCTTTCAGGGCTTACTTCGTCAGGAAATATTACAAGTGGTGCAGTTGGTAATGTAAAGTTTAATAGATTTACTGGTGGTGGCACATCAATTAGTGGGTTGTCCTCCGACGATACGCGGTGGAACTTTGTTGGTAATAATAATATCCCCAACTCACACCCAGATGGTATGTTGTCTATAGTTGGACCAGCTACTGCGACTATATCTACAACTAATACACCAGTTAAAATTGCTGGTACGTGGGTTGTAGAGCATGTATCACAATTCACTGGGTCAACTTCTGGTAGACTCACTTATAATGGTGAGAAGTCTGCCCTGTCTCCGGTGAATATCACGGTCACTGCTGAACCATCTGCCGGAACAAATATCGCATTTACATTTTACGTAGCCAAGAATGGTGGAATCATCTCTCGTTCTGGGACTGCTACTTATACAGATGCAGGTAACACTAAAAACACAGCAGTTCTGTGGTTGGATACACTTACCCAAAATGATTATATTGAAATCTGGGTTGAGAATAACACTGACACAGCAGATATTGTTGTGAGTACTGCAATCTTGAGGGTTGGCTAATGGCTAAACTAACAACATTACAGTATGTCCAGAGAGCATTGTCTGCTATAGACTCAGATAATGTTTCTGATGTGGCAGAGGGAGTTGAATCTGAACAAGTACTGTTACTATTAAATACAGTGTACGAACAGTTATATGATGATTTTCCATGGTACCATTTACGAAGTTATGGCAATCTACAAGTAACTACTGTACCAAATGAGATGACTATCCCAGATGGTGTACGTAATATAGATGGTGACCTCATTCGATACAATAAGAAGAATGTCTGGTATATTGCGCCAGATGCTATGCAGGCAATGCTTGATGGGAGAGACACGATAGAGGCTAATATAGACTCTCTTGGTGCAGTCACTGACAGAGACCCACTGTACTGGACTACAGAAGATGATACAACAATTATCTTTGATAGTTATAATAGTACTCTTGCATCATCTCTTAGTCGAGTGTGGTTTGTGTCTACATGCCCCGCTCTAGTTAATAATACAGATAAGCCTCAACTACCAGACCTGCTTCATGGCGTGTTGCTTAATGGGTTACTTGAAGAGACATTTCGTACACTTAAGGGGGATGAAGGTAGCGCCAGAGTATATGCTAGGAAGTATATCACAGGTTTGTCTAAAGCAAAACGTTGGGCTAGGCGGCAAGATAAAGTTAAGACAACCAATGGTGTGAACTATGGGAGACGGAATGTTGGCGGTGCCAGTTATATCTCTGGCAGGCAATACATTCAAGGAGTTTAAGTATGGAATATCCAGCAATTGTAAAAGCAGATCATGGTGGCTTAAAAGTACTTATGACTAGGGGTAGTTCTTTGCCCGGTATTTACACTAACTATCATGTAGCAGAGCAAGCTATCGCTAGGGTCTTGGCCCTACAGCTTCGAGCACGGAGTAAACAAAAAGGTAATAAATAATGTCTGTGTCCAAACAGGGTGTCACATACTTTAATTTTAATGGTGGGTTGAACACAGATGCGACCCCTCTTACGAGGAAAGTGTCTGAAGCCACTGAACTTATGAATATGGATATTAAAGTGGATGGTTCAATCCAACCAAGGAGGGGGCAAGATTTTATAAATGCCCCGGCTACTGGGGTATACAACACATCCACGTTTGACTATACATCAGTATATGGTACCTATACACAAGAGGTACCAAGTGCTGGAATTTTTCAACCAACTAAAACGGATGGATCAGTCTTTATCGTAGTCATACTGCATATCGGCACATCCCTATATATATATGACTACACAAAACTAAACGATCTTAGTGACCCGAATATTATTCGTCAGACACTTGACCTATCCTCTTATGTGAGTAAGCAGGCACATAGGAAGACTTTATTCTTGCAAGAGAGGAACAAACTATTCCTGGTTAATGAGGAGTTATATTTTGGTTATGTTGAATACGACCAAGCAACTAACACATTCTCTTACATAACCTCCGATATCTTCGTAAGGGATTTGACTGGTGGTGCTAAGGTAGATAGTTTTGTACGTCATAACTCTAAGACATATAAGACTATAAGTACCCACACTTCTGCTAGTATAAATGAGCCTGGTGTAGGTACTGATTGGGAGAAGTATTGGGTTCTCGTTGGTGGGATAGACAGTAATTATACAGATAGTTGGGCAACTGCAACAGGTTATACATCGAATATAATAGCCCTTGAGTATGCTTCAGCACCAGTGTCATTATCAACAATGGCACTATCATCTGGTAGACTTTGGGTGGCTGGGAATGCGCAAGAGTCTAACACTGTTTACTTCTCACAATCTATTTTAGAAGAAGATTTAAAATTTACTAGGATGTATCAGTATGCAGACCCACTGAATACGCTTGACAGTACTACAGTGGCTACAGATGGTGGGTCTATTAGGATCACAGGAGCCGTAGGTATAAAAGCCTTGGCTACATTCCGTAGTGGTATCCTTGTATTCGCTGGGAATGGTGTGTGGTATATACATGGCAACACTGGGTACTTCTCAACTGTAGATTTTTCTGTGGATAAGTTATCCTCTGATGGGGTAGCAAGTCCTAGTTCGTGGGTATCGGTAGAGAATAATATAATCTACTTCGGCCTATCAAATGTGTATGTGGTTACGCAGAAGGATACTGATCTACTCCCAACTCCCGTAGTTGTGAGTGATAAAATCAAAACATTCTACAACAGTATCCCTATCTTTTCAAAAAAGAGTAGCCAAGCTACCTATGATCCAAGTACAAAACTTATAATCTTGGCGACAAATTTTTCTACAGAATCTTGGATGGAAAGCCAAAACCAAGACTCACAACCAACCATGTCAAGAGATTACTTGGTATTAGATACTAGGATGAGGGTGTGGTATAAGCATAGTCTTACTGTTGACACAGATGGTAGTATGGTTGCCCCAGGTACACTCTTTACCTTGTCCGGTGGGCTATCCCAAGATGCAACAGTAGTGTCAGTTACTGGGGATACTGTGGTTAACTCTACAGGTGATACAGTTACAGGAACTAGTAAACATATAACAGATGATACTACAATCCTTTTAACCGTACTATTGAAACGTTCGGGCAGTAATGTTGATTTTGCAATTGGCACATACACTGGATCAAGCCTAACAGATTTTAGTAAGAACGCTGTTGATGAAGTGGCATTCAGTAGTGTTGGCAGGATGGCACACCAAGTACTTGGTGATATTGAACATGCTAAACAAACCCCATATATAACTACAATATTTAAGAGGGTAGAAAGTTTTGTAGCCGATTCTGTGGGGGATGACATCACACCAGGTGGTTGTTTAATGCGGGCGTCTTATAACTTTGCCACAGGTGCAAAAGCCTTTAAATATGGTAATCAATTCCAAGCATACAAGCCTACGAAGTGGTCTATCTCTTATTCGGATGGCTCAGATCCTAACATTGAAGTAGTAAAGAATAAACATAAATTACGTGGTCGAGGAGATGCGATCCAAATTGAAATATCAAATGACCCAGGAAAGGATTTTGTATTGTATGGTTACCAAATCGACTACACCTATTCCAGAAAAGTTTAGTGTTCTTATAGAGTATAAAAATAAAGTAGCGGCTACTGGGCAAGTGTTTGTGTATAGTGAGGATAGTATTGCCCATATACATAACAAAGTGTCTGGGTTCAACAAAGAAGTGTACAAGAAGATGTTAGTTATGTTCGAGGAATTAAAACTTCTTCTTCGGGACAATGGAATTAAACTCTTAGCCACATACTCAACAGATATGGAAAATAAGATGTTACCTAAATATTGGCGTATGTTTGGTTTTGGACAAGTTAACACTATCATAGTTGGTGGTGTTGAGATGTTATATACAGAGATGGAGGTGTAGTTATGGAACTTGGTGCTTTAACATGGGCATTGATTGGTTCTACTGCGGTTTCTGGGGCCAGCGCAATATCACAAATGTCACAAGCAAACAGGACAAAGAAGCGTAGTGAATCTATGCGCCTCGAAAAGGTTAGACAAGCCGAACTTATGGGTAGGGTGTCAGAGGCTAACCGGAGACGACAGTCTAGGATTAGTGCTGCAAGACTGCGTGCAAGTACGGGGGCAAGCGGGTTTGGTGGGTCAATCCTTGAGTCACCTTTGCTTGGGATGGAGACATCTACTACAGCACAAATTGATATTAATCAACAGCAAACAAATTCTCAAATTGCACAGTTTGGCATCTCTGCGTCCCAGACAGCAGCGGATGCTAATGCAAAAATTGGAGAGGCTTTGGGTACATTTGCAAGTACTGCTATAAGCAATTATCAGGGGATGTCATTTGAAACCCCAGTCTCACAAGGTAAACTTGATTTGATTACCGATGCTAACCCACTTGGTCTAACTCCGGGAC
>VAPG01002690.1_pt1 | contig 12311 bp, 7 predicted proteins | sample 3393851 | NCBI WGS metagenome assembly VAPG01 (sample SAMN08290438, study PRJNA428436) | hydrothermal vent metagenome | isolation source: Deep-sea hydrothermal vent chimney | place: Atlantic Ocean: South-mid Altantic Ridge | depth 2194 m m
CATTCTGGAACTTTGGATCCACGGGCAAGTGGACTTATGTTGATTGGTGTTGGTGATGGCACGAAACAATTAAAAGATTTGGTTGGCTTGCCGAAAGTTTATATTGCTGAGATTTTATTTGGAATTAAAACCGATACAGGAGATTTTGACCCAAAATGTTTAGATGGAACAGGGCAGGGTGGAAAAATTATTGAAGAAAAAGATGCTTCGCATCTCACAAAAGAAAAAGTCAAAGAGAGTTTAAAAAGTTTGATAGGGGATACTGTTTTAGAAGTTTCTCTATATTCAGCAATGAAAAGGAAAGGAAAACCACTGTATAAATATGTGCGAGCAGGGGTAGAAATAACAAAACCTAAAAGGGTGATGACTGTTTATCGGGCTGATTTAAAAAAGTGGATATCTGATAGTTTCCAAAAGAGAAATGAAAAATTAGAAAATCAGTTTTCAGCCAGTGTTGCGATGGTGGAGTTTGAGGTAGGAAGTGGAACATATATTCGTAGTTTGGCGGAAGAGTTGGGAAAACGATTGGGAACAGTGGCAACTTTGCAAAATCTTCGCCGAATATCTATCGGAAATTATAAAGTAGAAAATGCCGTAAAACTTTGATATTTTATAACTTGAATTTGGTGAGAATTCAACTTTTCTTATTTTTTTTGTAGTTCAAAATACTTAAAAATAAAATTTAATCACTTTGAATTACGAAATAATACCATTTCTCAAAAACTCTGTTAGACACTTTTTTCAAAATTTATACCATCTCTAAAAAACTCTTACATATAGAATTAAAAAACTTTGGCTACGACTTTCTCGGTATTTTTCACTCTCACTTCAAATTAAAGCAAAGCAAATATAAAAGTAAAATAAAAAAATGTGGCGGTCGCACCGCCCCCTTTTTGACGGTCGTTAATTTTTGATACCAAGTCCAAACTTTTTAATAAAAATAAATGTGGGCGTCGGGAGCCCACAAACAAGAAAAATAAAAAACTTATTTAAATTCTCATAATGAATTCTATTTTGTAATTCAAGATATTGTAATCAAAATTAAAAAAACTTAAAACTATTTTAAAATTTAAAAAACTCCCCAAAGGGGAGTTTTTTAAATTGATACTCGTAAGTAAATAGTAAGGTTATGCCTTGTTAACTTCTATTGCATTAGGTCCTTTTGGTCCGTCAGCAATTTCAAAAGTAACAGCATCACCTTCTTTTAGATCATTGAATTCAACATTTTTTAACTCATTTGCATGAAAGAAAAGATCTTTGTCAGAACCTTCTTGTGTTATAAATCCGAATCCTCTGTCTGTAAGACGAGCGATTGTTCCGTTTTCCATATTTCTAATTGAAATAATACGATTAATATTCAAACCTGAATATGAGATTTATAAAAATAAACCTCTTTGCAGAACAAAACCCGACTTCGTTTCTCCGTGCAAAATTGATTTGATAAAAGGTATTATGATTTATTCTATGTAAAAAGTCAAGGAAATTTTGGGGAAACAGATATTTAGGTTAATTTAAATTAAAAAATTATTTTGATGGAGTTAAAATTTAGAAAGAGTTTGGAAACAGATAATTATTTTTACTTGCATTATTTTTTGAAATCTATATAATAATTTGTATTCTGCTGATAAGATTTAAGATAAGTGGCAGGGTTTGTCCGTTGACAATTTAATATTATTTTGAATTTGATAAATTCAAAATACATGCATCTGATTTATTTTTAATTAAAAATAAATCAAAAATGACAAGTCCAAATGCTTTAAATTCGCAAGGTTTAAAGCTAATCGAAACAAAGGGACGGTTGTACTACATTGCATTTCAGACAACCTTTAATTTATAAATTTATAATTTTAAACAATGAAAAAATGTTTTAATGTTTAAACTTGACGAAATTTGCCAAAAGAAAATTTCGTCGTTGTGTTTAAAAAATTATTTCATTAAAAATTATTTTTAATTTAAAAATTGAGGTTGCACGGAGCGTAGCGTAGTGCAACCGATATAGTTTTTCTCTTGTTTCGTTTCATTTCAATTTTTCAACAAATCTTTTTAGATTTGTAATACAGATTTTTTCTGTAGCTATGAAAAACTTTTTTTTAGAGTTTGATCCTAGCTCAGGATGAACGCTGGCTGTGTGGATTAGGCATGCAAGTCGAATGTCGCACCTTTTAGCTTTTCTCTGTTATTATATGTTTATGTACTTATGTATATATAATTAAGAGTGATGTTGATAACCGATTATACTTTGGTTATTCAGCTGATCTCAAAAAAAGAATACATCAACATAATAATGGAGAGTCGCGATACACTAAAAAATTTAAACCATGGAAATTAGTTTATTATGAAGCTTATGCTAATAAAAAACTCGCTCAAAATAGAGAGAGAAAACTAAAACAAAGTGGTAGAGTGTATACGCAACTTAAAAAAAGATTATTTCCTGTTGAGGAAAGCTAAAAGGTGCGACATGGCGAACGAGGTAGTAACACGTAGGAATCTCCCCCAAAGTCGAGCATAACCCATCGAAAGATGGAATAATTCTCGATAGTCCCAGCCGTAAATTTACCGGATAATAAGATAAATTTTTAGTTTTTCAGACTAAAAATTATTTTCAACAAATAACTTAGTGGTGAGTTACCACTTTGTGAAAATTGTCCTGTAAATTTACGGCTGGGTAAAGATTTATCGCTTTGGGAAGAGCCTGCGGAGTATCAGCTTGTTGGTAGTGTAATGGACTACCAAGGCTATGACGCTTAGGGGAGGTGAGAGCCTGGCCCCCACCGATGGAACTGAGACACGGTCCATACTCCTACGGGAGGCCGCAGTCGAGAATCTTCCGCAATGGGCGAAAGCCTGACGGAGCGACACAGCGTGATTGATGAAGCTCTTCGGAGTGTAAAGGTCTTTTATGAGTGAAGAAGTTTATTGACATTAGCTCATGAATAAGGGGTTGCTAAACTCGTGCCAGCAGCAGCGGTAATACGAGTGCCCCGAGCGTTATCCGGAATTATTGGGCGTAAAGCGTGTGTAGGTGGTTTTATTAGTCTTTTGTTAAAGCCCTAAGCTCAACTTAGGAAATGCAAAGGAAACGGTAAAACTAGAGAGTGTGAGGGGTGAATGGAACTCATAGTGTAGGGGTGAAATCCGTTGATATTATGGGGAACACCAAAAGCGAAGGCAATTCACTGGCACATTTCTGACACTGAGACACGAAAGCGTGGGTAGCGAAGGGGATTAGATACCCCCGTAGTCCACGCCGTAAACGATGTTCTCTAGCTTTTCGGGGTATCGACCCTCTGAGAGGCGAAGCTAACGCGTTAAGAGAACCGCCTGGGTAGTACGAGCGCAAGCTTAAAACTCAAAGGAATAGACGGGGACTTGCACAAGCGGTGGATCACGTGGTTTAATTCGATGATACGCGAAGAACCTCACCAAGACTAGACATCTAGCTTATGTCTTTTTAGAAATAAAAAGTCTTAACGGCTAGACAGGTGATGCATGGTCGTCGTCAGTTCGTGGCTTGAGCTGTTCCCTTAAGTGGGGAAACGAACGCAACCCTTATCGTCTGTTACAAGTGTCAGGCGAGACCGCCCAACACCACTTTTTTGAGTGATAGGCACAAAGTTGAAAATATTTTTAATCAACAAGTGTGCTGAGTTTTAACTCTAATTGGAAAAAGTGGTGTTGGGAGGAAGGTGGGGATGACGCCAGATCAGCATGTCCCTTGATGTCTTGGGCTACACACATGATACAATGGGTGCGACAACGGGTCGCGACGGGGTAACCCTGAGCTAATCCTTTAAACGCATCCTCAGTTCGGATTGAGGTCTGCAACTCGACCTCATGAAGTTGGAATCGCTAGTAATCGCTGGTCAGCACACAGCGGTGAATATGTTCTCAAGTCTTGTACTCACCGCCCGTCAATCCAAGGAAGCCGGGAGTGCCCGACGGTCGTCTTTATGGCGAACTAAGGTAAATTCGGTAACAGGGGATAAGTCGTAAATTTGTTGCGACTCTTAACAAGTAATTGTTTAGAATAAACTTGGCTATTTGCTGGAAACTCTGAGTATCCTGAACTACTTAATGTTATATTTAATAATTAACATGAGTAAAAATGTTTCAGGTGCAGACAATCAGCAGGGAAGTCCGCTCTTTACACAGTGTGTAAATGATGACCCCTCAGAGACTACACGCCGAGCTCCTTTTAAAATTTAGAAGGATGGAGATATAGTCCGAACTCTATGGCGACATAGAGAATATGGTAGAAATATCATATCGTTTTACTTGAAAAAGTAAAATAGTAACATTGTTGAACAAGGCACGGGTAGCGGAAGCTGTTCGTGGATTATTTCAAAATGAATTGTTTGTTTCTTACGAGAAATGAACTTAATTGGTTGATTATCATTCTAAATGATAGGCTAATAGTATTGAATCCTAAATCTATACTCGCTGGATATTTTTAATATCCAAACTCGGATATGCGTTACCGGGGAATGAAACGAAACAAAAGAAAGATTATATTGTCATTTGAGATGTTGAAAAAACAAACTTGTGAAATTTAATAAATTTCACGAGATTATTTTTATTATCAGACCTCAAATTACAAAATAGAATTTGTTTTTTTCCTACTAATTTTTAACGGCTCGTTTTTAAAAAGAGCCGTTAAAAATTGAAACCCTTCAAAAAATTGTGTCTGAGCCATATAATTATTAGATAATAACTATAAATAGAGACCCTTCAAAAAAGTGTGTCTGAGCTATATAATTTGAGACCCTTCAAAAAAGTGTGTCTGAGCTATATAATTTTTAGTAAATTATTAAATAATAACTAACAAATAATATGATGCCAGATAACAACAAAATTTTAGAAAAAAGTATAAAAAATTTAAGAGAAAATTTAGATTCTCTCTCAATGGATAAAGTTTATTTTACCCTAAATTACAAAAATAACTTCGTAACGAGAATTTAAATGATACCATCTCTAAAAAACCTAGCCAAACATTTATCAGAATTTTGGCTACGACTTCGGAAAAAATTCTCAGAATATCTAGATATTCTTCGTATTTTTTCCTTTGTCTCGCCTAAAATTCTGAAAAATGTATTCGGCAGAGTTTTTTAGAAATGGTATAAGTTTTTCGTATTTGTTTTAAAAAATTGAAGCACTAGCTGGGCTAATGTGAGTTTTTTTAAATCAAATTATTCCTCGTCAGCTTGCTGCGGGGTATATAAGGAAACCGAAGGTTTACAAGATTGGATTAGAACGGAGTTCCTAAATACCTCGCCGATACGAAACGGAGTGGAGTGAGGAAACAGCTTGCTGCGAGGTAGTTTATTAAAGAAGGAAAATCTTGGAAAATTCGTAGTAGGAGGTAGTTTCGTAATTCAGGGTATCTTAACAACCATTGAATCATTAATGAATATAGAAAGAGATGAATATTTAGAAAAAATGAGATGGTCTAAGTATAAAACCTTAAATTACGAAACAGAATTCTAACAGAATTTCTCGGAATTTTTCTGTTTTCACTATAAGGTAAAACAAAAGAAAAGGGGCGGTCGAACCGCCCCTTGTAATTCAGGGTAATCTACCCAAAACCAACAGTCGTAGGTTTTTGGTAGATAAATTTTAAATGATTTTGAAAAATCTACAGCGACTAATCACAGTAACCAGAGCATTGTTGGTTTCATCAAAGTTTTTTCTTTACCCTAATTAAAATTTTGAAGAATTATAATTACAAATGTTTTAGAAATGACACCTAGAGAAAAAATCGTGTCGCAGACTTTTTTAGAAGTGGTATAATAAACAGTGCTGTAATATAAAGCATCTTAAAATAAATTATAAAATTAATTTTACAAATTTTGCAAAATGTATAAAAAATTATTGACTAAAAAATATATAATTTCAGTTGTAGTTTTGGCTGTTATGGTTGGGGGAATTTTCTTTTTTACTAAAACTAAAAAATCTAATTATGAATTCGCCGTAGTTCAAAGAACTGATTTAACTCAAGAAGTAAGTGTTACGGGGAAAGTTGAGCCTGCCGATAAAGTTGATCTAGCTTTTAATTCAGAAGGTAGAGTTAGTAATATCTATGTGAATGTTGGAGATGAGGTATATCGAGGGCAGATGTTAGCAAGGTTGAACAGTGCTCAATATAGTGCTCAATATCTTCAATCTCAAGCCAGTTTAGAAGCGGAAAAAGCAAAATTGGAGGAATTGGAAAAAGGAACTCGCCCAGAAGAAATAGATATTCAAGAGACAAAAGTAAAAAATGCTGAAGAATTATTGGCGGATGCTAAAAATAATTTAAAGAATTATATTAAAGATGCTTACACTAAATCTGATGATGCTATTCGTAATCAGGTTGACCAATTTTTTATAAATCCGAGAAGCACTAATCCTCAATTAACTTTTGAGAGTGGCTATAAATTACAAATTGAAAGCCAAAGACTTGTCATGGAAAATATACTTACTGATTGGGCAAATAATGTTGTAACATCTAAAATAGCGAATAGTAATTTGGACAATCAATATTCTTTGGCTAAAAATAATTTGAGTAAAATAGGTTCGTTTCTTGATGTTGTTGCTTTAGCTGTGAACGGTTTAAATGTAAACTCTTCGTTATCTCAAGCTTTAATAGATTCTTATAAATCTGATATCAGCGTAGCGAGAACAAATATAAATAATGCTATAAATAATTTAAGCATGGCTAGAGAAAAACTTATAACGGCGGAGACAACCTTTACAATTGCCCAACAAGAATTAATTTTGAAAGAGAAAGGACCAACAATGGAGCAAATTTCAGCTCAAAAAGCTAGAGTTAAATCCGCTGAAGCTAATGTTAATAATTTCAGGGCATTGATTGGAAAAACAATCATTTATTCTCCGATTAGGGGAATTATTACAAAGAAAAATATTGAAGTCGGGGAAATTGTGCATTCAAATACACCTATCATTTCAATTATGAGTACATCTAAATATGAAATTAAAGCAAATATTCCCGAAGCTGATATAGCAAAAGTTAAAGTAGGAGATAAAGCAAATGTTACATTAGATGCTTATGAAGACGATGTGTTTTTTCCATCAACTGTTACATTTATAGACCCCGCCGAAACAATTATAGAAAATGTTTCTGCTTATAAAACAACATTTCAGTTTGATAAAAAAGATAAAAGAATTAAGTCGGGTATGACGGCTAACATTGATATTATGACTAATAGTAGAAAAAATGTTTTAGCTGTTTCTTATAGAGCTTTAAGAACGGGAGGGGGAAATAATGTTGAGGTATTAAATGATAACAACGAGATTGAAATTAAAAAAGTTAAGGTGGGAATGAGAAGTTCGGACGGGAGGGTAGAAATAATTTCAGGACTTAAAGAAGGGGATAGGGTTATAACATCTAAATAAAATTTAGATGTTAAATTTCCAATTTCCAATTTCCAATTTCCAAGTTTTAATTTTTAATTTTCTAACTTCCAAATAATAAAAATGTCAGAAAAAGAAAATCAAAAACCATTAATATCTGTTAAAAATTTAGAAAAAACATACAGAGATGAAGGAGTGGAAACTCGCGCTTTGAGAGGAGTGTCTTTTGATATTATGCCGGGTGAATTTGTCGCTATAATGGGGGCTTCTGGTTCTGGAAAATCAACTCTTCTCCATATGCTTGGTTTTTTGGATAAGTTTACAGGGGGAACATATTTGTTTGGTGATAAAAAAGTTGAAGATTTTTCTGAAGAAGAAGTGGCTCATTTGAGAAATAAAAAAATGGGGTTCGTTTTCCAAGCTTTTAATTTACTTCCAAAAGCAAGTGTTTTGGAAAATGTTAAATTACCTTTGACTTATTCAGATATTCCCGAAAATAAATGGAATGATATGGCGAGAAAAGCGATTGATTCAGTTGGTATTTCTAATAGGACTTATCATTTGGCTCAACAACTTTCTGTCGGCGAGAAGCAAAGAGTTTCAATTGCGAGAGCTCTCGTAAATGAACCAGATTTAATTTTTGCCGATGAACCAACAGGTAATCTTGATTCTCATTCTGGAGGTCTTGTTATGGATATTATTAAGAGACTTCATTATAAGGGAAAAACTGTTATTTTAGTTACCCACGAAACATATACAGCGGAATACGCCGACAGAATTATTACTCTTCGTGATGGAAAAATTGAATCGGATAGGAAAGTTGAAAATACCCATCAGGTGGGACAATTTAGAAAATAAAATTGAATATGAAATTAAGATATTTATATAAAACTTCATTTACAGGATTAAAAACTAACAAAGTTAGGTCTTTTTTAACAATGCTTGGTATCGTCATAGGAATTTCCTCTGTTATTTTGATTTTTTCTTTAGGTAGTGGTGTTGAGAGTTTGATAACAAACGAACTTAGTGGAATGGGTGCTGACACTATTGTTATCCGCCCTGGGAAACAACCAACTGAACTTTCCGATTTGCCAGAGACACTTTTTTCAAATTCTTTAAAAAAAAGAGATGTTGATGCCTTGAAAAAGAAATCCAATGTTCCACATTTGGCGGAAATTGCTCCAGCAGTTATTGTCCCTGGGGGTGCTTCTTATCGAGGAGAAACTTATAGGCCGATGATTTTTGGGTGGAAGGCTGACCTTATGGTTAAAATGTTTGGGTCTAAATTAGAAAGTGGTTCTTTGTTTGGCGAGAATGAAATCAGGTCTAAGGCGAGTGTTGCTCTGATTGGTTCAAAGGTAAAAAGTGAATTGTTTGGAAATGAAGATAATGTGGTTGGTAAAAATATAAAGATAAAAGGTAGAAATTTTCGGGTTATGGGTGTTTTTAAAAAACAGGGTCAAGTCTCCAGTTTTGATGTGGATAAATTAATTGTAATTCCTTATTCAACCGCCAGAGTTTATTTAATGGGAATTAATTATTATAATGAAATTATTGCCAGAGCTGATTCTCCTGAAAATGTTGGTCAAACAATAAGAGATATAAAAGATACTCTCCGCGAGATGCATGGGATTAAAGACCCATCTAAAGATGATTTTTTTGTTGTAACTCCTGAGGGTATGTTAAAACAGGTTGGGTCAATTTTAGATGCACTGACATTATTTTTATCTGCTGTTGTTGGGATTGCTTTGGTTGTAGGAGGTGTTGGTGTTATGAATATTATGCTTGTGTCTGTTGCTGAAAGGACTAAAGAAATTGGATTAAGAAAAGCTCTTGGAGCAACCAACAAAGATATTCTTATTCAGTTTCTCTTTGAGTCTGTTATTTTAACTATTACAGGGGGAGTAATGGGTATATTTTTTGGAGTTTCCGCTTCATTGTTAATTTCAATTTTTATTGTTTCTTTTACAGCATATTCTTGGACTTTTACTTTTCCAATTGGAGCTGCAATTTTAGGGATTGTCGTTTCTGGTTTAATCGGGGTTATTTTCGGAATTTATCCCGCAAGAGAAGCTTCTAAAAAAAGTCCCATTGAAGCTTTGCGTTATGAATAAAAAATAATTCTAAAATTGATATCCTTTTTAAAATTATTTTAAATCAAATTATTTTCCGTCAGTTTACTGTGGGGTATATGTGGAAACCGTAGGTTCCCAAAATAATTCAGAACGGAGTTTTTAAACACTCTGCCGATACGGGAGCGAAGTGAAGTGAGTGGACAGCTCGCTGTGGGTGGTAGTTTATTATAAGAATATCCCGTGCTTTTAGATAGTAGCGGTCTGACCATTACTATTTAATAAAAAATAAGCTTCTGATGATAACAAATACGGGTGTCCGACACCCACAAAATCAAAGAACCTTCTCAATTTGAGTGCCTTTGAGTGCCAAAGACTCAAATTTATTCTAAACAAAAAAAGGTGGGCTTTCGGAAAGCCCACCAATTTCTACTTCCAAGTCCAAGTGGGATATTGTTTTGCAGAGGTGCGACCCCCCCACATAATTACTTGGACACCAGGTGTCCAAGTAAAAGTTTTGCAGTAACTGGGTTACTGCAAAAAATGTGGGGTCGGACTCCTACCAGATGAAATGTGTATGAAAATTAAAAAGTAGGTAACCCGACCTTCACAATTGGAGATAATTGGATACTCTTTAACCTTGAATTTTTCCATGTAAACATTGACAAATTGTTTATACAATAGTATATTCATTATAGATTGTTGGGGATAAATGTTATTTAATATCGTTAAATGGGGCAGATGGATGTGATATCTACTGCTTTTATTTGATGACGAGCGTGATGTTTGTCATCTTTTCTTAAATTTGGCGTGATGCCAAAAAAAAGGAGACCATTATGTTGACACAGAAACAGATTTTGAAGGAAGGATTAGAGGACTATCAAATGCCCTTTATGAAGATTCAAGCATTCTTTGATGAATTTCCTTGGGTTCGTAAACAGATTGGAAACTCGCCTGTTAGAAAGGTGTATGTTTCTGTTGCTGAGCCAGAGATAACAGCCTATCGTCTCGAAAGGAGGGATGTTGGACCACTCGTTGTCGAGTATGTCAATGAGAAAATTTATCTTCTTGATAAGAGAGGGAATCTGATAACTCTCGAACAAGAGGTGTTAAAGAAATGGTGGTTTTTTGGTCCTGAGACGATAAATTTCAAAACAACCCATGGAATTGTTTTCCCTAATTTATTGGTTGGGGAAGTCATTCGTGATTTTTGGAAGAGAGCGAATGATATACAATACCTCCTTTCATATTATAGAGTAACCAGAGCGGTGATAATTTATAAGTTACCGAAGAAGGTTTCTCTGAAGAGGTGGTTTGATGACCAGGTGGCGTTAGAGAGAAAGCAGTTTCGGGAGGAAATTGTCGCGATAGGATAATAATAAATAGCGTATATATGAACCTAGTTCATATATACGCTATTTTTGTTTTGTTATTTATAGACTACTGGTGATAATACCCCCCTTAACTTTTTTATTTGTCTTTACTTAAATATTTGTATAAACTATAGGTTATTATGCAATCAAATGAAATACGGCAAAAATTTTTGGACTTTTTTGAGAAACGAGGGCATACAATTATTCCTTCGGCGTCTTTAATCCCAGAGAATGACCCTTCGGTGCTTTTTAATACTGCTGGAATGCAACCGTTGGTGCCTTATCTTTTGGGAGAAAAACATTCAGCAGGAAACAGAATTGTTAATGTTCAAAAATGTGTAAGAACAACTGATATTGATGAGGTTGGGGATAACACCCATCTAACTTTTTTTGAAATGCTTGGGAATTGGTCTTTGGGGGATTATTTTAAAAAAGAAGCAATTCAATGGTCCTATGAATTTTTAACTGATAAGGAAGAAGGACTCGGTTTAGATTTTAGTCGTCTATACATAACTGTTTTTGAAGGTGATGAAAATGCTCCGAAAGATAAAGAGTCTTTTGAAATTTGGAAAGATATTTTTGAGAAAGCGGGGCTTGACCCAGAAAAAAGAATTTTCTTTATGTCTGCAAAATCTAATTGGTGGCCACAGCCAAAAAAAGATGATAGTTACTCGGGTCCTTGTGGTTCTGATTCTGAAATGTTTTATGATATTACAGGAAATTTGACTGAAGGAATGACAAAAGAAGAGTTTATAAAAGCTGATGGTGAACAAAAAGTTATGGAAGTTTGGAATGATGTATTTATGGAATATGAAAAAAAAGATGGAAAAATAATTGGAAAATTAAAACAAAAAAATGTTGATACTGGTGCAGGACTTGAGAGGTTGGCAATGATAGTTCAAAATAAAAGAAATATATATTTAACTGATTTGCTCGGTAATCTTTATAATGAAGTAAAAAATAGAAGTACAACTAGTTATGGAGATGAGGATGATTTTGCTAGAATAATAACAGACCATATTAGAGCTATGGTTTTTATAATTTCTGACGGAGTTATCCCAGCGAACACTGACCGAGGGTATATTTTGAGAAGAATAATTAGACGAGCTGTTCGGTATGCTGATACTTTAGGAATTCAAGAGGGAGGGTTATCTGAATTAGCAAATGTTGTAATTGAACAGTATGGGGAATTTTATGAGAATGTAAAAAATAATGCAGAGCAGATAAAAAATGAAATTGAGAAAGAGGAAAAAAAGTTTAAGCAAACTTTGAAAAAGGGATTGAGAGAATTAAAAAAATTATCTAGCGGTTTGTGGATTACAAATGAGGGTGAAGAGTTCCACAAAAGTGTAAAGGCTAAATATGGTAAAAATATTGGCAAAGATTTTTTTAATTTATTTCAGACTTATGGTTTCCCGATTGAAATGAGTTTAGAAGAAATCAATAATATTTTGAATAATATTGGAAGTTGTTTTGAACCTCTTGGGGGGGATAGACAAAATGAAATTAGGAAGCA
>VAPG01024384.1_pt1 | contig 12279 bp, 8 predicted proteins | sample 3393851 | NCBI WGS metagenome assembly VAPG01 (sample SAMN08290438, study PRJNA428436) | hydrothermal vent metagenome | isolation source: Deep-sea hydrothermal vent chimney | place: Atlantic Ocean: South-mid Altantic Ridge | depth 2194 m m
AGAATAACCAATACCAATTCTTGGAACATTGGACGGATTGTTTTTGTTGTTAAAAATATATCCGAATGATTTAGTTTGACCGAGTTTTCCTCCAGAAGTTAATATGATTGCTTCAGCTTTTTTCTCTTTCGCTTTTTTATAAGCGTTGAGTGTTTCGTCTGTATTTCCTGAATATGAAGAAAGAATAAATAAGGTATTTTTATTTACTGAAGCAGGGATTTGGTATCCGTGGTAAATTGAAATAGGAATTTTTATTTGGTCAATAAAAAGTGATTTAATTATTTCAGGACCTAAATTTGAAGCTCCCATACCAACAATAACTATTTGATTGATAATTTTCTTTTTCTTTGGAAGTTTAAATTTACTTGAATCTTTTAAAACTTGTTCAATTTGATAGGGAATAAGTTCAATGGATTTTACAACATCACTAGAATCTAATTTTTTAATTTGTTTGAGATTATCTAAATTCATTTTCTAAATTATACACTATTTTTTAATTATTTTTTTCTCTGAATTACGAAACAGAATTCGTTACGAGAGTTTTTTGGGTTTTTCAATTTTGCTTCAAAAAATTAAAAACTAAAAATCTTTTTATTTGCAGGGGTCCAACCCTTGCAAGAAACAGGGGTTCGACCTCTGCTAGCAATAATTGAGTCACAACATTTTGGTGGGACGTCGGACGTCCCACCAAATACACGGAAAATCTTGGAAAATTCATAGTAGAAGGTAGTTTCGTAATTCAGGGCAATTCAGATAAAAAATTGTTATAATTAAAATATATGAAAATAACAAATACTTGGTTTGAACAATCAAGTGGACTACAAGCTACTGCGGAATACGAAGATATAGATGACTTTTCTCGTTTACCTTACGAAAAATGTTCGCAGGTTCTTTGTTTTGCGTTTTATAAAAATAAAATGTTGCTTGTTTTTGACGGGAATAAAAAAACTTGGGGACCTCCAGGGGGAAGCATAGATAATCCTGAAACTTTTGAAGAGTGTGCAAAAAGAGAATTAATAGAAGAAGCAAATATTGAAATGTTGAGTTTTAAACCAATTGGGTATCAAAAAGCTTGGTTACCAAACAAGTCTAAAGAATATCAATTACGAGTTTTTTGTGAAGTTAAACCTTTGGGGAAATTTGTTGAAGACCCTGATGGCGATATTACCGAAATAAAATTTATTAACCCCAAAGACTACAAAAAATATTTTGATTGGGGTGAAATAGGAGAAAGAATAATGGAAAGAGTTCGTGAAGTTAAAAACAAAAAATAAAAAAACAGATGAAGGAAAAAGTTCCTGACATCTTTTTTAAAAATTTTGTGGACTTTATACTCTTTTAACTTTATACTTACTTTTAATGGATTTATCTAAAATTAGAAACTTTTCAATTATTGCTCATATTGACCATGGCAAAAGCACTTTGGCTGATAGAATGCTTGAAATAACAAATACTGTGGAAAAAAGAAAAATGAAAGAACAAATGCTTGATGTTATGGAGCTTGAAAGGGAAAGGGGAATTACAATAAAAATGCAACCTGTTAGGATGTTATACAAATATAACATCCTCGCAGACTCACATAGACCAGACACAGAAAATGCAGAATTGAATAAGAACGACCTAGATTCACACAGACCAGATACGCCTGTCTGTCAACAGGCAGGTGCATCTAGTCTGCGTGAGTCTGAGCAGATTGAGAATTATGTTCTCAATCTGATTGATACACCTGGGCATATTGATTTCTCGTATGAGGTTTCAAGGGCTTTGAGAGCTGTTGAGGGGACTATTTTATTGGTAGATGCTACACAAGGAGTTCAGGCTCAGACATTAACTACATTAAATATGGCACAGGAAGCTGGTTTGGTGATAATTCCCGTCTTGACTAAAGTTGATTCTCCTATCGCAAGAATTGACGAGGTAAGAGAAGAGGTGGTTACTCTTTTGGGATGTAATCCAAAAGAAGTTTTGGAAGCTTCGGGAAAAACAGGGGAGGGGGTTGATAATGTTTTGAAAGCTATTGTTGAAAAAATTCCAGCACCCAAAACTGAATTATTAAAAACAGATAGTTTTAGAGCTCTTGTTTTTGATTTTAAATATGATACTCATAGGGGGGTTATTGTTTATATTAGGGTGATTGATGGTAAAATTTCAAAAAATCAAAATTTAATATTTAAAGCTGTAGCTGAAAAATTTAATTCACTTGAAGTCGGAATTTTTTCTCCTGACGAAAAACCAAAAGATTATTTGGGAGCAGGTGAAATTGGATATATTGTAACGGGAATTAAAAAACCTGGAATTGCTTCTGTTGGTGACACAATTACTTTAACAAAAAAACCACTGGAATCTTTGAGCGGATATATGACGCCAGAACCTGTTGTTTGGGCGTCTGTTTATCCAGAAGATGCTGATGATTTTGATTTGCTAAAACATTCTTTAGATAAATTAAAATTAACAGATTCGTCATTTTCTTATGAAGAAGAAACTTCTGGTTCACTGGGGAGAGGTTTTAGGTGTGGATTTTTGGGGATGCTTCATCTTGAAATTGTTACTGAAAGATTGAGAAGAGAATTTGATTTAGAGTTGGTCGTAACACATCCGAGTATTACATATGAAATTGAGAGAAAAAATGGAATAAAAGAAATGGTTTATTCGCCGGCTTTATTTCCTGATGACCACGAATTAATTTCTGTGAGCGAGCCTTGGATAAATATAAAAATAATTACTCCGCCTGATTATTTAGGAGAATTGATGAGAATTTTATTTGAGCATGAAGCAGAGATAGGGGATTCAAAAGATTTTGGCGATAATAGAATTGAAATTGATGCTTTACTACCATTAAGAGAGTTGATGAGGAATTTTTTTGATGAAGTAAAAAGTGCGTCTTCGGGGTTTGCTTCGCTTTCTTATAAAATGGATAAATATAGAAAAGCTGAGGTTACTCGGTTAGATATTCTTGTTGCTGAAGAGATTGTTGTTGCTTTTTCACGAGTTGTTTCTAAAAGAAGAATCCAAGAGGAAGCTGACAAAGTTGTTGAAAAACTTTATAAAGTTCTTCCTAGACAGATGTTTGCTATGAAAATACAGGGGAAGGGAATGGGGAGAATTTTGTCTTCAAAATCTATTTCTGCGATGAAAAAAGATGTTACAGGGCATCTTTACGGGGGTGATATAACCAGAAAAATGAAATTAAGAGAGAAACAAAAGAAAGGAAAGAAAAAAATGAAGGAAAGAGGGCGAGTAAATATCTCTCAAGATGTTTTTCTGAAAATGATGAAGAGTGATTAAATAATTTTTAAGAAAATAAGTGGATTTCAAAATGAGCGATTAGGTTTTTTTATATTTATAATTTTTTGTAAGATGAATTTTGCTTTGCAAAATTCATCTTACAAGGAGACGAAAAGCTCCGCTTTTCGTCTCCCGAGTGTTAGTGAAACAATTCAAACAAGTTTTTGATAAGTTTTTTTAAAATCTTAACGGCTCGTTTTGAAAATGAGCCGTTAGATTTTTTAAAGAATAAAAATCCTTGACTTGTTTTCCATATAATGATAAAGTATTTTATACAAATATAAACAATATGATTAAATTAAAAAATAAACCAGATAAAATAACAAGAAAATTTCTTTCAGTTTTACCTGAAAGGTCTTGCGACATAGTTATAAGAAGATTCGGTCTTAGCGACAATCCTAAAAAAATTACTTTGGAAGCGATTGGTCGCGATTATGGAATTACCAGAGAAAGAGTAAGACAAATTGAAAATAATGCTTTAAAAAATATCAGAAAATCTGAGATTTTTAATAAAGAAAAAGCTATTTTTGATGAGCTTTATGTTGTGATAGATAAATTAGGCGGTATTGTTTCTGAAGGTGATATATTAAGTTATTTAGCTAATGACGAATTATCACAAAATCATATTTACTTTTTATTGGTTTTGGGAGATTCTTTTGTTAATGAAAAAGAAAATAGCGAGTTTAAATCAAGGTGGTATATTGATGATGATTTAGCAAATCAAGTTCACAATTCTTTGGGGAAAATTAGTAACGAAATTTCGGTTGATGATCTTTGTACAGAAGAAGATATGATTACTCTTTTTGTTGATAAGGCTGGAAATATCTATGAAAAATATAAAGATGATAAAGAAGTTATAAAAAGATGGCTTTCAATTTCAAAATTGGTTGATAAAAATTATTTTAATGAATGGGGGTTGACAAATTCAAATAATATCAATGCAAAAGGTGTCAGAGACTATGCTTATTTGTCAATTAGACAAAATGGTTCCCCGATGCATTTTAGGGAAGTTGCAAAATCAATTGAACAAAATTTTAATAGAAAGGCTCACCCTGCCACCTGTCATAATGGATTGATAAAAGATTCAAGGTTTGTTTTAGTTGGTCGTGGTTTATATGCACTTTCAGAATGGGGGTATGTAAGCGGTGTTGTAAAAGATGTTATCGCGAATATTTTAGAAAAAAACGGACCTTTAACTAAAGAGGAAATTATTGATAAAGTTTTAAAAGAGAGATACATAAAAGAAAATACTGTTGTGGTTAATTTACAAAATTCAGACTATTTTAAAAAAGATGTAAAAGGGAAATATTTGGTAGTTTAAATTTTAAAATTTTAAAAAACTGAAACAATAAAAAACGGATTTGCCTTCGGCAAATCCGTTTTTTATTTTTGTTATTTTTGTAATGACTGGAGTAAAGCAAAATGATAATATTTGAGACTCTTCAGAAAATTGTATCTGAGCCATATAATACCATTTCTAAAAAACCTATACACATATAATCAAAAAACTTCGGTTAATTTGCTCGCTTGTGAGTCTTGTTAAACAACCCTAAATTACGAAACTATCTTCTACTGCGAATTTCCCAAGATTTTCCATCTTTATTCCAAAAAAATCTCGCATTAGCTACTGCTGGTCCTTCAATTTTTTTGGAATAAATTTGAAAAACTTGTTGCATTCTCGCAACGAATTCTATTTCGTAATTCAAAGTATAAAACCTTGGAGACCCTTCAAAAAATTGTGTCTAAACCATAAAAATGTGGCGGTGTTACCGCCGCAAACCATATGATAAAAACAAAGTTGGCTGTCCGACAGCCAACTTTAGGAATTGAAAAAACAAAAAAATGTGGCGGTGCTACCGCCACCAACCACTATAACAACATAATTTCAACACAAAGATTAACAAAATGGTTTTTTTAAAGAAACATTTTCTTTAAAATTAAAAAAATGTTTTCTGACTAAACCATTCCCCAGTTCTGCTGGGGGGAGGGTAGGTGTTTCTGGAACCTGTAAGTAATTGCTTTAAGATTTATTACATTATATTTTGTTGTCGCGGATTATTTCTATTTCTAAATTACAAAATTAATTCAAGATTGGAAACTCTATTTTTTTAGTTTTTTAATGAGTTTTTTGTGACTTCGTCAATATAGTCTAAGCGGGTTTTTTTGTTTTTTTAATATAAATGTAAATTATTGTGAAAATCGTGATAATTATCAGTGTGATGATTGTTATTTCTTTTAGGTATTTATGAATTAATACCTGATTTTGTCCTAGGAAATATCCTAAGAAAGCAAGTATTGTAACCCATATTGCAGAACCAAGAGTGGTATATAGCGTAAATTTTAAAGGGTTCATTTTTGCAAGACCCGCTGGAAATGAAATATATTGTCTGATGACGGGAATTAACCTACCATTAAATGTTGAAATATGCCCGTGTCTTTTAAAAAAGACTTCAACTTTTTTTAGATGGCTTTCTTTTAAAAGTTTTAATAATAATTTTCTGCCAAACTTATCTGCTAAAAAATAATTAAACCATGCGCCTCCGATTGAACCCAAAGTTCCAATTAAAATTATCAAAATCAAATTCATTTTTCCTTGATAGGCGAGATAGCCAGCGGGAATTATAACTATTTCGCTAGGAAACGGGAAAAAAGAACTTTCCAAAAACATTAAAACAAAAATACCTAAATATCCCAGTGTTCCGATTGAATTAACCAAAAAAAGTATAATTGTTTTATATGAAATCATCTCAACATTTTAGAATATAAACTGATAATCAAATTATTAAGTTGTTGCAATTCTTTTTTGGATAGGAAAATAATTCCTGATGAAATAATTGCGACCGTCACTGAGCCGAGGATATCAAAAGGGTAGTGAACTCCACAATAAATTCTTGCTACTCCCCCAATAATACCTAAAATTGATAATATAATGCCAGCTTTTCTTGTTTTTTTAAAATATAGAAGCATAAAAGCAATAGACAGCATAAAGGTTGTGTGGTCAGATGGGAAAGATGTATCAGAAGAATGATTGATTAAAAGTGTGCCTAAATGATTTGTGAAAGGTCTGGGATGAAAATAAAGTAAACTAATTAAAAAATTAGAAAAAATACCGAGTGTTGCTGAATATCCAGAATACAAAGCAAAATTTTTAAATTTATTTTTACTAAACCATAAATATAATAAAAATAGAATAAAAAGAAACGGCAGATATTTTGCCATTGTTATTTCAAATTTATCTAAAATGATATTATTCCCAGCAAAATGATTTATTGCTTCAAAAACTCTGACATTTAATTTATCAAATATAATTTCTATCATAAATAATTATTTTATTCTGAATTATAATTATAAAAACTATTTTAATAATTCAGAATATTTTAAGATACTGAGTAAATTTTGTTTTTTTAACTGGTTTTATTATAACGGAAAATTATTAAGTCGTATACTTTTTGAAAAAGAATAAAGCCATTCGTTAAAATTTCAGGATGTTTTTATATGATTTATAGTCAAGATGAAATAGAGATATTGAGAAAAGGGGGAAAAGACTTTCTCATATTTTAGATGATTTGATGCAAATTGATTTTTTGATTTTAAAGATTATTGGTGATAAAATATAGTCACCTATGAAAAATAAAATCAATTATTTATTAGAAACAAGTAAAAAAGTATTGTTGAACAATTCCTTAGAGAATGGTGCTATTGTTGCGGCAAATACTGATAATGATTATTATCCCAAAAATGTCGTAAATTATCGTTTCGTTTGGCCAAGAGATGCCGCATATTCTATCTATGCCGCAAACTTGTTGGGACTGGATAATATCCAAAAGTCTTTTATAGAGTGGTTGCTTACAAGAGCAGAGGGTTTTCAAGAAAGTGGAATTCTTTTTCAGCGTTATGCAACCAACGGAGCGAGGGATATAATGATGGGTCGCCAATACCAACCAGATCAAGCGGGCGCTTTGTTATGGTCTCTTACTGAAAGCAATAGTCGGGCAGACAAAGATTTAAAAAAAACCGTTAGACTTCTCGCAAATGGTTTATGTAAAAATTGGAACGGAAATTATTTCAATGTTCAAACTCATGATTTATGGGAAACGAGGAATACTTTTCCTCGTTATGAAGACAATCTCATTTATACATTAGCTGCTTGCTCTTTTGGACTGCGTAGAGCATATAAATTGTTGGGAGAAAAGAAATGGTTAAAGGTGAGTAAGGAGATGGAAAAAAGTTTAAAAAATACGAAATTAGATTATTACCCAAGATTATCAGGACTATTGCCTGATGAAAATATAGACGCGAGTGTTTTGGGGCTTGTGTGGCCTTTTAAAATTTCTACAACAAACAGTAAATTATTAAACTCAATAAAAAAAATTGAAGATGAACTAATGACACCACAAGGTTTGCATAGATACAAGAAGGATAAATATGATGGGACTATATATAATATGGTGTTTGGCGATAAGGGAGCGGGAGGATGGCCCCTTTTGACTTTCTGGTATGTAATTGCACTTTCAAAAATTGGGGAAAAGGAAAAAGCAAATAAGTTGTTTAAAAATTACTTAAAGAATTTTGAAGATTATATTCCAGAACAACTTTTTGATAATAAAATTCAAACACCAGTGTCTCCTCTCAATTGGAGTCATGCAATGTTTGTTATCGCGTGCAAAGAATTGGGTTTTTTGTCTTAGTAAAAACCCTCAAGGCTCCTTTAGTTGGAAACTGGGTTTTCAACTATAAAATATATTTAATTTTGAAAACTCGCAGATGTAGGACATTTACAGACGTCAGATGTCTGTAAAACATTGAATTACAAAATAGAATTTTTTTCGTTTTTCTTTTTGCGGGGAGATTTATTAAGTTCAAATGATTCATTCATAATTTTACATTGATTAATTTTATAATTTTATTATATTAATATACCTATAAGGTAAAAAATAAAAGAAATAAGTTACAAAATAAAAAATTTAATTTTTGGATGAAAAAATTATTTTTTTAATTTTTCCATCCAATTCCTCGTTGTCTTCTAATTTTCCAATAAGGATACTGTCATTCTCAATATCATCACTTTGTGACGGTAAAATAAATATATTTCCACTTTCGGGGTTTTTACCTAAAACTACTTTTATTCCTTCTTTTTCAAATCTTGTTATCGATTCATCTATAGGAGTAGCATAGATACCTAATTCCTCTTCCTCATTTTTCATTCTTAGATAAGCTTCCTGATTGATTCCAGAAAAAGTAAAAATCTCTTGGTTCTCTATAAGTTCTTTGGCTAGGATGTTTCTTTTTTCTATTCGCATTTTTTTCTCTTCCCAATCTTCTGTTTTAATATCTTTGAAAGCATTTTCTATTTCTTCAATTATTTTATTTATATCATCCTTAAATTTTTTTTCTAATTCTTCTTTGGTATTGCCACCAATCTCAACTTTATTTTTATTTAAAAAATTTTCGTTCATAATTTTACATTGATTAATTTTATAATTTTAGTATATCAAATTTTTTTTGGAATATCTTTTCTATTTATTTCCAAATTTTATTTGTTATTAATTTAAACCACCACTTAAGCTTAAGTGGCGGTTTAAAAAATCAGTATTTATTTTGTTAATCTGTCGGGTCTGTGATTTGGGCAGGTTTTATCTGAACATCTTTCTGGGATAGTTTTTGTTTCCTTTCTAGATCACTATTTTTAAAAATAATAAAAAAAGTTTCTGCAAAGATAATAATAATCTCTCTTGAGGTGGTAATTTTATTTAATCACCTTGAATTACGAAATAGAATTCGTTACGAGAATTTTAGCGGATTTTTCAATTTTATTTCAAAAAAATTGAAACACTAGCTGGGCTAATGTAAAATTTTTTTGAAGTGAAAGTGGAAAATACCGAGAAATTCGTAGTAGAATTGTATTTCGTAATTCAAGGTTAATCATTAAAAATAGTGCTAGATGCAGGGCGGGTTATTTATTTAACCGGTCTGGGCGATGGTTTGGACATTGTTTATCTGAGCAACGCTCGGGTATAGTTTTCGTCCCTTGCATCATAAGTTTTCCACACATAGGGCAGAGTTTTCCAGTCGGTTTGGCTTTGATTGCCAATTTACAGTCTGGATAATTTGAACAAGAGTAAAATTCTCCAAAACGCCCCATTCTTTTCATCATTAGTCCGTCTTTACATTCAGTGCATTTAACCCCAGTAGAATTTTGTTTTTCTAGCTCAGGGTCTTTTTTAATATATTTGCATTTGGGATAATTTGAACAAGAGATAAACCGACCGAATTTTCCATCTCTCTCTACAAGAGGGTTTCCACAATTGGGGCAATCTTCACCTGTTTCTTTTGGTCCTTCCAATTCTTTTCCTTCAATAGTTCTTGCTCCTTTACAATCGGGGAATTTGGCACAACTCATAAATTTACCGTTTTTGGCGAGTTTAATAACCATTGAACCTCCACATTCAGGACATTTGAATTCTTCGGGGGCATCTCCAAGATTTGTTATTTTTTCTATATTTTCTTTTGATTTTACATCTTTTGTAAATGGGTCGTAAAAATCTTTTAGAGTTTTTACATATTCCCTTTGTCCGTTTGCAATTTCATCCAAATCATTTTCCATTTTAGCGGTGAAAGAATCGCTGATATAATTAGCAAAATGTTTTTCTAAAAATGTGCTTACGACTTCTCCTGTGTCTGTTGGTTTAAGTGCTGAACCTTCTTTTATAACATAAGCACGGTCTTTGAGAGTTTTAATTATTGAAGCATATGTGCTTGGACGACCGATACCTCTTTTTTCTAATTCTTTGATTAAACCAGCTTCTGAGTATCTTTGTGGTGGTTGGGTTTGTTTGTCTTCTACATTCATTTTTAATAAATCTAAAATTTCACCAATTTTTACTTCTGGTAGTTCAACATCGTCGCTTCTGGAGGAAGGGTCAGCTAAAAGCCAACCTTCAAACATAACCCTTGACCCATTTATATTGAATTCAGGGATTGCTTTATCTGTCCCGATATTTGTTACTATTTTTGACCGAAGAATTTTTGCATTTGTCATTTGTGAAGCAGTAGTTCTTTGCCAAATTAGTCTGTAAAGTTTCTTCTGGTCTTCTGAAATTCCAGCAAATTCTTTTCCTATGTTAGTGGGGCGAATTGCTTCGTGAGCTTCTTGAGCATTTTTACTTTTAGTTTTATATATTCTCATTTCAACAAATTCTTTTCCATATTTTTTATTTATTGTTGCAAGAATTTGTTTTTGAGCTACTTGACTTAAGGTGGTGCTGTCAGTTCTCATATAAGTGATGTAACCAGCCTCATAAAGTTTTTGAGCAACACCCATAGTTTTACTTGGTGCAAATCCAAGTCTTGAGCTAGCAGTTTGTTGAAGTGTTGAGGTTGTAAAAGGTGCTTTGGGAGCTCTTTTTATTTCAGTTTCTTTAAGGTCGGTAATTTTCCATTTATTAGAATTTCCAGCTTTGAGAATTTTTGCAACAATTTTTTTGTCTTTAATTTCTTTTGAACATTTAAGGGTAAAAATTGTTGCTGATTTTGTTTTTACATCAGCAGTAATTACCCAAAAATCTTCTGGGTTGAATGCTTTAATTTCTCTTTCTCTTTCTACTAAAATACGAAGAGCAGGGGATTGAACTCTTCCCGCTGATAATCCATATCTAACTTTTTTCCAAATAAGACCACTTAAATCATAACCAAAAAGTCTATCCAAAACCCTTCTGGCTTCTTGGGCTTTTTTTAAATTTATATCAATATCCCGTGGGTGTTTGATTGCCTCTTGAACAGCCAATTCCGTAATTTCGTTGAAAGTAATTCTTTTAAGTGGTTTGTTTTGGTCCTTTAAAATTTCTTGAAGATGCCATGCAATTGCTTCTCCCTCACGGTCTGGGTCGGGAGCTAATACTATTTCATCTGATTTTTTTGCTAGTTTTTTTAATTCTGTGATGACTTTTTCTTTTCCTTTAATAGTTTCATAGTGAGGAATAAAACCTCCTTCTATATCAATAGCGGTTTTGTTACTTTTGGGTAGGTCGCGAATATGTCCTACAGATGATGCCACAATATAATCACTTCCTAAGTATTTAGAAATTGTTTTAGATTTTGCGGGTGATTCCACTATAAGTAATTTCATATAAGGTTAATTGATAACATAAAATATTTTTTTTGTAAAACTTTTGTAAGGGAAAAGTAAAAAAGTATTTGAAAAAAAACTTTTATTATTATTATCTTATTATTATATATAATAATAAGATAATAATAATAAAGGGAGAATTTATAAAAGATAAAAATAAAATACTTGACAAAAAAGAAACACTATGCTATCGTTGTGATATAAAATAAAGATTGAAATTTTGAAAATTAAATAAGTTTATTACTTAATTTTGTTTTAAAAAAATAAAATTAAGTGATGAGCAAATTCTTTGAGGAGAGAATTGTAAATAACTAATAGCTTATAGCAAGTAGTTTAAAACAAAAGTTGTTTATAAAAAAAAGAAAACAGTCAAATGTTTTTTTCTCACCAAGAGAAGAAAGTATTTGATTGTTTTTTTGTTAGATATGGTATTAAAAATCACTTGACAAATAAACTAACTTGTGCTAATATATAAAGATAAGATTGAAAGTTAAATTTTTTTAAATAAAGAAAGAAGTTTGTTGAAAGAATGATGAAGAGGAGAGAGTGTTAGAATACAACCATAATGTGTTGTTAAAATTCAAATCATTTATCTTCATCATTCTCTTAATAAAGAGGAGAGAAGTTTGTTCTTTATATTATCGAAATAAATAATTTACCTTTTATTTTTTGATCAGGTTTTGAGGAGAGAGCCTGACGGTTTCCCACGGTCGGTAAACGGGGTAGAGAAAGAAAAAATAAAAGATTAAATTATTCTTTTTCGCTTGTTATACTAGGTTGCTTAAATAATTCCGAAATATATTTTCTAAAATTTTGAGCGAAAAACGAGCTGGAACGCGAAACATATCTAGATATGTTGAGCGTGAAGC
>VAPG01026038.1_pt1 | contig 12271 bp, 9 predicted proteins | sample 3393851 | NCBI WGS metagenome assembly VAPG01 (sample SAMN08290438, study PRJNA428436) | hydrothermal vent metagenome | isolation source: Deep-sea hydrothermal vent chimney | place: Atlantic Ocean: South-mid Altantic Ridge | depth 2194 m m
AATTGGAATGCAAACGGAAACAATAATAATCATCAGAATTTTTCAGGTGGTAATCATAATCCAAACGGGGAAACTTTTAACGAGGAGGGTAAAGACGGCAAAAATGAATTTAACAGACAGCAATTTAACGCAGATTCACTGAATTTGTGGATATAGGAGGAATAAATGAGTATAGCAAGTATTCAAAATAGTACAGGGACAGGTCTCCCTAACCAGAAAACCGTAAATCCGAAAAGCATAATGGGGAAAGATGATTTTTTAAAGCTTCTTGTTACTCAGCTTCAGAATCAAGATCCGACAGATCCGATTGACAACAAAGCTTTGATTTCAGAGGATGCCCAGTTTAGTTCACTTGAACAGATGACAAATATAAATACCTCAATAAACAACCTTATTGCATCTCAAGCAAACAACTCGCTTTCAGATGCTACTAACATGATTGGGAAAAGAGTGGCAAGCACCAATCAATCCATCACGCTTTCAAAAGGAGTTGCAGTACCAACACATCTGAATCTTAGTAATGATGCAGATGTTACGGCTATTGTTAGCGATAAAAATAACAATGTTGTAAGAAATGAAAGTTTGGGAAAACTTACAAAAGGAGAGCATACATTTATATGGAATGGATTTGACAATAGCGGAACGGCTATGTCTGACGGAACTTACAAGATAAGCTTTACTGCAGCGGATTCAAACGGCAACGCTGTTAATATTTCAAAAGATGCAGGCATTGTTACAGGTATTGGAAAATCCGGAGGTGACACAATTGTATATACAAATACAGGAGCGGCACTAAAGCTCAGTGAGATTTCGTCAATCTATAATGCAAGCGGCGGCTCTCAATGATAGGCGCATTATATACAGCTGAAAACGGACTTTTTTCGCAGAATGCAGCGCTTGATACGGTTTCTAATAATCTCTCGAATCTTAATACCATCGGTTTCAAAAGAAACAGCGTTACTTTTCAAGATTTGTTGTATCAGCAGATAAACGACGATTCAATAAATCCATCTCAAGCAGGGACCGGTTCAAGTATTGCATCAACATCTGCGGATTTCTCTCAAGGAACATTGGTAAATAGCAGCAATACTACATCAATGGCAATCAGCGGTGATGGAATGTTTGTTCTTAAAGGTCAAAACGGAGAAGCAAACAAACTATATTATTCCAGAGCAGGCGATTTTTCGTTCGACGGATCGGGAAATTTGGTGAATCCTAACGGCAATATGGTGATGGGATGGCAATCTGCTCTAATTAACGGCAGCTATGATATTGCGGTAGATCCTAAAACCGGCTTACCCACAGGAAAGCTGTCGCCTATTAACACATCAGGCTTTCAAACTCTGCCTGCTGTTGCAACAACCGAAATAAAAATGAGCGCCAACTTAAATAGCGGTGATAGTGTAACCGAAAAGAGCAGTGCTGCAGCAGGAGACAATCTATCGCTCATATTTGATGATAATGGTAACAAAATTCCAATGACAGCCGGCGATAATTTGAAGGTGAGCTTTGACGGAGGCACATCTTATACAACACTTGCCTACAAAACAGATTTTTCAACTCTTGGAGATTTGTCAAACAAAATCGGCGCCGCTTATGCCGCTGCAACCGGTAATCCTGCAAAGGATGTTTCTATAAAAGATGGAAATATTGTTGTAAATAGTTCGGGAACCAAGAATGTTCAAATCTCTGTAATTCCCGGCAGCCAACTTGAACCGAAATTTGATACAATAATGGAAAATTTAAGTGGAACTATTGCAGGCGGTCAATCTGTTTCAACTCAGCCGTTTTATGCAGCCGCACATACTGTTCATGCTTATTTTTATGATACATCCGGCAATAAGCATTCGCTTGATATCAACTTCAGACACAAAACAAATGCAGTATGGAGCTGGCAAGCCAAAATCAATGATGCAACAGCAGCGCTTGGAGGCAATTCAGGAACTATAGATTTTAATATGAATGGAACAATGAGTGATAAAACCGTATCGCCGAAAATAACTTATACACCATCGGGCGGACAGGCTCAATCAATAACCTTAAATATATGGAATACCGATAACGGAGCATCCGGCAGCCTGACAAGCGGACTTACGAGCTTTGCAATCAATTCTAATACGAACTCTCTTAGTGCTGACGGAAACGGTGCAGGAACCTTAAATAGCATTCAACCGGATGCAAAAGGCAATATAAACGGCATCTATTCTAATGGAAAAACGGTACCGCTGGCAAAGATAGCAATTGCAGCATTTTCCAACTATCCGGGTCTTTCTAAAGATGGGAATTCGCTTTACAGTCAGACTGATAATAGCGGTACTCCCAATATAGGTATATCCGGCACAGTAGGTGTCGTAATTCCAGGAAAATTGGAACAGAGCAATGTGGACCTATCAACCGAATTAATTGATATGCTCACATCACAGCGTGGTTTTCAAGCCGATTCGAAGTCAATAACAACAGCTGATTCTATGATTCAGACGGCTATTCAATTAAAACGATAAAATAGGAGGTAAAAATGTCAAGATCAATGTGGAGTGCGGTGGCAGGAATTAAATCGCATCAAGAAGCAATGGATGTTATAGGCAACAATATTTCAAATATAAACACCGTAGGTTTTAAAGCGGGAACGGCAAGTTTTGTTAGTGTATTGTCTGATACATTGTCAGGAGCAACATCGCCTGACAGTTCAAAAGGTATAGGCGGGCGAAATCCTCATCAGATAGGACTTGGCGATACTGTGGCAACCGTATCAACCAGTTTTTCTCAAGGCTCGATACAATCGACTGACAAGACTACGGATTTAGCACTTCAGGGCGATGGGTTTTTTATCTCAAGCTCCGATGGCGGAAAAAGCTATTTATACAGTAGAAACGGAGAACTATCATTTGATGCATCCGGTAATTTTGAGGATCCGTCAGGTGCTATTATTCAGGGCTGGTATGCAGACAGCAATCACAAAGTTGATACCGCAAGCTCTATAAAAGGCATTAAGATACCTCAGAATTTGACTGTTCCTGCAGGTGTCACAAAAAATATTACAATGGCAGGCAATCTGAACGGAGGCGATACAATAACCGAGATGAGCCCCGCACAAGGCAAAACCGATATCAATGGAAATCCTGTTAATAATCCGGATGATGTCGGTGTTCTTTTTGATTCTACCGGTTCTGCCATCGGCATTGGAAGATCAGGCGATATTGCTAAATTTGCTGCCGGAACAGATGCAATTTCAGGAGCGTATGATATAAATGACAATCCGATAACATTGACAAACACAAGTAAATTAACATTTACAGTGAATGACGCCGGAACTATTTATAATTACGATTCTTCGACGGGAACTCCTTTGGATTTAAGCTCAGCTACATACAGTGGTCTTGTAAGCGATATAGGTACTGCTGCTAAGTGGGGCGGAACGGCACCTCCTGATCTCACTGTTACTTTTGATGCTGCTAACGGTGAATTAAAATTTGGTGATAATAGTACCACAAATGATATTACGATTTCTAATATCGCAACTACAGGTGACACAGGAAGCTACTTTAAAAACGATCTTCTAAATCTTCAGGGCGGCTCAAGCTCAAGTGCTACAATTTCAGCAGGTAAAAGTCGCACATCACTTCCATTTTTTTCGACAAATGGTGATACTCTGGCGCTAAGTTATGATAACGGAGCAAACTATAGCGGATATACATACACCGATAGCAGTACAACAAGCAACAGCTTTAATACATTAGCATCTTTAGCAGGTGAAATTCAAACCGGTGCAAACGCAGTGTGGGGAGCGGGAAATGCCACTGCAAATGTTGATCCTGCAACAGGAAGCATACAAGTAACAAATGACAGCGGATCCAATCAGAACATAGGCGCCGTATATTCAAATAACAGTAAATTTGCAACTATAATGGGAACACTCTCGGGAATTGTCCCTATTGGCCAATCGGCAGCAACGCAGCCTTTTGAGGCTGCAACCCACAAGAGTTCGATCGATGTTTATGACTCACTTGGCAATAAACAGACGGTAACATTCACCTTTAGAAAGGAGAGATACGATACTTCGACACAGGAAAGTACATGGCGATGGACAGCATCTTCTCCTGCTCCTGCCAGTATAACAAACGATACGGGAACATTGCGATTTGATAATACAGGTAAGCTCGTTAACGTTTCATCCCCATTGGCAATAACAGCCAATTGGAACAACGGCACTGCAAATCAGTCTATCAATCTTGACTTTGGAACAGTCGGAGGCACGGAAGGCATTACTCAATTTTCACTTCCATCAGCGACAAATTCGCAAACTCAGGATGGATTTGCAGGAGGATCTTTGGAAAAAACATTGATAAATCAAGATGGAGTGATAGAGGGTATTTTTTCAAACGGCAAAAGTTATCCGCTTGCTCAGGTAGCGCTTGCGCGATTTGCCAATAATGAAGGTCTGGAACAGTCAGGCAGCAGCCATTATAAAGAGACTGCAAACTCAGGGACTGCAGCTGTGGGAACGGCAGGAAGCGGGGGCAGGGCAACTATTGCACCGAGCCATTTAGAGCAAAGCAATGTTGATATGGCAGAGGAGTTCACGCGAATGCTGGTCGTAGAAAGAGGTTTTCAGGCAAACTCCAAAACAATTACGACATCAGATAATATGACTCAGCAATTGTTGGGGCTCATAAGATAAATTAGGAATATATGGCAAGTTGTGCGGCAGTCTTCGGCTTCGTAGTTACAAAACGAATACGAGACTGCTTCGGCTGCCTCGCAGTGACGGAGGGAAAAGAGAGACTGCCGCAGCCTTCGGCTTCGCAGTGACAGGAGGAATTTGTCATTGCGAGCACTTGATGAAAAGTGCGCGCAATCTCAGCGTTGGATTTAGCAATCTATCTATCTTTCTTATACCGACCTCACGAAACAGACGAATAAACAGAAGTGAAAATGCGTTAGAAAAAAACAGCTGTTTGAGCAGAAAGCGAGTTTTGTTTTTAGCATTTTTATGAACTGTTTTAGCTTAGTGAGACTGCTGCATAATACTCTTACTTACTTTTTTAATGATTTATTAACTATTTCAGAAATATGCATAACCGTTTTTCCCTTAGACCATCGATTCACACCATAGGTAATCTGCATCAAACAACCGGGATTTGCCGTGACTACAATATCAGCATTCGTTTTGTTTATCTTGTTGACTTTATCCTTAAGAATTTTCATTGATCTATCGTAGTGCGTTATTGAATAAATACCTGCAGAACCGCAGCATTGATCGGAATTTTCAAGCTCATTGCAATTTATCCCAGGTATCATATTTAAAATTTCACGAGGAGCGCTTTTAATGCCTTGAGCATGACATAAGTGACATGGATCATCGTATGTAATTTCTAAATTGACCGGACTTAAGTCTTTTTCATTTAAAATAGGCGCGGCAAATTCTGAAAAATCTTTAATCTTTTTTGAAAATTCGGCACTTTTAAAATTATATTCTGTGTTTGTAAACATTTTTTGATAATTTTTAAGCTCACTTCCGCAAGCTGCACAATCGGTAACTATGGCATCAATAGAATCGATGCCGCCAAAAAGGCCTATATTGAATTTTGCCATTTCTCTATACGCTTCTCTCTCGCCTTCTTCTATATTTGGAGCACCGCAGCATTGCTGTGCATGAGGAATAATTACAGTACAGCCCAATTTCCTTAAAGCTTCAACGGATGAATAAGTTACCCCGGGAAATACAACATTCATGGCGCAGCCGACAAAAAAGGCTATCTTATATTTTTCCCTTCCATACGAATTTAATATTTCAGGAGTCGTTTTCAAAAATGATTTGCCGGATAAATTCGGCAGTATTTTGTAGCCTTCTGAAATAGACTCTCCGGCAATCCATTTAAGAATATCGTATTTTTTGATTAATTGTGAAAGTTTTGTTTTTTGAAAAAAACTCAACGGTTTAACAAATATATCAATCTTTTTTCTACTTTTCAAAACTTTATGAAGAATAAATTTTTTCAGTAACGTCTGCGGCAGTTCAGACTCTATTCTTTCGCGTGCTTCCAAGGCCAATTCTCCAGGCTTAACCCCGGCCGGACATATCGTCTGGCAAGCTCTGCAATCCAAACAATCATACATATGTTGAATAAATCTATCGCTTGGCATAAGCAGCTTGTCGTAAACAGCCTTAATGAGCGCCACTCTTCCCCGCGGCGATTCGGTTTCTATTGCATCTGTCTTGTATGTAGGACATGTTGATAAACAAAACGAGCATCGCATACATTGCTGCAAATCACCATATTTCAAGAGATCAAAACTTTGGAAATTATCGGATATTTTTTTGGCTTGTTCGTTTGACAGCTTCATTCTGAATCTTTTGAACTCTCATAATAAAAGATTTTTCCAGGATTAAGTATCATATTGGGATCAAAAATCAATTTTATTTTCTTCATAATCTCTATTTCATTTTCAGTTTTCAAAAGAGACAAATATTTACTTTTAATGATTCCGGTGCCATGTTCTCCGGTTATAGTACCTCCGATAGACACCGCTTTTTTGAAAATTTCCTCATAAGCCGCATCAACACGTTTCAATTCATCTTTATCCTGATCATTTGTCAGGCAGGTAGGATGAAGATTTCCATCACCGGCATGCCCGAATGTGGCAATATTGAGTTTGTATTTATTTGCCGTTATCTGTATATATTTGACCATTTCCGGCAGTCTGTTTCTCGGAACGGTTATATCTTCAAGAATAGTTGTCGGTTTAACTCGCGCAAGCGCGCTTAATGCCATTCTTCTCGCTGCTGTTAATCGCTCTGCATCTTTATCGCTTTTAGCTTCTTCTACGGCTGTAGCTTTGTTATTTTTGCATATATTGATAATTTCTCTCATTTCCTTTTTGCAGATATCTTCATAACCATCAGTTTCAATAAGCAGCATAGCTTCCTTGTCCAAAGGCAGTCCTATTTTCGCAAAATCTTCTACACAGCGTATAGTAGTGGAATCCAAAAATTCTAATGTTGCAGGCAAAATTTTAGCAGCAATAATATCTGAGACGGTCTTGGCAGCATCAACCATATCGGCAAAAAAGGCTACGGCAGTGTTTTTTGCCTCAGGAAGCGGCACCAATTTCAGAAGTATTTTTGTAAAAATTCCTAAAGTACCTTCCGATCCAACCATTAATTTTGTCATATTATATCCGGCAACATCTTTCATGCATCCCGTGCCGTAATGCAGCCTTTTTCCTGCTCCGGAAATCATGTCCAAACCTAATACATAATCACCGGTTACCCCATATTTTAAGCATCTTAATCCTCCGGAATTCTCAGCTGCATTGCCGCCTATGGTACAAGTTTTCATACTTGCCGGATCGGGAGGATAAAAAAGTCCAAGCGATGAAACAGTGTCATTGATATCAGATGTTATAACCCCGGGTTCAACTAAAATTGTCAGATTTTCTCTGTCAACGTCTAATATCTTATTCATATCTGTCGTAGGCAAAACAATGCCGCCTTTGATCGGAATACTGCCTCCGGAAAGTCCGCTCCCTGTTCCACGGGGCACAATCGGTATTTTATACTCATTGACTACTTTCATAATCTCATAAATCTGGTCGCTGTTTTTAGGTTTAATTACTATATCCGGAGCATGAAAAGCAATAGGTGTAGCATCATATCCATAACATATAAGCTCTTCCGGCTCTGAAAAAATTCTGTCTTTTCCAACAATATCCTCGAATAGAGATATCATAGCTTTTCCATTAAAATTCATTTCGCACCTCCTCTATATCACTGCTGCCGATTTAAAGTACTTTAATACCATTACATTTTTTCATCATTTTTTACTATAACTATCGTCAGCTTGCCGGGTCCATGAACGCCTTTTACAAGATTAAGTTCGATGTCTGCTGTTTTGCTTGGTCCTGTGATAAAGCTCATTCTGTGAGATATGCCGGCAGCACCGAGTTTTTCAAACAGTTCTTCGGTATCGGGCAACAGGTCGGATTCATTAAGCAGCGCTGCATGATGGATGGGCAGCAGGGACGGTAATTGTTCTGAATACAGCGATGATGTTACAACTATCGTTCCTGTTTCGGCAATTCCGAAGTCTGCTTTTTGTATGGCAATTTCAGCATCATATACAGCGACATTGTCAAATGATAAGATATCCGGATCCACCCATGCCTTTTTGCCGTTTACTAACTTTTTGAGTTCGGTTTCGATATTCTGTCTTTCTATGATCATTATCTCCGTTGAGACGGCTTCAGCTTCTTTTATAAAGAGCTGCAGTTTGTCGTAAGTACCCTTTTTCAGCGGAGATTTGAGTTTAATATTCTTTTCCGATGTAATTCTCTTTATACTGTCAAAACTATTCATGTTTTTTAGATCCCTTTTGAATCATCATATTAATAGGGGCTTTGGATAACTTATAAAGTTCAGGAGACGAAAATACCGTCCCATACATCTTCATCATAATGGAGAGTTTTCTGCCCGTAGACTTTCTATCTACAGCTGCTCTTCTTAGCTCTCGTATCATATCGGTGAGCTTTATGCCGACCGAGCAAACCTCCTGACATGCATAGCACAATGTGCATGCGGAAAAAGGAAGGTCTGATCTGTTTGAGATGCCCTCAAGCAGCGATGTCAATACAATTCCGATTGGCCCGGGATAGGTTGCACGGTAGCTGTAGCCTCCGGCAAATCCGTATACGGGGCAAACATTGATGCAGGCACCGCATCTTATGCAGCCAAGGATGTTTCTGAATGCTCCTGCTATTATCGCATCTCTGCCGTTATTGATAAAAATAATATGCCTGCTTCTTTCATTTTTCTTTTCCTCTTTGGAGATACCTGTAAGAAACGAAACATACGATGAGATTTTCTGGCCTGTTGCGGCTCTTGGAAGGAGTCTTAAAAACAGAGACAGATCTTTTATGGAGGGAATGATCTTTTCTACGGTTGCAAAAGCAATATGAACTTTGGGAACGGTTGTAACCATTCTGCCGTTTCCCTCATTGGTAACAATAACAACAGATCCGGTATCGGCAACTGCAAAGTTCACGCCGGTTATTCCGATATCGGCTTTAAGAAACTTTTCTCTCAGTTCTTTTCGTGCGATAGCGGTAAGTTTTACAGGATCATCGGTATAGTCTATATTCAGCTTTTCGCTGAACAGTTTTCCGACATCCTCTTTTGTTTTGTGAATTGCCGGTGCAATAATGTGCGAAGGCTTCTCCCCTGCAAGCTGAATTATGAATTCACCGAGATCGGTTTCAACCACTTCTATATCCTGCTTTTGAAGAAATTCATTCAGGCCGATCTCCTCGGTTACCATCGACTTGCCTTTAACAACAAGTGATCCGCTGTTATCCCGTATAATCCCGAGGGCAATCCGTTTTGCTTGCTCTGCATCCTCTGCATAATAAACTTCGGTGCCCTGTTTTTCGGCATTTTTTTCGAATTGATCCAGATAGTATGAGAGGTGATCGATTACATCCGATTTGACCGCGGATGCTTTTTTTCTATAGCTTTCAAAATCGATAGATCCGATCACATCAGCCCGCAATTTCTTGAACCGCTCTGTAGCATTATATAAAGCCGTCTGGAGATTTTTATCTTTTGCGGCGGCTATCGCATTATCGTTGAATTTGCTCATTTGCTGCCATCCTTAATCAGTCCGGCAAGCAGTTCCGCGAGATGCATTACCCTGATGCCGCTCTTGAGTTTTCGCAGTGCCTTTTCAAGAGTAAGTAGACATGCCGCATCTGTTCCGACAAGATACTCTGCCGAGCTTTTTATTATTGCCTTTGCTTTCATCTCTGCCATGATACTGCTCATCTTCGGATACTCCACGCTGTACATACCGCCGAATCCGCAGCATCTGTCTTCCAGCTCATACTCAACCGTTTCCACGCCTTCTATCTGCTTCAATATATTTATCGGCTGGTCATAGATACCGAGAATCCGTCTTTGATGACAGGAGTGATGAAAGGCTATTCTGGCATGCAGTGCGAGGGATGAGAAATCAGCTTTAATATACTCCAGAAACTGTGAGAATTCATAGGTTCTTTCTGCAACGGCTCTTGCCTTTTTCAATATCGGATAATCGTTTTTAAAAAGATCCTCGTAGCCATGTTTGAGCATGGCAACGCAGCTTCCCGATGGTGAAACAATCGGGGTATCGGTATTGTACAAAACGGTTATCAGATGTTCCGCCACCTTTCTTGCTTCATTGTAAAATCCTATATTATAGGCAGGTTGTCCGCAGCAGATCTGATCCTTTGGAAAAGAGGAGACAACGCCTCTATCTGCAAGTACCGATATCATATCATCCCTTATTTCAGGCTTTGCAATATCAACAAAACAGGTACCGAAAATTTGTATGTTCATAATATTGTTACCTCTGCTTAAATTATAATTACTAAAATTCATGCCAATCGCTTACAATTACTATTTTTTGTCTCTTTTAGCATTGTCAGCCAATAACCGAAATCCCTATTATTTGAAAAGTGCCGACGGCAGCCATGTAATTAGCTGCGGCACAAATGCAAATACCACAAGCCCTACCGCCTGAATAACAACAAAAGGCACTATGCCTTTATATATATCTAACATAGTCATCCCAGGCGGAGCAACGCCTTTAAAGTAAAATAAGGAGTATCCGAAAGGAGGCGTCAAAAATGACATTTGCAAATTTATAGAAACCATCATTGCAAACCAGAGAGGTGAAAATCCTAATATATTAACGGCAATTGGTGTAAAAATTGGAACAATTATCAAAAGTATGCCAAGCCAATCTACGAACATACCTAATAAAAATATAATAAACATCATTATGCTGAATATTACCCATCTGTTTGAGCTGATACTAAGCAACAAATTTTTAAAAACTTCTCCCCCGCCCAAATCCAAAAAGACTGCAGAAAAAAGATTTGCCCCAACAAATATCAGCATAACCATGCAGGTAATTTTAAGTGTCGAATAAGCGGTAGATTTTAACATTGTAAAGTTTATTTTTCTATTAAAGCCTGCTATAAGAATAGCGCCTAAGCAGCCCAATCCTGCCGCTTCGGTCGGTGTTGCTACTCCTGCAATTATACTTCCGAGAACAGCAAAGATTAAAAATAAGGGAGGTGCCATTGATTTCAAAGTTAATATAATCTTCTGTGTCACTTTATAAGTATCCTCATCCTTAGATATGGGAGGACCTGCTTTGGGATTTATAAAATTACAATATACAAATACATACACTAAATATAATATACCAAGAGATACGCCCGGTATAGCTGCAGCAGCAAAGAGCTTACCTACGGACATGCCGATCATTGCACCATACACCACCAGCATAATTGACGGCGGAATTAATATTCCCAATGTCCCGCCTGCTATAATTGTTCCAGCTGTAAGGGATTTTGAATAATTTCGCTTCATCATTGCCGGTGCAGCCAAAAGTCCCATTCCGACCACAGACGCGCCTACAATGCCTGTAGTAGCTGCCAGCAGGATACTGATTATCACGGTTGCCAAAGCCAATCCGCCTTTAGTCTGTCCAAGAACTATATACATAGATTCAAACAGATCCTCGGAGACACCAGACTCACTTAAGATTTCTGCCATTAGTATGAATAAAGGGATTGCCACCAGTACATAATTTGTCATCAATCCATAAGTTTTGCTGACTAAAATAAAAAATACACTCGGTCCTACACCTATGTATCCAAATAATATCGCCAAAGCACCCAATGTTATACCAAGAGGATGACCAAGCATTACTACAAAAAGCAGCATAACAAACATTGCAACAGGTAAGATTTCGGCACCCATACTATTTTTCTCCTTTTATCTTATATATAGATTTAATCAGCTCAGACACGCCCTGCAAAAATAACAGAAAAAATGCTATAGGCATAAATGTTTTAAACAGATAAATAGGCGGCGCCCATGCCGACTGGCTATGTTCTAATATTTGCCATGATTGCATCATAAATATCCACGAATATACAACAGCCAATCCTATGAAGGGAACAAAAAATAGAAAAAATGTTATAACATCCAAGATTCCTTGAGTTTTTTTGCTGAATCTATCGTAAAATATATCAATACGCACATGCCCGTTATTTTTTAATGTATAACCAAATCCCATGAGAAATAGGACTGCATATATAATATAACTTAGTTCAAAACTCCATATCCTCGGCTTATCAAATATTTTACTGCTAAATACTTCAAATAAGACAACAAATAGCAGCACATAAACCAACCAGCTAAAAATTTTGCCTATAGATTCATTTA
>VAPG01017477.1_pt1 | contig 12248 bp, 7 predicted proteins | sample 3393851 | NCBI WGS metagenome assembly VAPG01 (sample SAMN08290438, study PRJNA428436) | hydrothermal vent metagenome | isolation source: Deep-sea hydrothermal vent chimney | place: Atlantic Ocean: South-mid Altantic Ridge | depth 2194 m m
AGGGCTTGTTCAAAATTAAATGATTGTGTCATTGTCATGTTCACTCCTAAATGCTAATGCATTCATTTTAATGAATTGACACAGATTTATGAACACTCCCGCACTGACACCGGTCAACATGATTACGGGTATTGATCTGGTATCCGGGTTTGACTTGATCTGTTTTAGAGTTGCAATACCATCGATGCCTGGCATCTTGTAGTCCAGCAAAATCAACCTGGGCTTACTATACTGGAGTTTCGTTAGTGCCGTTCTGCCATCGCCTACTGCCTGAACATGTATACCGACCTCCTGAAACATTGTAGTGAGCGTGTCCCGGTAGAATTCATCATCATCTACCAGCATTATTTGTTTGCTCTGCATTGCTTCATTTTCCTGCTGAACTGTTTCAACACGGTCCTTGTAGCCATGATTGAGTTCCTCCAGCCAGTTACCCGTTTTGTTTAACTGTTCAACCACTTTCAGGCTTCCACTTTGCAGCTTATCCTTATGAAACTGATCAAAATGATGGCTCAGATTTTCCTTATCCGTCGCCTGCAAGGTTTCTCCTGAGCTCTTTCTGATCAGGTTTTCTTCCAGCTGTTTCAGGCCAGTGGCAAGATTTTTAGTGAAGAGCTGAAATGTATGAATCGCCTCCTGGTGCTGTCCGCCCCCCGACTTGAGCTCTTCGCTGATAAATTGGTCAAACTCGTGCAGCCTGTCGGTAACTTTTTCAATCTGGTCATCCAGCAAATATGAATATCGTTCCTGGCTGCGACGATTGAGCGCCTGCAGGACTGATAAACGCAGGCGAAATGGATCATAAAGTGGACGATCTGCAACATAATCATCAAACGTTCCGCTTTTGCAAAGCTGGTACGCTTTACTCGATTCATTGCTCTTACAGAGCAGTAAGGTTTGGTGGGGAACTGCACGCAGTTGATCATTATGCTGGTAAAGCGACAGGTAAAAGTGCTCAGCTTTCTCTATTGTCTGGAAGGCAAATATCAACACCGAAGGATGATTCTCGTTGAACAGCCGCACACCCTCGAGTTCGCTGTCAGTTTTCAAACAGCTTCCAACATCTACAACTAACAGCTGCTCCAGGTCACTGAGTTCATCAGCAGAATCACTGACAATCAGGACACACTTGTTAACAGGTTTTACGTTGCTGGTCGTCATACTGTCACCATTTTGAAATCTTTGATGCCCCTGTAACCAACAACTTTTTTTAGATTAAACATAAAAATCTCACAAACCATTGATGAATTCCTTCACCAGGTTCATAGCGGACGCCAGTTCAGGACAAAGATTATCGATCACTGACCAGTCCGCTTCACCGCCAGCAAGCTCCAGATTCAGGCACAAATCAGCCAGCACATCTGCCCCTACTGTGCGAGCTGAGGACTTGAGCTTATGTGAATAAAAAGATATCTGTTCTGCGTCTCGTACTTTAAAGGCCGTATTGATCTCTGTGATGATAGCTTCCGCCTGGGGAACAAATTTTCTTAGAATATCTGAATGCCTGGCGGTATCATCACCGAACATTCTGCTTAACGCCATCGCATTGATCGGCTTATCCCCATGTTCTGAAACAGGGGTTTTCACATCGGGTGACCGCTGACTGTCTGCGGGGTCAGGTGAGATGGATATGGATTCAAGCACCTTAAGAGCCGCCGGATAATCGAAAGCCTCTATTTGTTGTCCGAGCTGCTCCACCACCGATCCAAATTTACTGTACAACAGTTCCCATGATTCCGTAAACAACGTATTGGCGGCCGTATCGTCAGTCGCTAACAGCGACTCAAGACGGTCAAGCACCCTCTGTATCTCTACTGGATCCACATCATCTGTTGTTTCAGGCACAGCCTGCACATCAATGCGAGGCAACGCTTCATGGAATTTACTCTGCTCAGTACTTATAGCTTCCATAAGGCGCAGAACCTCCTCATCACCTTTCTTGCCATCATGGCTGCGCAGTTTATCTTCCAGTGCTCTGGCAGCTTCCTGTAGTCGTGACAGGCCCAACGTGCCAGCCGCACCCTTGAGAGCATGTGCCAGATGCCATGCTTTATCTATCTCCTCATCTGCAACATACATACTCAACTTACCTACGTCGTCACCGTGACTGGCATCGAACTGGCGTAACAACCGCAGATAAGCTGGCACGTCACCACGCAGGTTGCGCAGGCCCTTCTCTACATCAATTCCTTCGATGGCTGCTAGCTGCTCAAGGGCTGCATCATTCATCACGATAGAGCCCAGAGGCACTGAAGAGGAAGTCATTTCCAGCGGAACTGTACGCTTCGGCAGCCATTTAGCGATAGTCGAGAAGAGATTTTCCGGATCAACTGGTTTGGCGATGAAATCATTCATGCCGGCCTCCAGGCAGGCCTGGCGATCTTCTTCAAACACATTGGCGGTCATCGCCAGGATAGGTAGCGCTTCTTTACCAGCCATGGATCGGATCACACGTGTCGCCTCCTGGCCATCCATCTCAGGCATCTGGATGTCCATCAGGATCAGGTCATAAGCGGTGGTACGAACCATTGTCACCGCCTCCCGACCATTTTCCGCCGTATCCACAGCCAGCCCCGCGCCACTCAGCAGCTCCATTGCTACTTCACGGTTGATGGCGTTGTCCTCTGCAAGCAGGATGCGCGAACCAGCATGATGGGTACGTAGCACCATCTCAGCATCCGCCATCATCTCAGTAAAAGGTGCCGCCGGTTCGATGCCGTGACCATAACCAAACCTGGCGGTAAACCAGAAGATACTGCCCCGACCCGGTTCACTCTCTGCCCCGACCTCACCACCCATCAGCCGCGCCAGGTGTCGGGTGATGGCCAAACCAAGACCGGTGCCACCATGTCTGCGTGTAGTAGAAGCATCAACCTGCTCAAAGGCCTCGAACAGGCCGGACAACTTGTCAGCTTCGATACCTATTCCTGTATCCTGTACCTCGAATCGCACCAGAATATCATCACCTTGTTCTTCCAGTTTCTTTGCACGTAGAGAGATCGTTCCTCGCTCAGTGAACTTGACGGCGTTACCGACGTAATTAAGCAAGGCCTGGCGGAGACGAGTCGGATCGCCTCGAAGCCAGTGCGGCACGCCGTTTCGATCCACTTCGATAGTTAATCCCTTTTGCCCGGACTGCTCTCTCAACAGCGACTGGATATGATCAAAAATCGCATCCAGGTGGAAATCTGACTGCTTCAGGGCCAGCTTTCCGGCCTCGATCTTGGAAATGTCCAGAATATCATTGATGATGGAAAGCAGGTGCCCGGCGGCGGCATCGATCTTGGCGAGCCGTTCCGACTGCTCAAGCGTCGGAATGGCGCGTTGCAGCAGATGGGTGAGTCCGAGAATGGCATTCATCGGAGTGCGGATCTCGTGGCTCATGTTGGCCAGGAAGGCACTTTTAGCCTCACTGGCGGCTTCCGCCCGTTGCCGTGCCTCAGCCAGTTGCGCAGTGCGTTCCACCACCAGTTCCTCGAGGTGGTGGCGGTGCCGATCCAGTTCTTCTCCAAGGTGTTTTTTCTCGGTGATATCTTCCTTCACCGCAACATAGTGGGTGATCGTGCCATCGGGCTGGCGCAGCGGCGCGATGTGAGCAAATTCAATATACTCACTGCCATCCTTGCGCCTGTTGTGGAACACACCTTTCCATGGCCGATCATGGTTCAGCACATTCCACATGGCCGCATAGGTCTCGGGCGGTGTATTACCCGAATGCAGGATACGCGGATTCTTGCCTATAATTTCATCCCTGGCATAACCGGTAGTGTGGATGAAAGCCTCGTTGACGTATTCGATCTCGGCTTTGAGGTTGGTGATGACAATATTCTCAGGACTCTGCTCCACCGCCAGCGCCAGCTTGCGTAATTCTTCCTCCATCTGTTTGCGCTCGGTGATGTCCAGCAGAGTAGCAATAACAAACTTCACTTCGCCTTTGTCACGGTAGCAAGATACCGTGAGGTGTATATAAATACTATTGCCAGCCTTGTTATAGAAACGCTTGTCCAGTTCGTAGTTGTCGATCTCACCAGCCAGCATTTGTTTAAACTGTGCTTCGTCAGCAACCAGATCATCCGGATGAGTCATCTCGGCCCATGTCATTGCCTTCAGCTCATCCTCGCTGTAACCCAGCAGATCACACAGGTAGGGGTTGGCTCGCAACCATCCCTTCTCCGGCGAAGTGATGGCGATACCAAGGTTACCCAGGTCGAACTGGGAACGAAACAGGAACTCGCTCTCACGCAGGGCCGCCTGGACCTCCCGCTCGTCTTCAATCACGCTTAGTAAGGTGAGTCGTGCCTGGTCAGCCTGAACCAGCAGGCGCTCGCTTTCTGCCTGTGCGACCAGGGTAGTCGCTTCAGCACGTTTTCGCGCATCATTGTCGATGACCAGTCCTTCCAGGGCTAGCAGTTCTCCTGTCTCGCTGTAGATTCCGGCACCACTCTCCCAGGCCCATTTTTCCTCTCCTGCCGCAGTGAGCAGACGATACTCCAGTTCAAAACGGCCATGCGCCGCTAATCCGGCCTGCACCTCCTGCCAGACCCGATCCCGGTCGTCAGGGTGAATCAGTCGGGCGTAGCTGACCCGCTTGTTGCCAAGCAGATCGACCACCGGGTGGCCGGTCAGGGTCAGGCAGCCCTCGCTGACAAATTCCATAATCCACTCCGGATCATTGTGGCAGCGATAGACCATGCCCGGCAGGTTAGCCATCAATGTTTCCAGGCGGCGATGAGTCTCGTATAGCGCCGCCTCAGCTTGCTTACGCTCGCTTATGTCCAGCATGGCACCGATCATCCTGTATGCCTGACCATCGGTGTCACGCAGTATTTCTCCCCAATTGATAGTATCAGCCCACTGACCATCCTTTTTCTGAAAACGGTACTCGGCATGGAAACTGCTATCACCCTGCTCGATGGCATTATGGAGTGTGGCAAGCGCCTGTGCTCGATCATCCGGGTGGATGCGGTTCGCCCACCACTGTTCAGAGTTTTTATCGATCCGTTCACTGGACCAGCCAAACATCTGGGCAAAAGCACCGCTCCACTCGACGATGTCACTGGCGATGTCCCAATCCCAGACAGCCGCCGGTGCCTTATTGACCACCAGCCGAAGACGTTCCTCATTGAGCACCAGTTCCTGGGTGCGTGTCCGCACCTGCTGCTCCAGGTCACCGGCCTGATCACGTAGCTGCCGCGCCAGACGCCGGTTGACATAGGTGGCACCCGCCAGAATCAGTAACAACAGGCTAACAGGCAGACTGACCTTCCAGTGATGGCTTATGGCCTCTATCAGTCCCCCGTGCTGCTCGTAGGGTGCCGCCTTGAGATCCCGCAGCACGCGGTGGATAGGCTGGTAGTCCAGAGGAGTGGTCCAGCCAGTAATGTGGGCGCTTTGTGCAGCAGGACTGTCGGCTGGCATCAGCAAAAGTTGCGCCGTGACCTGGCGCACCACCTCGTTATCTACCTGTGGCAGGGGTGCAAAACTGTGCTCTGGATAAAGCGATGTGCTCAGTAGATAAGGAAAACCCGGCTCCTGGCGCGGGTTAAGTACACGCACATCGGCAAGTGATAATTTGCCCTCGACAGCCAGGGTCTCCAGTGTATCAGTACGCACTGCGCCAGCGTCCACTTCACCACTCAGCACTGCCTGCACCAGGCGATCAAAAGGGTAACCGCTGTAGCGCAAGACTGAAAAATCCTCGGGATGCACACCCTGGCGTTCCAGTTCATACCGCGGCATCAGCCAGCCACCCCAGGCATGAGGACTAATAGCCATGAAGCTCTTGCCCCTGAGATCGGCCAGACGGGTGATATCAGACCGATCAGCACGGGTGAAGATCACCGCACCGAAGTGAGAACCAGCATCACCGCCAGCGGCATTAATCAGGGTGGCAGTACGAATTGCGCCATGGCGTACCTCCAGCTCTACGTAGATAGCACCGTTGGTGACCACGAAGTCAAGTCGTTGCTCCATCACCGCCTGACGCATTTCCTCCAGGCTCAGGGGCAGGATAATAAAACGGTGCTGGGGCAGTCGTTCATTCAGGTAGTCGGCGATTGGCTGCCATCTGACCAGGGTCTTCTCCGGGCCACGATGGGCCAGTACGCCGATGTAAAACTCGGCCGCCCAGGCGGGTGGTGCCTGTAGCGCCACCACTACGAACAGGAACAAAATGCGTAGCAACCATAAAGCAAAGCGGTGCAAACGATATGGCGATGCTACTGAAATGTGTTCAGTCACGGTTTGTCCCTTCCTCCTTCGCACTCGGATAGCGTAGCGGCTGACCCTGTTCGGCAAGCAGGGTATTGATCTCATGTTTCAGTTCCAGCACGCGTCCCTCACGCCCCAGGGTAGCGTCGTGCCAGCGGCGTAATTCGTCGAGCTGTGCAGCAAGTTCGGTCTCGGCCCGTTTGCGCTCGGTAATGTCGATAACAATGCCCTGATAGTGGCTGATGTTTCCATCGGCATCCCGCTCGACCGTGGTACGATCGTCGATCCAGTGAATATCGCCATCAGGTGTAACAATCCGATATTCCTGTTGAAAGTGGGTTACACCACTGGCGCTATATTCCACCACCTCGTGCTCGATCTGCTCGCGGTCATCAGCATGCACCATCGAGATGAAGGGCGTCTCACCAGAGAGCAGTTCCTCAGGTGTATAGCCAAACTGGGTGACATTATCGGACACCAGTTCTACCGGCCAGCCAGCAGCTGCCTGCCACCGAAAGACCACCACCGGACTATTCTCAATAACCAGACCAGCTTGCCGCAACGCCTCTTCTGCCTGTCTGTGATTTGCCTCTTCATCAAATTTATCCAGCGCGAAAGAAATATCCAGAGCCATTTCTTCGAGCAGATTTATCTCATCTTCATCAAAGAAATGAGGGTCGGCGGCATAGACACTTAAAGCACCGATGACGCTGTTATTTAATCGAATGGGAAAAGCACCTGATGAACGATAGCCTCTTTCAAGCGCCGACTCACGCCAGGGAGTGAAATCAGGGTTATTTTCCAGATCATTAAAGACAACACTTTTTCTCTCCTGGATTGCCCTGCCCGTAGGCCCACTGGCGGTTAACTCGTCTGCTAATGAAACTTTAATGTGTTGCAGGTAATCAGAGCCTTTTCCACTAGTAGCAACCGGCTTTACCAACTGCTTTTCTTCGTCAAGCAAGCCTATCCATGCCAGTTTAAACTTGCCGAATTCAATGGCGATATCACAGATTTCCTGAAATAATTTTTTATCATCCGACACTCTTACGATGGCCTGATTAATCTGACTCAAGGTGGCATATAGTTTGTTCGCTTTATCTAGCTTTTTTTCTGCTCGTTTGCGCTCGCTGATCTCTTTTTCCAGTGCCAGTGTCTTCTGCTCAAGCTTATTGATCAGACGCTCATCATAAAGCTTTAGTACCTCCTCATCAGTTATGGGTAGCAGCGTTCTGAGCTCTATCTTGCCTGCATCCAGTTCCCTGACCACGCTCTGAATAACCTTCATGAATTCATCTGGCTCGGCAGGCTTGGCAATGAAACGAACCGCGCCAAGACTCATTGCAAATTCCTCGTCTTTGGTATCAGTATATGTAGCAGAATAGAATACGAAGGGGATTTTCTGTAGGCGCTCATCTTCCATCCACTCACGACAAAGACGGAAACCATCCATCACCGGCATCATGATATCGGAGATAATGATGTCCAGCTGACTCATGCGACCGACCTTCAGGGCATCTTCTCCGTTGGACGCTAAGACCACGGTGTAACCATGACCTTCCAGCAACACCCGCAGCAGATAAAGTTCCTGCTCACGGTCATCAACAATAAGTACACTTTTCATGATTTATCTCCATTTGGCAGATACCGCTCCAGTTCCGAAACAAATACAGCCGGGTTGATGGGTTTTTCTATGTAGCCATCACAGCCGTTAGCGAGAATTTTCTCCCGGTCTTTGGGCATAGCATACGAAGTCACGGCCACAACAGGGATATCGCGGGTTTCGGGCCGCAGTTTGAGCCGCCGGGCGACCTCATGGCCATCCATGACCGGCAACTGGATATCGAGGACAATCAGCGCCGGCTCAATCCGGCCGGCCAACTCGAGCCCCTCACGCCCATCCTTCGCCCCGACAACCTCGTAGCCATGTTTTTCCAGAAGGAATGTTTCCATGTAGAGGTTTTGCTCATTGTCTTCAATAATAAGTATTCTGGCTTTCATCCGAATCACTCTCCTATTTTCATCGGCAGCGTAAATGTAAACACACTTCCTTCGCCGGGCTTACTCTCGACTCGAATATCACCGCCCAGAAGCACGACTAGTCTCTTGCAGATAGACAGGCCGAGACCAGTGCCTTCCTGCTTGCGGTTCAGCCCGGTATCGAGTTGGCGGAATTCTTTAAACAATTTGCCTACGTCCTCGGGATTGATGCCGATACCCGTGTCCTTCACCCGCATCAGCAGCCGGTCATCGCTAAGGCAACATTCGATGGCCACTTCCCCGTGCTCGGTAAATTTCACCGCATTATTCAGCAGATTGATTAGAACCTGCTCGACCCGTCGCCGGTCACTGGTAATACAATCCACTTCGGGTGCCACTTCAACGGTCAGCGACAGCCCCTTTTTCTCAACCAACAAATTCACTTTTTGTGCCGCTGTCTCAATCGCTTCGCGCACATTAAAAATCTCCGGCACGATCTCCACCTCACCCGCCTCAATCTTGGAGATATCCAGCACATCATTGATAAGTTCAAGCAGATGACGGGCGCTACCCTGCACCATACCGAGTTGCCTGGCCTGTTCTTCAGACAGAGGACCGGCCAGGCCTTGTAGAATGATACCAGTGAAGCCGATAATCGAGTTAAGCGGCGTGCGCAGTTCGTGGGACATAGAAGCGATGAACATGGATTTCAGTTGATCTAACTCTGTTAATCTTTCGTTGGCCGTGGTCAACTCGCGAGTACGCACCATTACGCGCTGCTCCAGCGAAAGCCTCAGGCGAAGATTAATCAATGCAATCGAGACCCGCTGGCCAAAAAGGTTAAGGTTCTGTTTGTCCACCTCATCAAAGGGCTCACCGTTGCGGAAAGCAGACAATCCACCAATAACCTTGTCCTCATGCCGCAACGGCGCGAGCACACTGGTGTTGACGTTCAGTGCCCGGGCAAATTCCAGGATCACGTGGGAATCATCTTCTGCCAGATCAGGCACGAGAAATGGTTCACCATGCTCGGCAACCCAGCCGCAAATCCCGCCACCCTGTAACGGCATTGTCTTACTCTTTAATAGCTCCGCTCCGGCTCCCGCCGCTGCCACGTAGGTAAAAGTTTCTCCTGATTCATCGATCAGCGGCAAGGCGGCCAGATCCGCGTTCGCCAGTTCCAGGATACCCTGATTGACCAGCTCATAAAATTCCTCGACCGTGCCTTCCTGCTGGATCAGCTTATTGACCCACTCGTCGAGTACGATAAGACCTTCATTTTGCCGACGACGAGTTTCTTCGACCTGTACACGCTCAGTGATATCACGCAGGGCGACGGTAAAGAGTTTTTCACCGCCCAGGTCCAGCCTGGAGATGGAAGCCTCAAGTGGAAATTCCTTGCCGTTCTTTCTGCGTCCGCGTAATGGGATGGAACGCTCGCTCATCTGGCGCGCCGATACCGCCCCCCCCCTCAAAATACCTGATATTTTCTCGATGCCTGTGATGAAACCTTTCCGGCAGCAACATATCCAGAGAACGACCCAGTACCTCGTCTGATGAATAACCAAAAACCCGCTCGGCACTTTGATTAAAAAGAATGATGTTCTGTGAGTGATCCACCGTGATGATAGCGTCATTGGCGACCTGAATGATCCCGGACAACCTCGCTTCGCTCTGTTGCAACTTCTCGTCAGCTTGAAGGTGCTCGGTGATATCGGTTGAGATGCTGCAAACCCCATAGAGCATCTGATCAGCATCATATAAGGGAAACTTTTGTGAGTTGTATGTCTGTAGCCCATCTTCATGAGGCGCGATTTCCTGAATTTCCAGAGGCTCTTCATCATTGATGACTTTAAGGTCATTCTTATGAAATGTATCGGCATATCCTTTTGGAAAAAGATCATAGTCGGTCTTGCCAACCACATCGTTATACGAGATATCGAACAACTGCTCAAAACGCCGGTTGGTCATCAAATAGCGACCTTCCTTATCCTTGATATAAATAACCGCATCCGTATTATCGATGATATCCCGGACTTGTCTGTCACGCTCTCTGAACTTACGCTCAGCGTGATCCCGGGACTTCAACAGGTCTGCCCAGCCACGGGTCAGCAGCCCGAATTCGTCCAGGGAACGGGGTACCGGATAAGCCGAGGCACCTTCCTCAACAACCTCGCCTAAAGGTTGCTTTAGCGCACGCATCCCCTGACGAAAACTACGCAGAGCAACCCATGTGCCTACTCCAGCAATCAGTACCAGCACAAACCAGAGCACCATGGTTTCGATCACGAGGAATCCGGTTCGATTGTAGTAGTAGGTTAATAATATGGTATCGATCATGACCGGCGTGAACAGGCCGAGTACGGTGAGCTTCAACCACAAGGGCGCAACCATCACCATAATCCCGCGCGGCGCCAGAAAACGACCCAGCAGATCAGTCAGGTAGAAAAACAGCGGGAAAGCGGCGATTAAAAGGAACGGAATGACACCGAATGCCGAAAACGCGTACTCTCCCAGGCTATACTCCGTGCCCTGAAAAACAGCATTGGATAACAAAACAGTCGCCGGCCCAAAACTGCTATACAGGCCCAACAGCCCCCAGAATACCCAGGGGAATGCCTTCAGTCTCCTGGTATGTTCGGGAATAAGCACAGGTTGACGATCACCGAGTGCCACAACCGGTTCGACGACCAGGTACTTGAACACAAAAAATGCGATGAGCGTGAAAACGATGATGTAAATTCCGGTAAACCGGATCAGGCTCAAGCCTGCTTCCTCCAGCTCCCAGAAACCCAAAAAAGTCATACCCAGTTCACCCGTCGCGGGCGGGATCAACCAGGCCGCGATGAGACCTGCGCGAAATTTACGCCGAAACTCATCCCTGCTGAGCTCAGCGGATACAATTGAATTCTCAGCCATAGCTTTGTCCCTTGCCCGTTGCCCGTTGCCTCTGGATGCCTGTCTGTATGATGCCCGTTTATCTAAAAATAAAGTGGTCTATGTAGCGCATCTATCATCCAGACGAACAAGTCCGGCTTCTGGGACAACTCCATTATTCTCCACCTATTATATACCGAAGCCCCCTTCAGAAAACCACTCAGTGATCGATATGCTCTGGTAAATCCTGAAACCCTCACCTACACTTTATTGCCCCTGTTCACCTCTTACCTGTTTATGAAGCAGCCATTCTCCTCGTTTGTTTCTCGGATAACAGGAGACTTACCTCAATCCCCAGCCTGGTACTTATGAGCAATTTCTACGAACTCGTTGAAGCTGGCCAGAAAAGCATCAGTCACATCCGGGTCGAACTGGTTGTTGCATTCAGCGACGATGATGTCCCGAGCTTTTTTGAATGGCATGGCCGGCTTGTATACTCGTACCGAGATAAGGGCATCGAAGACATCGGCTATGGTCATGAGTCGAGCCGAGACAGGAATGGCATCCCCAGCCAGGCCATCCGGATAACCGCTACCATCCCAACGTTCATGGTGCCAGTGAGCAATCTCCTTAGCCAGGGTAAGAAATTCCACCGGCTGTTCAACATCTCTTTCGGCACTCTCAATGGCCTGCGCGCCAAGCTCCGCATGTGTTTTCATGATCATCCACTCATCATCAGTAAGTTTGCCCGGTTTGAGCAGGATATGATCAGGAATACCCACCTTGCCGATATCATGCAGGGGCGCAGACTTGGTCAGTAACTGGGTGTAACGATCCGTGATCGTGTCACTGAAGCGGGGATGATCCTGCAAGCGCTCCGCCAGAGACTGAACATAGGCCTGGGTTCGCAGGATGTGCTCACCCGTTTCCGGATCGCGTATTTCCGCCAAATGCGCCAGGGCGCGTATGCTCACGTTCTGAACGACACGATTTTCCTCCATACGCCGCTCAACTTCAGCTTCGAGATACGCGTTTTTGTCATTGAGAAAATCACGAGCCTGCTTCAATATTAACTGGGCTCTGACCCCAATGCCAGTAAGTTAAGCCCTAAGCTATTCATTACAATGCACTTTTATATGCCGGAAAATGAATGTCATTCTTAATGTTTTTTAATCGTCGTG
>VAPG01029964.1_pt1 | contig 12220 bp, 8 predicted proteins | sample 3393851 | NCBI WGS metagenome assembly VAPG01 (sample SAMN08290438, study PRJNA428436) | hydrothermal vent metagenome | isolation source: Deep-sea hydrothermal vent chimney | place: Atlantic Ocean: South-mid Altantic Ridge | depth 2194 m m
GAACTGGATATCCCGCCCGCGGATATCCATGCCATTGCCGGCAACGCGGTTCGCCTGGCAAAAATCTGGCGTTTGAAAGAGTACAACCGCGAAACCATCGAGGAAATCCTCTACCTGTGCCGCTGAAAAAACGGCAGGAACAAAACACGAAGATGATGGGCCAACCGCAGCTATCTCGTCTCGGACAGGGGAAACAGCAGGAGACGCACCGTGCAAAAAACATGACTTTTCCCGCCCCGTACGCTACAATATTTTCAACCAGCGGCTGATTAATTGTTACCAGAAGCATCCATGCCCCCTAAGCCGCCTTTTGACCGGAGAAATCACAACCAATGAGCAAAAAAACACTTCCGAGTTTCCCGGTACCTGCCAACTGGCTCAGTGACTTTGACAAATATTTAATCGGCGAAGGGACCCATGAACGGGCCTATGAAAAATTCGGCGCCCACCTGATTTCCGTGGATGGCCGTCAGGGCGTCGCCTTCGCCGTCTGGGCGCCCAATGCCCGGGCGGTATCCGTCATCGGCGATTTCAACGGCTGGCGGAACACGGCCCACCCCATGCACTCCAGCGACTCCGGCATCTGGTCCCTGTTCATCCCGGGACTGACCGAATTTACCGTTTACAAGTATCATGTTACGACGCAGGACGGCCAGGGCTTCGACAAGGCCGATCCGTACGGCTTTGCCATGGAGGAACGGCCGCGAACCGGCTCGGTGGTCGCGGACCTTGACCGCTACTCCTGGGGTGACGGCGACTGGATGGCTGAACGGGCGGCGCGCCAGTCGCTGGACAGCCCCATCTCCATCTACGAGGTCCATCTCGGCTCCTGGCGCAAGATAGCCGATGAGCGCTGGAGAATGCGCTATCTTACTTACCGGGAGTTCGCCGACACGCTGATCCCCTATGTTCTGGAAATGGGCTACACCCATATCGAGCTGATGCCCATCGCCGAGTACCCCCTTGACGCCTCCTGGGGATACCAGGTCCTGGGTTTCTTCGCCCCCACCAGCCGATTCGGTACCCCGGCAGACTTTATGTACTTCATCGACCAGTGTCATCAACAGGGTCTGGGCGTTATCCTGGACTGGGTCCCGGCCCACTTCCCCAAGGATGGCGCCGGCCTCAATTTTTTCGACGGCACGCATCTCTACTCCCATGTCGACCCCCGCCAGGGCGAGCAGCAGGACTGGGGCACCCTGATCTTCAACTACGGCCGCAACGAGGTTCGCTCCTTTCTTATCTCCAATGCCCTGTTCTGGCTGGACAAGTACCATATTGACGGACTCCGGGTCGATGCCGTGGCCTCCATGCTGTACCTGGATTATTCCAAGGAGGACGGCCAGTGGGTGCCCAACGAATACGGCGGCCGGGAGAACCTGGCGGCCATTAGTTTTCTGCGCAAGACCAACGAGGTCCTGCACGGGGTCTTTCCGGGCATCATGACCATTGCCGAGGAATCCACATCCTGGCCTATGGTCTCGCGGCCCACCTACCTGGGCGGCCTCGGTTTCAGCCTGAAATGGAACATGGGCTGGATGCATGATACTCTGGATTACATGAGCAAGGACCCGATATACCGCCGTTTTCATCACCACAAGATGACCTTCGGCATGCTCTATGCCTTTCACGAAAACTTCGTTCTCCCCCTTTCCCACGATGAGGTGGTGCACGGCAAAGGTTCGCTGCTCGGCAAGATGCCTGGCGACGAATGGCAGAAATTCGCCAACCTGCGGGCCTATTACGGATTTATGTGGGGTTATTCCGGCAAAAAGCTCCTGTTCATGGGCAACGATTTTGCCCAGTGGCAGGAGTGGGACCATGACAAGTGCCTGGAATGGGCGGCACTGGAAGCACCTAACCACCAGGGGATGAAACGCTTTGTCCGTGACCTGAACCTGGTTTATCGCAGCGAACCGGCCCTGTATGAAAAAGATTTCGACTGGAGCGGGTTTTCCTGGATCGACGCCAATGACAACGACAACTCGGTTTTTTCATTTATCCGTTTTGCCCGGTCCCCGGACGATTTCATCCTGGTCGTCTGCAATTTCACCCCGATAGTCCGCTATAATTATCGGATCGGCACTCCGGCTGCCGGCAAATACCGGGAGCTGATCAACAGTGACCAGGACGTCTACCGGGGTAGCGGGGTCGGTAACGGCGGCGAGATTGCAAGTATTAACGAATCGTGCCACGGTCAGGATAACTGCCTGGACCTGACCCTGCCGCCCCTGTCGACCCTGATGCTCAAACGAATATAAGCGGATTCAGGTATCTGTCTCGTCGTCGCTACCAACATTTTGCAAGGAAACCATGAAACCACGTACAGCACTCTTGATTGGACTTGCGATTCTCGTTTATTTCTCTCTGTCCCTGTACCACAGTCACCAGCTGAAAAAAATCCCCGGGGCGGCGGGCCTGACCAAGGGCCAGAGTCAGACGGCCGGAGGGAAAAAGAACTCGACATGGGTACAGGTAAGTACATTGCCGGAGAACGGCAGCCGGACTGCGGAACAAATCGTTGAACCGAACGGTGAGCCAAGGGAAGAGGTTCAGGTTCATGTGGGAAAGACTCTGGCCATAGCCCAGCAGCGGATTACCGCACTCGAGCAAGCCCTGGCCAATCGCGAAGTCAGAATCGCCGATCTGCAACAGCAGCTGAAAAAAGACAGGGAACTGATTGCCAGGCAGCGGGCCGCCCTGAGACAGGCCGCCCAGAGGAGCGGTATTCTCTCCCAGGACACCGGTAACAGCAATTCCCTCATTACCGTGCAGCAGGCAAAAATCCAACAGCTTGAGGCAGCCCTGCGGAAAAAAGAACAGTTGCTGAAGAAAACATCCGCAGCCGTTTCCGAACTGGAAGTAAAACTGGCAAAACTCACGGAGAAACTCCGCAAATACCAGGCTGCGGCCTTGCGGATTGAACGGTTAAAGGCAAAGTTGCAGGCCAAAACCGACGGCCTGGCCACGGCCAACGCGCGAATCAAGGCCCTGGCGGCCCGGCTGAAACGCGCCGGCGTCAACCTGGTCGCCGCAGAGAGGACCATGGCCCGGTTGCAACAATCCCTGGCAAAAGTGCAGGCCCGCCTGATCAATGCCACCACGCGCCTGGCAGTTATGCAGGAGGAAACGGACCAGGCCCGGCTCAAGGCCGATGCCATGCTGCGCTACGGCCAGGAGCAGAACAGGCGACTGGCACCGTCCCGGCAGGAAATCGATATCCTGAACACCCGGCTCAGGAAGAAACAGGAAAGCCTTGCTGCCGCCGAAGATGAAATCTCCGCGCTCAAGAACAAGCAGCAGCAACTGCGGAGGCAGCTGGCAAAAACACAGGCCGCGTCGGCAAAAATGAAGGATGCAAACAACCGGCGAAAGACCTTAGGAACCACTCAATAATAACTGCGCATTTCGCATCCCGGCCTCAACACATTATTCAGATGGACAACTTCCCGGTCATCGTTCTTGATTTCGAGACAACCGGTCTCTCGCCTCAATATGGTGACAGGGCCATTGAAATCGGTGCCGTACTGATAGACAACGACAGAATTGCCGATCGCTTTCAAAGCCTGATGAATCCGGGTGTCAGGATCAGTTCTTTTATCGAATCATACACCGGTATCAGCAACGACATGGTAGCGGCTGCTCCACCTTGCGAAGAGGTGATGGAACAGTTTTCCGAATTTATGGGCCAGTATCCCCTGGTCGCCCATAATGCATCTTTTGACAGAAAATTTCTTGACTTGGAACTCGGGTTTATCGGGAAAACCAGGAACAGTGACATGGCCTGTTCCATGCTGGCGGCACGAAGGATCTATCCCAATGCGCCAAACCATAAACTGGGGACATTGGTTAGGTACTGCGGGATTCATACCGATGGCACATTTCACCGGGCACTTGCCGATGCAGAAATGACCGGCCATCTCTGGATTGCAATGATTAATAACATCAAGGGCACTTTCGGTGTCACCCATGTACCATTTGACCTGATGCAAAAAATAGCCAAAATAGCCAAGGCAAAGGCTCCGGTATTTCTTGCAAAGGTTGCCTCTGAACAATCTTAGATTGGGGGGGTGCCGCCCTTGCCCCTCTCCTCTTGCTCTCTGGACGACCCTGATACTAGAATTTACGGGCCGAGAGTCCGAGCATCAGGAGGGCAAGGCCATCCACCATCAGGCTGAGCCCGACCAGGACTCCCACCAGCCACATGGCGGAAAAAGGCCAGCCGACCAGAAACACGCAGGCCAGGATCATGGACAGGATACCGTTGAACAGGGTCCAGCCCCAGCCGGGCAGGGGCCGCAGCATAAAGGAAAAGCTGATGGAGGCAAAGCCGTCGAGAAGGAAATAGATGATGAGTATCAGCCCCAGCGCCGCGGCCCCGGCTGCTGGATAGAGGCCAATCAGCAGCCCCAGGGCAATGAGAAGGAAGGGCTTGAGCCAGGCCAGGGCTGTGCGAGAATAGTTGATCCTGGTCAGGTAGGCGACCACCACGCCGCCGAACACCAGCAGAAAAGAAATCAGCAGGGAAATGGCCACGGTGATCACCTGGGGCATGATCACCCCGATCAGGCCCAGAACCAGCAGGACAATACCGGAAATGATGGTCGTCCTGCGGATCCGATCGTCCATGAAGATGTCCAGGAATACGTTCTGCATTGCGCTGCCTCCTTGTCCGTTATTGTGTTCCGGCGCCGGGTGACGCCCCTCTCTTATACTCCATAGCAAGCGGGTCGGACTCTTGTCAAGGTCCGCCCGTCCCCCTGTGCGAGGCCCTGGGAGCAGCCGGGGTACGATTTACCCGGTTTTTTGTCGGCAACATCGGTGCAGTCCCCATTTGTCTGCTGCTCGACTATTTCGGCTATACCGCCGCCCATGTCACCAAAGCCGTCGGCGGCACTTCCTCCCCCAGCTCCACACATATTGCATTGCGCATCATTGGACTTGCATTATTGTTTATCTGTGTTTTGCTCATCGTCCGATTTGCACAGCGAGAAATTCTCACAGGGAATGACAGGAAACCATCATGAAACGGTCAAATTTCATCGGCAACGGAAAAAAACCCGAAATCGAAATCAACAAAACCACCCGTGAAAAATTCTGGCAGAGCCCGGGCTTCACCTTTCTGCTCTACCTGATTTTCATCTTGGTCTCCTTCCAGCTCTACCAGGGGTACCTGCAGGTCAAGCAGGAAGAGATACCCTATTCGCAGTTTCTTGAATATGCGAACAAGGGCCAGGTAGCCGAGGCATTGGTCACCGACAAGCTTATCACCGGAACCCTGACCCTGCGTGACAAACGGACCGGCAAACAGCGCCGCTTCATCACCGTGCCGCTGTCTTGGAACCCTGACCTGGCCGAATCCCTGGCCAAGGAAGGAGTCAAGTTCACTGTCCGTCAATCCAACAACTACCTGGCCAACTTCTTCTTCAACTGGGTGCTGCCCTTTGGCCTGCTCTTCTTCATCTGGGGAACCATGGCCAAGCGCATGGGCAATATGGGGCGTGGTTTTCTCAATATCGGCAACAGGATCCACATCCATCCCGACGACGCCCCCAAGGTCACCTTTAACGACGTGGCCGGGGCCGAAGAGGCCAAGCAGGAACTCAAGGAGATTGTTGATTTCCTCAAAGATCCGAGCAAAATCCGGAAGCTGGGCGCCCGGATGCCCAAGGGCGTACTCATGGTAGGCCCTCCGGGTACCGGCAAGACCCTGCTGGCCAGGGCCGTGGCCGGTGAATCCAATGTGCCTTTTTTCAACATTTCCGGCTCGGAGTTCATAGAAATGTTTGTCGGTGTCGGCGCGGCCCGGGTACGGGAACTCTTCGAGCAGGCCCGCAAACATGCCCCCTGCATCATTTTCATCGACGAGATCGACGCCATCGGCCGGTCTCGCGGCGCCGGGCCGGCCATGGGCGGCCACGATGAACGGGAGCAGACCCTCAACCAGTTGCTCACCGAGATGGACGGCTTTGATTCCTCCACCGGCGTGGTGGTCATGGCGGCCACAAACCGGCCGGAAATCCTGGACAAGGCCCTGCTCCGGGCCAACCGGTTCGACCGCCAGGTCCTGGTGGACAAGCCGGACCTCAAGGACCGGGAGGCCATCCTCAAGCTCTATGCCGCCAGGATGAAGCTGGCCGACGACGTGGATCTCCATGTGGTGGCCCAGCGTACGCCCGGCTTTGTCGGCGCCGACCTGGAAAACATCTGCAACGAGGCCGCCATCCAGGCCATCCGCCGGAATCATGACAAGCTCACCATGCGTGATTTCGAGGCCGCCATCGACCGGGTTATTGCCGGACCGGAGAAGAAAAATCGGGCACTCAACCCGGAAGAAAAACACCGGGTTGCCTACCACGAATCAGGGCACGCCCTGGTGGCGGAGACCGTCCCCACCGGCGAACCGGTACATAAGGTATCCATCATTCCCAGGGGGGTGGCGGCCCTGGGCTATACCCTGCAGCTGCCGGTGGATGAAAAATTCCTCTCCACGGAACAGGAACTAAAGGATCAGCTCGCCGTCCTGCTCGGCGGCCGGGTGGCCGAGGAACTGCTCTTCGGCGACGTATCGAGCGGGGCCGCCAACGATCTGGAACGGGCCTCGGAGATCGCCCGCTCCATGATCACCCGGCTCGGCATGAGCGAAAGACTGGGGCCGCTCACCTACGGCAAGCATCACCATCTGCAATTCCTGGGCGGCGAGGACCATGAAGAGCGCAACTACTCCGAGGAGACCGCCCGGATCATCGACGAGGAATGCCGCAAGCTGGTGGAGGAAGGCCATGCACGGGCAGGAAACATCCTCACTGAAAAACGAACCGCCCTGGATGCCCTGGCCACCGCCCTGGAGGAGAAAGAAGTTCTGGACGGCGAGACGGTCAAGGAGATCATCGAAAGGCATGCCGGCGGGGAATAGCGGCCGTGAAAGCGGCGGCACCGGCGGCGGCTTGCATCTGCACCATTTTCGAACGTTCACGGATCCAGGTTACAGTTTAGAGCAAGTAATAACGCAGAGTTTCACACCCTGTAATCAGTTACTCTCAACCAGGAGGATGCACAGACTATGTTACATCAGCTAAGCTACCTAAACATTGACAAACAGGAAAAAGAGAAACTGCAAACGCTTGTGGACGAGCTGGTGCAGGACCTGGAAAAAAAACTGGGCCGCCTGGCCCGGAAAAATCCCACCCTGCGCGGGGCCATCCGGAAACATGGCAGCCGGCAACTCTACCGGATCGGCCTGAGCCTGCATGTTCCCGGCAAAACCCTGGCCACCCGGGAGGAAGGAGAGGATGCGGCTAACATCATCCGCCAGGGATTCAAGGAACTGGAACGGCTGGTTGCCAGGCGGAAAAGCCTGATCAAAAACGAACATCTCTGGAAACGCAAACAGCGCCGCCGGGAGCTCAAGGCAGCACCAATCAAGACCGCCGGCAACCAGGAGCTGATCACCCGTCCCCCGTCCTGGTTCGCCGTCATCGAGCCCTATCTCGACGACCTGTACCGGCTGGCCCGCCGGGAGATCGCCCTTCTCCAGGCCGACGGCGACCTGCTGCCCCCGGATATCACCCCGGAGGAACTGGTGGACACGGTGGTGGTGCTGAGTTTTGAGAAACAGAACGAAAAGCCGGAGAGTATGGAGCTCAAACCATGGCTCTACAAGATTGCCCTGGACCAGCTGGAAGAAGAAATCAGGAAAAGCAGAGACAACCGGGAAGCGCTGCACCTGGAAGAGAGGGTCACCTCCCGCGAGGGTGCGACCTCGGACGACGAGTCCTGGCTCTATGACTTCTATCAGCCGGACGAAGTCCTGTCGCTGGAGGATCTCATCGCCTATCCCGATGATCTCTCGCCCGAGGAGATCACCACCCTGGCCGAAGAACAGAAATACGCCCAGCCGGCGGTTGCCACCATGCCGAGAATCTGGCGCCGGGCCTTGTGGCTCCTCCATGGTGAGAAGATCGAGCCTGGGCAGGTGTCGCTCATCCTGGATACCCCGGCGGCCGCCCTGGAGCAGATCAGCCGGCGGGCCGAAACCTTTCTGCGGGGCAGACTGGCGGACAAGGGGCTGGCCGAGTGGGTTACTACGGAAAAAAGCATCACCGTGCTCTTCCATGTCCCGGCTGACCGGAACCTCGACACCGCGTTTCGCAGTGAACTGAGCGATAAGTTCAACGCCGGCTGAACCTGGAAAATTCCACCGGCCCGGGCCAGTGCCCCGGTCGAGCCCATGGTATCCACCTTCTCGCCCGGGCCGGTGGTTTCTGGATCTTTCAGGAGCTTCACGACCTGTTGTAGGGGGAAAAAGTATGGCTTGGTTGAAATGGCTGCCCTGGCGATTCGTCCTGAGCCGGGCGGCCAGGTCCAGGGGTTTTCTTGATCCGGTCGCCCTGCTGGCCCGGCTGCACCGTTTTGCCCAGCCTTCCGAGGTCGGCGAACCAATCGAACTGCTGCGGGCAGGCGCTGTCTTCCATGCCCGCGGCCTGATCAACAGCCGGGTCATCCAGCATAACCTGGACTGGGTCTGGCCGTACTGGATCGAACGTCAGTTTGATCCGCTTGATGACGCCTTCGTACCCAGGGCATTTTCCATTACCCATATCAATCTCACCCACCGTAACTGGACCGCCGTCGGCTGGCCCGACTGTCCCGAGCTTCCCATTGTCGACCCCCGGGGACTGCTTACTCCCTTCCTGGACGGCTGGTCACTGGACGGCTGGATCTTTACCGATGATGGCCGCTGCCTGCTTCCCTCTCGGGCGGTCTTTTGTTCGCAGACACTGGAGCTGGAGCCCCTGCCGACTATAGTCACCAGGACCCGGCAGGAAGGACTGTCACTGGTCAGCCGGGTGCTGGTCGAGATGCGTGGCGGCCGACCGGTATGCCGATTTCAGCTTACGGCCCAAAGCGATACCCGCGCCCTGGTCGTTCTTGCCCTGCGCCCCTATAACCCGGAAGGTATCAGCTTTATCCACCAGGTGACTCTATCCGCGCAACGCACGGCCTGGACCGTTGACGGCCGGACCGTGATTGCCTTCAGCGCCCCTGCCGAGCTCCACCATGTTTCGGATTACCGTACGGGTGACGTCCACATTCATCTCGCCGATCAGCAAGAACAGGTGGAGGGGAAATGCGAAGTGGGCATGGCCACGGCGGCCGCCATGTACCGGCTCGAACCGGGCCGGGAGCGCGAGATCACGGCGCTCGTGACCCTGCCGGGGAAACCAAAGCCCGGGCACTGCCCGTCGTGGCCCCGTGCCATGGAGGGACACTGCCGCCTGAATATACCTGATCCCCGTTTTCAGTTCCTGTATGAAGCGGCGCTGAAAACCCTGGTCCTTCATTCCCCGGGAGATGTATTCCCGGGCCCCTACACCTACAAACGATTTTGGTTCCGGGACGCCGCGTTCATTATACACGGTCTGCTCTGCGCCGGCTTGCTCTCCCGGGCCGGACGAGCCCTGGACCGTTTTCCCGGCCGCCAGACCGTTCGCGGCTATTTTCTTTCCCAGGATGGAGAATGGGACTCCAACGGCGAGGCGCTGTGGATCATGCAACGCTTCTGCGAGATGACAGGACAACCACCGGCAAAGACATGGTGGCGCGCCATCCGCCGTGGCGGCCGCTGGATCATCGGCAAGCGCCTCCCCCGCACTCCGGACAGCCCCCATGCCGGATTGCTGCCTGCCGGTTTCAGTGCCGAGCACCTCGGCCCCAATGACTATTTTTACTGGGATGATTTCTGGGGCATTGCGGGTCTGCAGGCTGCAAGCCGGCTCTGTAGTCACTTCGACGAATCCGCGACAGCGGGATGTGCACGGGAGGCCGAGGAGTTCAGCCTCGCGGTGGCCAGGAGTCTCGACCGGGCGTATAATCGTCTGCAGCGCCGGGCCATGCCCGCATCCCCCTACCGGCGACTGGATTCCGGGGCTATCGGGTCATTGGTCAGAAGCTATCCTCTCCGGCAATGTCCACCTGCCGACCCAGGCCTGTCGGGGACCGTGGAATATCTGCTGGATGAATGCTTTGTTAACGGCGGTTTTTTCCAGGACATGATTCATTCCGGTATCAATGCCTACCTTACTCTGCATGTTGCCCAGGTCCTGCTGCGGGCTGGCGATGCCCGTTATCTCCGGCTCATGGACCGGGTGGCGGAACTGGCTTCACCCACCGGCCAGTGGCCCGAGGCGATTCACCCCCGGACACTGGGCGGCTGCATGGGAGACGGCCAGCATGTCTGGGCGGCGGCGGAATGGATCATGATGGTACGCAACTGTTTTGTACGCGAGGAGGACGGCGGCCTGATCCTGTGCAGTGGTGTACCGTTGCGCTGGCTGCAAAGCGGCAGGGCTGTCACCTTCGGCCCCGCGCCGACATCCTTTGGCACGGTTTCCATCACCCTCCGTCCGGTTGGCGACGACGACCGTCACCGGGTGGCTGTCAAATGGCAGGGAAGCTGGCATGCGGACCCGCCGGCAATTGAGATCCGCCTGCCGGGCCACCGGACAGTAACTCTGCAAGCAAACAAAAAATTAGTGGAAATTCAAGTGGAGAGACAGCTATGAACATAGTGATGGTGACCAACACCTATACCCCTCACGTGGGAGGGGTTGCACGTTCCATTGAGGCATTCACCTCCGAATACCGCCGGCGCGGTCACCGGGTGCTGGTCGTGGCGCCCGAATTCCCGGGTACCATGACCACCGAGACAGACGTGGTACGCGTACCGGCCATCCAGAATTTCAATGGCAGCGACTTCTCGGTGGCCCTGCCGGTATCCGGGCTGCTCCACGATGCCCTGCAAAGCTTTACGCCCCATATCGTCCACTCGCATCACCCCTACCTGCTGGGCATGACGGCGCTCCGGGTCGCGCGTTACTACAGGCTCCCCCTGGTCTTCACCCATCATACCCGCTACGAGGAGTATACCCATTACGTCCCCCTTGATTCCCCAAACTTGAAACGGTTCGTCATTGAGCTGGCAAGCCGTTACTGCAACCTCTGTGACCAGGTTTTTGCTCCCAGCAAGAGTATCCTCTCCCTGCTCGAAGAGCGGGGGGTAACCACCCCTATCACCGTGGTACCAACGGGGGTACGGGTCGAAATCTTTTCCAGGGGAGACGGAGCGGGGGTTCGCGACAACATGGGTATTCCACGAGATGCCTTCCTGGTCGGCCATGTGAGCCGCCTGGCACCGGAGAAGAACCAGCGCTTCCTGGCCGCGGCAGTGGCGGCCTTTCTCAAAACCGTCCCCCAAGCCCATTTTCTGGTGGCCGGCAAGGGACCTTCAGAGGCTGACATTCGTGCTGTATTTGACCGCCATGGCCTGGGCGGCCGTCTTCATTTTGCAGGGATACTCGACCATCGGCAACTGGCGGATGCCTACCATGCCATGGATGTCTTCGCGTTTTCATCCAAAAGTGAAACCCAGGGGATGGTCATCACGGAAGCCATGGCGGCAGGGCTGCCGGTTGTCGCCCTGGATGCTCCCGGGGTTGAGGATGTGGTACAAGATCGATATAACGGCCGTCTGCTCCGGGAGGAATCCATCGAGGCTTTTGCCGGGGCTCTGGCATGGATCAGGGACCTGGAGCCGGACCGGCTGCAGGAGCTGCGCCATGCTGCTCTGAAGACGGCCGGAGAATTTTCCATGCAAAGTACTGCCGACAAGGCCCTGGAACATTACCAAGCGCTTCTGTCAGGGGCGCACACCGGCAAAACGGCGGAGGATGCGGCCTGGGAGCGAGTGCTCAACCTGATCAAGGTACAGTGGGAGATCACCAAGGGACTGACAGAGGCGGCCGGTGCCGCCCTGCGCTCCGGCGAGCCGCCTGTCGCGAAAGGATAAACCTGAATCCGTGACGGCCAGGGGTAATGGTTTGCTTTCTATTTATTCCGGTTCAATGTTCTTGCGGCCGGACGGTGCTGCGGATTGTTGCGCCTTGGCTATCTCAATTATAGTTTCCAGGTAGGGGGTCACCTACCTCTCTTATCCATCTTCTTCAAATCGAGCAACTGCCTTGGCGATGCTGGACGTAGTAAGTCCAACCTGCCGCGCTATCTATCTCCGCCATGATCACTCTCACGTGTGGTGTTCCGCATAGACATCAAGTAAACGACGAATCATTTTTTGGTATTGCGTATGATGTTTTTTGGCCTCTTTTTTGAAAAAATCAATGCTGGCTTTACTCAGCGTGATAGTAACCTTGACATTGTCTTC
>VAPG01000970.1_pt1 | contig 12199 bp, 15 predicted proteins | sample 3393851 | NCBI WGS metagenome assembly VAPG01 (sample SAMN08290438, study PRJNA428436) | hydrothermal vent metagenome | isolation source: Deep-sea hydrothermal vent chimney | place: Atlantic Ocean: South-mid Altantic Ridge | depth 2194 m m
CTGTAGCTCTTCTGAATTTTTCATCAGATAATTTTTGTATGTTTTTATACTTCATGCAAGAATTATATCAGTTTTTAGGGTTTCCGGAGAGGTCTAATATATAATATAGGTATACCTATGAAATTAAAAAAAATTTTGAATTAAAAAAGGTCGTCTGACCGTCAGCGAACTATTTGCTGACAATCAAACGACCTAGATTTCCAGTCTGAACTTTGGACCCCGAGGAGTCCAATATGACTGGATAAAAATTATCGGATATGAACGAATCGCATCCATGTCCTCCTCTAACCATTTTTTCCGATTTTGAAAGTCCTTAAGGAATTCTTTCATCATCGGGAAAATGTTGCGGGGGTCGTATGGGCAACCCGTACCCAACCATCCTGTTTTTTGATCCCAAGCAAAATGACCAGCCTGGAACCATCTGACTACACGAGGTAACCAGAAAAGGATGTGAGAAATTAGACCTGTTTTAATGTAAATAATCAGGTCGTAATTTCCCAAAGGAAGAACGGCATCATCGCCCGTGGCGTGGATATCCTCAATAAGATATATTACGCCACCCTCAAACTTCGGGAGTTTTAACAGACAATCCCTGTCTGCTTCGTCCCGAAGCTCTTTAAATTCGTCAGCATCATAATGTTCAACCGACAAACCCAAGTTCCTCAATTCTTTCATCACCCTTCGTCGGAGGGTGCTTTTTCCGGTTATTCCCAAACCGGTAATCAAGATTTTCATCTTGCCCTCCTTTTTTAAAACTTTTTCAATGTTTAGAAACCAAGTCTATCCTGATTTCTCTGCTGTAATTGTATAATACATAATGAAATAAGTCAACCCCCAACGATTAAAAAAACAAAATATCTTTTAAAGAATTTACAACACTTTCAAAATCTTTGTTTTTAATTTTGCCAATCTTTTTTACCAACCTTTTTTGACTAATTGCTCTGATTTGAAAAACAATAATTTCAGAATCGCTCTTTAATTTATTTTCCACACTTTTCTTAATAAAAATTGTTCCCGCGTAATTTTTTATACTTGAAGTCAACGGACAAACAATTACAATTCCCAAATTTTTATTCATCGTATCGCCAGAAATAATTACAACAGGACGAATTCCCGATTGCTCATTATCCTGAGTAGGATTCAAATTTGCTAGATAAATGTCTTTTTGTTTCATAAGTTTTTTATTTCATCTCACTCAAAGTTTTTCGGTTCTATGTAATATATAAGAGTTTTTTAGAGATGGTATAAATAATCTTTCAAACCCCACTCTGACATTTCTTGAATTTCATAATCGTTTTTCGCTTTTTTAAAACTTTTCGCCATCATTTTCTTTTTTTCATCAATAAAAAACTTCCTGAGAGCTGTTTCAAAAATCTCCCTTTTTGTTAACCCTTTTTGAGTTTTATATTTTTCAATTTCACTCATTAAATCTAACGACAAAGTGTTTGTAAAAATAACAGTTTTCATAGTATTTATATTATATATTTATAAATTATAAATATATAATATCCTAATACCAAAACAAACACAAACATCTAAAAAATCAGTGCGCTTGGAGCAAATAGAAGCAACGCTCCCAAAAACAACATCAAGATACCTCCAATCAAAGATGAAAGGTTTGAATATTTTTGTCCTACCGTATAAAATTTATCAAACCCATAAAGAGCTAGACCAAACACCACAAAATCGTCAATCATATAGAAAAATGTATAAACGAGAATATAAAGTTGTTGGGTAAACAAATTTAAATGATTTATCTCAAGAATTTTCGTAAATGCCTGAGGTATTCCAATTGAACAAGCAAATTCAATTATATTTACAGAAAAAGCTACCCCAATAATTCCTAAAGCAGTCAAAATAGTCATAGGGGAACTTATCAAATCTTTAATTTTTTGTTCTGTTTTAGATTTACTCTTATAACTAGTAACATCACAAACCAATTCGTTCCTGTGTTTGAAATATCTATACAAAAAATACACCCCACCCACGATGGCAATGCTACCAACAATAGGAGTAACAATTTTATCTAAACCAATAAAATCCCAAGCCCCAAACCAAAAATTCAAAATCGCCCAATACATTATAGTTTCCGCCAAAATGAAAAGCCCCGCTGCTTGAAACATCTTCTTCCTATCTCCCAATTGCCAGAGAATTAAAAGAAATGTCAAAAGCACCCACATTGCACAAGGATTAAATCCATCTACAAAGCCGAGAATTACCGACATAGAAAGCAGGGAAAATTCTTTAAAATCAATTACACCTAAAAGAGGAATTTTTATTTCTGTTCCTTGTTTAACCTTTATTGAACAAGACTCTGAACTTCCACCCTCGCAAGTGGCATCTGAGGTAGATAAATTTTTACCCCCTGCCAGATATTCTTCAACAGATAAATTTGCCTTTCCTTTATGCTCATTTATCGCCGACAAAATATCCCTACCTGTTGTTTCATCGGAATTAAATCCTTGAATAATAGAATCCCCCACAAGAGTAATTGGGGTAGCTTTAGTTAAGTGATATTTATCAGTGAGAATATCAAACTTCTTTTTTATTTCAGGATTATTTACATCTAATTCAACGAAATTAAAATCACTTCTTTTTGAAAGTTGATTATCCAAAAATGTTTTTTCTAGCTGACAAAAGTTACAATTTTCCCTACCAAAAACATATACATTAACTTTATTCTCCGCGGAAGCAAAAGAAAAAGTGCTTATAAAAACCACTATTAGCAAGATTAAAATGTTTAAAAATTTTTTCATACGAATTAAAGAATTTATGAATTTAAGAATAACACATAAACTTAATTTGTGCATTTAACTAACACCGTTAAAAAAACCTAGCCAAACACCATAATTTTGGCAGAGTTTTTTATAAATGATATAAAACCCCGACTATAATAGCCGAGGCTTGATCTTTGTTACGCCCACCGCGAATCTATAATTTTTTTATAGCACTTCGTGCAATAAGGCCCAGTTTTTATCCCCTCACCACACCCACGGCAATAAGGACAACTACATTTTTTCTTAGAAAAAAAGTAGTTACGATTTAATATACTTTCAATGGGTTTTTTACACCCTTCGCATTTTACTTTCTTTAATTCTGTAGATTTCTTCTCTTCTTTTTGTTTTTTATTCATATTACTTACTCCTTTCGGTTTGAATTAAAATATGAGTTCCAAGATGAAGTTTGCTCTTCCCCGCTCTTTTGTGAGCATCTTCAACTTTGTGAAGAATTTTCCGAGCAATAATTTTTACTTTCCTTGCTCGCTCACCATTCTTTTCAAGTTTCCGAAGAAATTCTTGAACATCAGCCCTTCTCTGCAAATCAAGTTTTGAAACAACAATAGTTGTTTCGCAACCAGATTTTTTAGAAAATTCAACTATCCGCTGAATTATTTTCCTTTTCATAATTTAATCCTCCTAATCTTTTCAAAAATGCCTTTTCCAAAAAACAATTTTTTAAATTTTAAGTAAGGCAAAGAAAACCAAAAAAAACAGAAAGTAAGTTATTAATTATTAACAAATTCTAAACTAAATTTAGCACAAAAATACTTTTAATCAAAATTGAAAGTGGTATACTAAACTTATATGAATTTAATAACACCGCAAACTATGAATAGCACGACAATGACAATTATTATGGTGTTTTTACTATTGTGGGTTCTCCCTTGGAAAGGTTATGCTCTTTGGAAATCAGCACGAAATCATCATTTAAAATGGTTTATTATTTTGTTTTTAGTAAATACATTATCTATTTTAGATATAATCTACATCTTTGCTGTTGATAGAAAAAAGAATAAAAAAATATAAACTATTTAATACTAGATACCATAAAATATCAGGAATTTATTATTTTAAAAACTAATTCTTTTAATTCCTTGTAATTATTTGCAACTGGAAAATTCGGGTAATCTTTTACAACATTTTCGGGAGGACAAAATAAAATACCATAATCTGCTCCATCTAACATTGTTATATCATTATATGAATCGCCAGATGCTATAATATTATAATTCAAAGATTTTAATGCTTTAACTACTTTTCCTTTTTGATCTTCCTGCCTTAATTTATAATCAACGATATTATTTTGTTCATCTACAACCAAATAATTACAGAAAATTACAGGCCAATCTAACTTTTCCATAAATGGCTTGGAAAATTCTTCGAAAGTATCTGACACAATAATAGTCTGCACAACCGACCTCAAAGAATCTAATGTTTCCTTTGCACCTTCCAGTAACGGCATCTTAGCAATTATATCTTGTATATCTTTCAATTTTAAATTATTTTCCTTTAAAATCTGAATGCGTTGCCTCATCAATTTGTCATAATCAGGCTCATCACGGGTAGTAATTTTTAATTCTTCAATACCAGTTTGTTTAGCAACATTAATCCAAATCTCTGGTATCCAACACCCCTCCAAATCTAAACACAAGATATTCATAATAATTTAATTATATATTCTATAAATAATATATGATTATAACATATAATACATGGTAATCTTTAATCTCAAATTACAAAATAGAATTCAAGGTAATCATATTTCACTTGAAAAATTAACAAAAAAAGGATAGAGTTAACCTTGTTAAATCAATTTGAATTACAAACGGAGAGGTGGCTGAGTGGTTGAAGGCGACGGTCTTGAAAACCGTTGTGCGTTCACGCGTACCGTGGGTTCGAATCCCACCCTCTCCGCCAATTTGCGATTTTGTCAGAAACGGCAGAATTGCGAGCAGAGCAAAGCTCTGCAAAAGTCGCACTTTGCGCGAAAAGGGCTGAATTCACAACGATTTGCCACGCTTCGCGTGGCAAATCGTTGCAAAATCAGCCCCTTTTTCTCCGCCTACAGGCGGAGCGACCGCGCCGAAGGCACGAAATAAAACAAAAATTTATCAAAATGCTGAAATTGTAAAAATGCGGTGTGTTTTGGACGAAGTCCGAACTTATTTTGCTAATAATCCCGACGACTGACGCGCGCTCCGCGTGCGGGGTAATGCCAACCAATAATTTACGATTTGCGTTTCCGCCCGTCTCCGCTCCGCTACGGCGGTAGCCAAAACAGAAATTTTTTCAATACATTTTTTTAATTTTTTTCTGCCCCTATTTTTTTCTTTTAATAGGAATTGAAAAAATTTCTGTTTTGGTTTCCTCTTAATCAGAGAAAAGCGGAAACGCTCTAATTTGAATCACCGACAATCAATTCTGTATTTTTGCTCTTACTAATTCAATAATACCTTTTGGATTTACAACTTTTAAGCCTTTTTTATTTACAACTGCACTTTCATTTATAATTTCAGCTAATTCCTCTCGCTTAATATCTGGATTAACCTGCAAAGCTAAAGCAAATAATCCCGCAAGGTAAGGAACAGACCAACTAATTCCACCTCTTCCATTATACATATATTGACCCTCCTTATTCCACGAAGAAGCCATCGTGCGATAATCAGACGGAACAACTATTTCTGTTTTTCTTTCGATCAAATGTGCTTCTATTTTTTTTCTTAAATCTGAGTCAGAAATATCTACCAAGTCATCTTTTTTAGTTCCTCTTAACTTTTTTAATATCCCATCTATGTTTCCTTCAGAAATAAGTTTGTCTAATTCCTCATCTCCATTATCTTGACGTAGCCATGGCAAATAATTTTCAAAATCATCTTTATCTTCTGGATTTCCGCCACCACTAAATGGAATATCGATTTGATCACCACCAACATCCACCACAAAAATTCCCGCCTCTTTTGCTTTTTTTAAAGCTTCAGTCCATTCATTAAGTCCTGGTTCTGGTTTTTCTATTATGTAACCAATGGAACAACTTACAACTCTAACTTTTTCCTTTTGCGGAACAGTTTTATTTTGTTCAACAATATCATTTAGCGCCTCAGCTTCAAAAAGAAAACTCCTGCCGGCCGGAACGGCTTTATAAACCAATCTTGCTCCAGGTGCCACACCGCAATCTTTCCCAACAAGTAAACTGGCTACTGACGGACCATGCATGCTTATTGCTTCTTCTTCAATTTCACCATATTCGGAATAATCAGCAATAGAATTTTTATATTCTGGATGATTGATGTCCAATCTTTGATCGATAATTGCAACTACCACGCCCTGACCATTTATGCCTTGCTCGTGTAACCCTCGAACTCCCAAGCCTGGGTTTTTGCTTTCTTCTAAAAGTTTTTCTGGATTAAATCCTTGTGGCAAATTCTCTTTTTCTGGCCATGCAGTTTCTGTATCAAACTCTATTGTTCTTAAAACATCAACGGAAATATTTGAAAAATTTTCTTGTGATAAATTTTTTCCTCTAAAATCCTCAAAACAAGAAACTACGGTTTCTTGTTTTTCTTTATGTTCGATTTTTTCAAAATTTTTCATAAAAATTACTTTATTAAATCATCAACGCTTACATTCAACCCTTTTGCTATTTTCTTTAACGTTTCAATACGAGGATCAGAGGTTGAACCAGTCTCGATTTTAGTCAATGTATGCAGGGTAACGCTGGCAAGTTTAGACAACTTGTCTTGTGATATTCCGAGATTATCTCTATATTTCTTTATGTTTTTGGCTATCGCCGGCAAATCTTTTGGCATGGTAGTAAAATTTTACTATAATTTAATTGCAACAACTATTTACATCTGTTATTATTAGTATATGCAATTTTTATCGTTTAGTCAAAAATTATTTTATTTTCAAGAGAGTTTCTTTGTATCGCCCACGTATGGGCGGAGGGGGACAAGGGTTACTATAAAATATACTAGCCAGCCAGCCGAAAAAAATCGGGCAAAGCCCGAAAAGCAAAAGGGCAAAAAGGAAGGGGGTTGGGGGAAGAAATTTTTGCCCTTTTGCTCCGCCGTTCGTCCGACAAAAAACTGAATTGCTCGCGGAGCGAGCGACTGAAAAAGAAAAAGTTGTTTGCCTAAATACATTTTATTTGATATCATTATATTGAAAGTATAGCACATCATTATAATACTATCAAATTATTGAAAATATGGCAAAAGAAATTACAATCGGAAAAAATATAAAAAAGCTACGCAATAAGTTAGGATTATCACAAGAAGAGTTTGCTCAAAAATCTGGTGTAAAATATACAACTCTAACAAAGATTGAAAGTAGCGTAATAAAAAAACCGTCCGTTATGGTTATGGATCAAATCGCCAAAGCATTGGGCGTTTCTATTGAGGATTTAATAAAATAATTATGGCAAAGACTAAAGATGACAATTTAAAATTTATTGACTTCTGTGCTGGTATTGGTGGTGGACGAGTTGGTTTAGAGTCTTTAGGAATGCAATGTGTTGCTGAATTAATGGGTTTTAATAAGCAAGACAAGAAAAAATGGAAGCAACTTTTTGATACATGGAAAAAACTAAAGTTAGGATTAAGAGAATATAAATCAAGAGAACCAAATTTTCCAGAAGGACTATCAGAAGTCGCTTTTTGCCTATATTCAGGATCAAAAAGATTCATTTCTTTAAAAGGAAATGCAAATAGTTCTTTTGATACATTTAATATAAAAACAGGAAAAGCTGAACAAATTAAAGCCTGTAGTGTTAAAGGTGATCTGACCTCATTCGGACCAAAATCAAAATGGGATGACTTATATTTTCTTGATTTTTACAACAACGGGAAATTAGACGGAACATTTAATATTTACAAAATACCCACAAAAATGATTTACTCAATGAAAGTAAATAAAAATCAAACATTCAAACAACAACAGGCACAAGGAAGAAGACCTCGTTTTAGTATAAAAAAAGAAATTATAGGAAAGAAAAAGTTTAAACCAGTTGCAACAAACGTTAAGGTTTGGTAAGTGCTTTTAAGATATTCTTAGCTACCGCCTCTACAACGGGTACAGAAACAGAATTTCCAAATTGTTTATATAACAAAGAATCTGCAATATTTGGTAACTGATAATCATCAGGAAATCCTTGTAATCTTGCACATTCTCTTGGTGTTAATTTCCTAATACCTTTTTTATCTTTAATAATCGGAACATTATGACCTCCTGTTCCCATATTTGCTGTTAAAGTTGGGCAAACACCACTTTTATTTTCCCTTACGTATTTTCTTCTCCATTGATAAACTACTCCTTCTTTTTTTATATCATTTTTAATTTTATCAAAAAGAGGTTTATTGTTGTAATAATATTTTTCATCAACTTCACTTTCTAATAGATCAATAATCTTTGTTTTTAATTTTATAGGTTTTGGAAATTCAAATTTTTCAAAATGTTTTTTATCTCTAAACCCTACAATATATATTCTCTCTCTATTTTGAGGAACACCACCGTAATTCATAGTATTTAATACTTCTGATTTGATGTGATAACCGAGATTTTTCAAGGTTTGCTCAATTACTTTGAAAGTATTTCCTTTATCGTGTCCTTTTAGATTTTTTACATTTTCCAATAAAAAACCTTTTGGTTTTTTCGCTTCAATAATTCTTGTAATATCAAAAAAGAGATTCCCTCGACCTTGCTCATCTTTAAATCCTTGACGATAACCAGCAACTGAAAAAGGCTGACAAGGAAATCCTCCTAGTAAAAAATCAAATTCTGGTAAATCATCAATACCGATTTTCTGTATATCCTCTACAACCAATTTTGATGTATCAAAATTTAAATCATAAGTAATTTTGCATTGTTTTTCAAAATCGTTTGAAAAAACAGTTTGAAATCCAGATTTTTCAAAACCCAACCTAATACCACCAATACCTGCAAACAAATCTATTGTTCTCAACCCTGTTTCTACTTCGTTGTTTATATTTCTAACAATTTGAACTACAACACCTCTAACTTCCACCTCATCTCTAAATAACGGCATCATTGATTGGTTTGCTGGTTGTAATCTAAATCGATTTTCTTCTCTATATAGTTTTTTAAGAGTTGCTTGCTCGTCATCAATAATAGCAACAACAGTTTGTCCGTTTTCAGCAACTGATTGTTTTTTAATTACGACTACATCGCCATTAAAAATTCCTTCTTCAATCATACTGTCACCAACCACATTAAGAGCATAATACTTTTTCGGGTCCTTTATGAGATTACTGCTTACAGAAATAGTATTTTCAAAATTTTCAATTACATCAATTGGTTGTCCCGCTGTAATTGTTCCTAAAATAGGAATATCAAAAAATTGCATTTCCTTAACTACTTCAATACTACGATGTTGATTTTTTTCTTTCAACAAATAACCTTTCTTTTTTATTGCTTCAACATGCTGGTGGATATTAGAAACAGATTTTAGTCGAAAATGTTTTCTTATCTCTTCGAGGGATGGGGCAACCCCAATTTTCTCCGTTCGAGTTGTTATAAAATCAAAAATTTGTTTTTGTCTTTTTGTTAACATAAGAAACTTTTTATTAATATAATTATAGCACTTTTATACCGAACAAATACCGAAAGTTATGTGGATAATTTATCAATTAATTTTTTAAATAAACCTTCTTATTTTTTATAAAAATTTTACCTTTTAGACAAATTAATAATTCTCGCTTCTCCTGATCTTCTCCCTCTTTAAGAATAAATTTCATATAATCTCTTATATCTACATCGTTTACCTCAATTTTATCACACTTCCCCGTAATCATACTTTGGAATTTTTTAAATCTTTTTATCTCTGATTTTATTTTATTTTCCACAGGAGTCTTTTTGAAATCTAATTTATCTGTGAGATTCTGTAATTGCTTAATTAAATCTTTTTCGTTTATGTAACCGCATTTACAATTTTTATCTTTTGCTTTGGTGCAACCGTAATAGACGTGACGGTTGAAACCTCCGTTTTTTAATTTCTTGAATTTCTCACTTGCTGATATTCCAGAACCACAAAGTCCACATTTCATAATTCGAGTAAATGCAAATTCAATATTTTCTTTTCTTACCAATTGAGAATTTTTTACTTGACCTTGTACTAAATCAAAAAGTTCTTTAGTGATTATAGGTTTATGTTTTCCTTGATACCAATTACCTGATCCTCGAGGATATTCAAAAGTTCCATAATAAAATGGATTTTCTAGCATTCGATAAATATTACCGAGACTAAAATGTTTCTTTCCTGCAACTGTTCTAAAATTAAGATCAAATCTAAGCCAATGATAAATTTTTCTTCCAGACCATTTTTCGTACGCTACTTTTTCAAATATTTGTTTTATAATCGGTGCCCTATCAAGATCGACAATGCATTCACATTTTCGATCCATTCTTTTTTCTTTGAAATACCCAGTTGGTGGACATGTAGGCCATAATCCCATTTCACATCTTGTTCTTAGTCCTCTTTTTACATTTACACCTTTTTGATCATTTTCAAGTTTAGCTTGTGACCCAAGAATCATCAGAAGAAATTTCTCATTTGGGCTATTAGTAAATGTTTGCCCGTATGTTCTTATCTCTTGAAGTAGCCCTGAGTCCATCAAATCAACGATTTTACCGAGGTCACCAGCATTTCTTGATATTCTATCCGGTGCCCAAGTAAGAAGACCATCGTACTTACCTTGTTTGATTTCTTCTACAATCTCGTTGAATATAGGTCTTGTACCTGTTTCTTTTGCTGAGTGACTTTCTCTTTTCATAGAAACAATCTCAAGCCCTTCTCTTTCAGCGAGTTGAAGCATCTCTTTTATTCGACTGTCTATTGAAAGAATTTGTCTTTCTTCTGATTCAGTTGATTTACGAGAGTAAAGGCAATACCGGACTTTCTTTACTGGTATCGCTATTTTCTCGCCCAAGGTCACTTCTAGCGGGTTTTGTGTCTGCATATGTACACAGTACCGCTACGGTTTTATAAGTCTAGGGCATTGTTGGTAACTAATAATTAAGCTTTAAAGATAATTACTTGACTTATTATTTATAATGAAGTAACCTATACTCATGCATATAGAAAACATCGCAGAAGTAATTTCAGGCTATACCTTCAGGAAAGCTATTACACCAGATAAGAATGGTAATATTTTGGTATTTCAAGCAAAAAATATAATTCAAGGAGAATTATTTTTAGATACAGATGGATTAACCAGAGTTAGTCATGAAGTATCAGGACATACAAATTACCTTAAAAAAAACGATGTCTTAATTGTTTCTCGTGGAATGAAATCAGGTTCTTTTAGATCTACGGTTTTTATGACCGAAGAACAAAATGTAGTAGCCTCTTCTTCTATTCATATAGTTCGTATTACAGACAAAAAGGTATTCCCCGAATATGTTTCTCATTATTTAAATTCAAATTATGGACAAAAGTCTTTATCAGAAAATATCTCAGGTTCTTACATAGGATCATTACCCCGCAAAGAATTAGAAAGGATAAAAATTCCAATACCAGATTTAAAAAAACAAAAAGCCATTATTGATTTATATCGAAATATAAAAGAACAGGAAAAAATCACAAACAGAAAAAAACAAATCAAAGATAACATTATCAACTCAACTTTTAAAAATCTAATTGATTAAAAACATGATAGCAAAACAAAAAAAATACACTCAGGAAGAACTAAATAAAACACTTTGGGCATCAGCAGACTCTTCTCGTAGTAGTGTCGATGGCAGTGTTTATAAAGATTATGCATTAACAATGCTTTTCTTTAAATACATCAGTGATTTAAATAAAAAGGTTTACGAAGAATACAAAAAGAGGTTTGGTGATGACAAAAAGAGAATTGAAGAAAAAATGAAACTGGATCGTTTTTACCTTTCTCCAAAATCTTCTTTTGATTATGTCTATAGTAAGCTCGAAGAAGATAATATTGGTGAAGAAATAAACAAAGCCCTTCACCTCATTGAAGATACTAATAAAGAAAAACTTGAAGGTATATTCAGTGTAGATTTTAATTCAGAGTCTATTCTAGGAAAATTAGAACAGCGAAATAAAATGCTAAGAAGTCTTATTCAAGATTTTGCAAAAATAGATTTCTCAGATGTTAAAGAGGATGTAATTGGAAGAGCCTACATGTATATGATTGAAAAGTTTGGATCAGATGCTGGTAAAAAAGCTGGAGAATTTTTTACTGTATCAAGTGTCGCCAGTTTAGTTGCGAAATTAGCAGAACCTAAAAAAGGAGATAGAATTTGTGATCCCTGTTGTGGTTCTGGAAACCTATTACTTCTTGCTGGTGAAGAAGTAGAAAAAAATGGTTCTAAAAATTATGCTCTTTACGGGCAAGAATCAACAGGATCGACCTATCAGTTGGCTCGTATGAATATGTTTCTTC
>VAPG01026742.1_pt1 | contig 12197 bp, 8 predicted proteins | sample 3393851 | NCBI WGS metagenome assembly VAPG01 (sample SAMN08290438, study PRJNA428436) | hydrothermal vent metagenome | isolation source: Deep-sea hydrothermal vent chimney | place: Atlantic Ocean: South-mid Altantic Ridge | depth 2194 m m
GCAAAAGTTTTAAATAAACAGTGGCTATTCGCAACGTTTGCGCCTTGAAAACCCGCAAAATTACTTCGTCGATTCCCGTCACTTTATTCCGTCACAAACCCCAAGGATAATGGGATAGGCAATGAGCCAGATACGTTTGTAAGAAATATCCTTTTCCATGGAGGGGCAAATGTACGGGAAAATCGGTTGTTTCAAAACAGACGGAAAACCGGAAACAGGCCCAAACCCGCGCTTACCGATTGACAAAATCAGGGTGGGAGAAAGGTGGGATCACCCAAAAGCCAGCAGCACCATTCACCATTCCACCATTCACTATAAATCCTATCTTTGCATTCCATTTCAAAAAGATGAGCAGTAACAACAACGTCCGTATAAAAAACAAGAGAGCATTGCGCGAGTATTTCATTCTCGACCGCTATTTGGCTGGTATCGTGCTGACCGGCACGGAGATAAAATCCATCCGCAACGGAAAAGCCAACCTCGCAGATGCCTTCTGCGTGTTTGAAAATGGGGAGCTTTTTGTCAGAGGTATGCACATTGCCGAATATAGCTATGGCTCGTACAACAACCACGTCGCCAAGCGCGACCGGAAGCTGCTGCTGACAGCACGCGAACTTAAAAAACTAAACACCAAGGTCAAAGAAAAAGGGTTTACCATTATCCCCACCGTGCTTTTCATCAATGAGCGTGGGCTGGCAAAGCTGGAGATTGCCCTGGCACGCGGGAAACAATATTACGACAAACGCGAAGACCTGAAAAAACGCGATACACAGCGTGAAATCGATCGACATATGAAACGGTAATTCATCGTTCATTCATCATTCATAATTCATCATTCATAATTCGTCATTCGTCATTCGTCATTCGTCATTCGTCATTCGTCATTCGTCATTCGTCATTCGTCATTCGTCATTCGTCATTCGTCATTCCCTATTTCATCCCCCGCTCTTTCTTAACAGCCTCGTAAGCTTCATTAACTTTCATAAACTTTTCTTCGGCAGCTTTTTTCACATCTTCCCCCAAATGGCTCACCTTATCGGGATGGTATTTTTTGGCCATTTCGCGGTAAGCCAGTTTCACCTCATCATCCGTGGCATTGGCACTGATACCGAGGATTTTGTACGCACTCTCCGTATCTTTTACGAACATAGCTTTAATAGACTCGAAATCAGTTGCGCCGAGACCCATGGACATAGCAATCCGCTCAATTATTTCCACTTCCGAGTTATCGATGTTACCATCGGCCAGCGCAATACCAAAAAGGTAGTGCATCAACTGCAAACGTGCTGCGTAGTCCATAAACCGGCCAATTTGGCGGCTTACTTCCTGAACATCGAAATCCTTTTTAAGAATATCTCCCAGCAAATGGATATAATGTTTAGCCCCATCTACGCCGAAATTGGCCACATAGAATTTCTTCACATATTCCAGTTCCGACTTCTTCACAGTGCCATCAGCTTTCATAATAGCGGCCGTCAGCACCAGCAGACTCACATTGAAGTCGCCTGACGTAGTAGGCATTCCCGGGCGAAAAGATCGTCCACCCATAGCTTGTTGCCCCTGAAACATAGAGCCCAACACATAGCCCAAAATACCGCCAATGGGGCCGCCAAAAGCCCATCCCAGACCGCCACCTACCCATTTGGCATAATTGCCTGCGCTACCGTGGTGAGAATGAGCTCCCCCGGAGCCACTATTTTGTGTCGTTCTGCCACGTTTGGGACTCTGTGACAATGACGGCCGCTTCCATTTCGTGATAAAATAAAATGCAAGGCCGACTAAAAAAAGCAGAACAAGAAATTCCATAGTTGAAAAATATTAAGATTGGTCAATCATGTACTCTTTCTCCTCAAAGCTTATGCCAAAGCTTTCCAGTTCCTTCAAAATCGGTTCGTACATAACTTTATCGATAGGGCGGTGAATACCGGTTTTTTTGATTTTTCCGGTAGCCAGCAATTTGGTGGCGATACCGAGTGGAAGTCCCACCGTCCTGGCCATAGCCGTATTTTCCTTATTTTCCCCAATCACAGCCATGGCAGCAACAATCATTTTACTTTCATTACCCAGTTGGTATTTAAACTCGTGCTGCATGATGAGCAGATCTTTATCATCCGGATCCATGGCCCATTTTTCTTCTAATAATTTTTGAAGTATCTGTGCAGGCGTAGCATTTTTCAGTCCGATTTTTCGTTTATCGAAAATCCCCAGCCATTTAAGTTTCTCCAACACCACCGGGTCGGAAGCTTTCTGACAATACTCCTGCAATTTTATCTCCACAGGAACATTGGGTTCGTACTGCATAAACGAATTGATAAAATCGCGGTAGGTCATATTTTCAGAATCTTCCATGGGATAGGTATCGTCAGTAGCCCCGAGCTTTACAAAGACATCCCATGCTTTGGCAAAGCCGGGCCGGCGAATGGTGCCGCGATACATGGAAGGAATGTCTTTCAAACCGTAAATTTCACGGTATTTCAGTGAATCGCGGTTGGAATAGATTTCAAAATCACCATATTGCAGTATTTTACGCATCATAATGCGGTCGAACAACCTAAAATACGGAATGTATTTGTAGCGTCCACGTTGAATGAACTGCGACACCCCGTTTCCGGCAAGTACCACATTACGAGGATTCCAGGTGAGTTTATAATTCCAGGGATTATTGTCACTTTCGGGAGCCACCAACCCGCCGGTAAAAGAGTTGAAAGAAATAATCTCGCCCCCCATTTTCTGGATACGATGAATAACCCGCATGGCCGACATATGGTCGATACCCGGATCAACGCCAAGTTCCATCAAAATGGGAACCCCGGCCTTTTTGGCCAGTTCATCATATTCTCTGATTTCATCGGTTACGTATGAAGCCGTTAACATAGGCTTCCGCAAATCAATACATTTTTTAGCCACCAGATGATGCATAAATGCCGGCAACATGGAAATCACAATATCTGCCTTAGCAATTGTTCGCCAGCTTTCCATATCGTCATTAATATCGAAAACGATAGCTTCTCCGCGAGGATTCCCGTTTACCTTTTTGTGTGCCAGCGCTTCATTGACATCGGCCACCGTGATATGCCAGTCATATTCAGGGGCATTTTCCAATAAATATTCAACAAGGCTTTGGGTGGACAAGCCGGCACCGAGAACAAGGATATTTTTCATAAAATAATTATTTATATACTTTAAAAAAAAGGCCACAGATATTCTCAATGGCCATAAATTTACTGGTTTAAATATTTTTCGAGATGTTTATAATCGGGGGTTAATTCTCCATGGTATAAAATCATGGCCTTTTTCAAAGGGCCGGGAATCTGCAAATGGTCAAAGGGAACTTCAAAATTGGCTACTAATAAGTCTGGCAGGAATTTAATCAGTGCATCACTGAATGCCTGCGAAGCTTCACGCGGCAGCTCGCTGGGCAAAATATCGACAGCCATAACCAATACGCCTTCACCATCAAAGCCCATCACCGGCTTGCGGGTCTCAGGATTATAAACAAAAACAGGATCTTCAATGGCAGTACCCAAATGGGTAATTTCTACAGAACCATCCGGATCACAGGTAACATCGCCAATGACTTCAAGTTTCAGATTTCCATTCTCCCACAATGTTTCCAGATAATCTTTGGTGACAATACGTGGATAGCGGTCATCCCAATACATACAATTCATCAGCACGGAGAGCTGCGGCAGATATTGCTCAAAAACGCCCTCAAAATGTTCGGGATAGTGGTAGTATTCCTGTAAACCAAAACTTTTACCGGCCTCTTTCGGACGTGCCAGGTGCTTTTCTTTAAAAACCACTTTATAAATCACATTGGAAGGAAGATGATTCTGCTTTTTCAGTTTCAGTAAATCGGCAGGAGAGATTTCGATAACCGGCAAAAGGCCAAGTATCTCCTGTGCTCCCTTCGAGACATTACCGTAGCCTGTGATTCCGACCACCACCGGGGTCATTTCTGCCGGCAATCCGTTACGTGCAATTTCCTGACCCACAGCCGACACAGCAGCTTTTGCCTCTTCCAACGAATCATAATAATGCGTTTGTTTTAAGTTTAAAAAAGGAGTGTCCATCCCTTTTCTTTTCATACGCTGTCCAAGAGACCACAGTGAATTAATCATCCCGGCCAGGCCGGCAAAATGCCCGAAGAAAATCAACCGCCGTCCCTGAGCATCCACTATCTGTTCATAATCAATAAGATTGATTTTATGCTCCATCATATTGCGGAGTAACGGCATATTATAAGACTGACCTTTAATGGTATGGCTAAAGAAAATGTAAGTCTTGTGCGCTTTAAAATAATCTATCGGCATCTCTTTTACCCCCAGCACCACATCGGCATCTAAAGGTTCCTCACGCAGCACTGCACCTGCCGCCACATACTCCTCATCTTTAAAAATTCGCTTTCCTGAGGGCACAACCTGTATCTCTATACCCTTTTCAACCAACTGTCTGACATGCTCCGGAACCAAGGCTACCCTGCGCTCCATCAGGTATTTATCTTCGTAACGAATACCAATCTTATGTTTCATCTTTCACCAAATTTATTAAAAGGCAAACTTATGAAATTATGGGTTGATATAAAAATAGGTGTTTTACTGAATTTGGTCTTCTCTTTGCCAAAAGAAACACAAATTGTAAACGCTCACATTTATGAGCATAAATTTCTACTGATTCTACTTTTGCAAACGATTGAAAGGCCTGATTTTTCAACTGCGAAAACTATCCCTGTTTTTTGACATTTGTTAACAGCCATTTTGTTGATACAGAAAAAGCAGGAACATATTTTTTAGTATTTTTGTAACACAAAATTTGAAAATATTTTTTAAACAAAATCGAATAAAATGTCTAAAGCAAAGTATGTTTATCTTTTCGGGGATCGCAAAGCCGAGGGGAATACAAAAATGAAAAATCTCCTTGGTGGCAAAGGAGCCAATCTTGCTGAAATGAACCTTATCGGTGTGCCGGTTCCTCCCGGCTTCACTATCACAACTGAAATTTGCACCCTTTACAATGAAAAAGGTCGTGATTATGCCATCAACCTTATCAAAGAGGATGTCACCATGGCCGTTGCCCATGTGGAAAGCATTATGGGAATGAAATTCGGCGACCAGGAAAATCCTTTGCTTGTTTCCGTACGTTCGGGTGCCCGCGCCTCCATGCCGGGGATGATGGATACCGTCCTCAACCTCGGGATGAATGACAACGCCGTTGAAGGTATTGCTGCCAAATCGGGAAATCCGCGTTTTGCCTGGGACTCCTATCGCCGCTTTGTCCAAATGTATGGCGACGTGGTACTGGGCATGAAACCCGAGTCAAGAGAGGCTGAAGATCCTTTTGAGATTATCATTGAAGAAATGAAGAAAAAACGCGGTGTTGCACTCGACACCGAACTCTCTGCTGACGACCTGAAAGAGATGGTGGCACAGTTTAAAGCTGCCGTGAAAAAACAAACCGGACATGACTTCCCCGATGACCCGTGGGAACAACTATGGGGTGCTATTATGGCCGTCTTCGACAGCTGGACGAACGAAAGAGCTATCCTCTACCGCAAGCTAAATAAAATTCCCGATGAGTGGGGCACCGCTGTAAGCGTTCAGGCCATGGTATTTGGAAATATGGGCGACTCATCGGCTACGGGAGTGGCTTTTACCCGCGATGCCGCCACAGGTGAAAACATGTTTATCGGTGAATACCTAATCAACGCACAGGGCGAAGATGTGGTTGCCGGCATCCGTACACCGCAGCAAATCACACTGGAAGGCTCCAAACGCTGGGCAAAACTGGCCAATGTCTCCGAAAAAGAAAGAGCAGAGAAATATCCTTCTCTCGAAGAAACCATGCCGGAAGTTTACAAAGACCTTTTTAATACTCAGGAAAATCTGGAGAAACACTACCGCGACATGCAGGACCTGGAGTTTACCATTCAGGATGGAAAACTTTGGCTGCTGCAAACCCGTAACGGTAAACGTACCGGCGCTGCCATGGTGAAAATTGCAATGGATATGCTGCACGAAAAACTCATCACAAAAGATGAAGCTATTATGCGTGTTGAACCAAATAAGCTGGATGAACTCTTACACCCGGTATTCGATAAAGAAGCTATCACCAAAGCCAAAGTGGTGGCCAAAGGATTACCCGCTTCTCCCGGTGCAGCCACCGGACAGGTCGTTTTCCATGCCGATGATGCTGAAAAATGGGCTGCCGATGGCAAAAAAGTTGTGCTGGTGCGTATTGAGACTTCCCCCGAAGACCTTAAAGGCATGAACTCTGCCGAAGGAATTCTTACTGCTCGAGGCGGGATGACCTCTCATGCTGCCGTGGTAGCCCGCGGAATGGGAAAATGCTGTGTCTCCGGAGCCGGAAGCATCAAAGTCAATTACAAGGCCAAAACACTCGAAATGAGTGGCAACAAATACAAAGAGGGTGATTTTATCTCTCTGAACGGTTCCACCGGCGAAGTTTACGATGGCATGATTAAAACCGTTGACCCGGAAATGAGCGGATATTTTGGCAAGCTGATGAAACTTTCCGACAAAAAAGCCAGACTGGGCGTCAGAACCAATGCCGACACACCGCTGGATGCCCGCGTAGCCCGCGAGTTTGGCGCAAAAGGAATCGGCCTCTGCCGTACCGAGCACATGTTCTTCGGTGGCGACAAAATTGTTGCCATGCGCGAAATGATTCTCGCCGAAGATGAAAAAGGCAGAAGAGAAGCCTTAGATAGATTGCTTCCTATTCAGCGTAAAGATTTCGAAGGCATTTTTGAAGCCATGCAGGGACTTCCCGTAACCGTCCGGCTGCTCGACCCACCATTACACGAATTTGTTCCTCACGACGAAAAAGGACAAAAGGAAATGGCCAAAGTGATGGGCGTTTCACTCGACACCATTAAAGCCAAAATAGAAGCTTTAAGCGAGGTAAATCCCATGCTCGGCCATCGGGGTTGCCGTTTGGGAAATACCTACCCGGAAATTACCGAGATGCAAAGCCGCGCTATTATTGAAGCTGCTCTCAATCTGAAAGCCCGTAAAATCGATACCCGTCCGGAAATTATGATTCCGCTTGTCGGGAAACTCACAGAATTGAAAATGCAGGAGCAGATAGTCCGCGCAACCATCGAAAAGGTATTTGAAGAAAGAGGACAAAGTATTGATTATATGGTCGGTACCATGATCGAAGTTCCCCGCGCAGCGCTTACTGCTGACAAGATTGCCCAATCGGCCGAGTTTTTCTCCTTCGGCACCAACGACCTCACGCAGATGACCTTTGGCTATTCACGTGACGATGCCGGTAAGTTTCTGCCAGTTTACATTGAAAAAGGCATCCTGAAAAACGATCCGTTCCAGGTTCTCGACCAGGAAGGCGTTGGACAGCTTGTCGAAATGGCTGTGAAAAAAGGCCGCAAGACCCGTAAAAAAATCAAACTGGGTATTTGCGGTGAACATGGCGGTGAGCCAAGCTCCATCGAGTTTTGCCACCGCGTGGGACTGCACTACGTCAGCTGCTCGCCTTACCGCGTGCCGATTGCACGTTTGGCAGCCGCTCAGGCTAACATCATGAACAAGAGAAGCTGGAAGAAAATGAACAAGTAGTATCTATCTATAATGTCCAATAACTTCGTTACGCTTGTACTGAAAACAAACATTTACAAAAGTAAACTTATTGTGATTCAGCACTTCGCAAGCCTCGTTCTTGAACATTACAGCTCAGACACCTGACTTTATGGACAGACACTAAGTAATATCAGTTGTTTTTCAAAGTCTCATCAAAAGCCGGTTGAAAATTTTCAGCCGGCTTTTTTTATGTTTCCAGTTGAGGCACGCGAAACATTCGCGCACCAGAGGGGAGAATGGTTGGATTAAAATAAATATCCCAAATGCTTCAAGTTTGTATCTTTGCACCTCAACCACGCCATCCATGGGATACAAACACCTTTCATTAAAACTCCCTCCGGATTATTCACCGGAGCAACTCCGCCACAAAATCGCCAAAGCCCTGCAAATAAGTGATTTTTCCTTTCAAATTATGCACAAAAGTCTGGATGCGCGTAAAAAAAGTTTTATCCACTGGGAGATCAGGCTGCTCGTGCAATCGTCCGAAATAAAAGGTGGAGAACCGGAAAAACAGGCAGCACTGGAAATTCCATACAGGAAAAGAACTCAGAAGGCGATTGTAGTGGGTAGCGGCCCTGCCGGATTTTTCGCTGCCTTTGTCCTGCAAAAAGCCGGCTTGCAAACCATACTCATCGAGCGGGGAACAGCTGTTGAAAAAAGAAGCCGCGAAATTGAACTTTTTGAAAAAACAGCCGTCTTTTATCCCAAAAGCAATTACGCCTTTGGCGAAGGTGGCGCCGGCACTTTTTCCGATGGCAAACTCACTTCGCGAAGTAAAAGAATCTCGTTGGAAAGACAGTTCATCCTGAAAAGTTACGTAGAAGCCGGTGCGCCAGAAGAGATACAATATCTTGCACATCCACATTTGGGAACCGACAAACTGAAACAGATTGTCGAAAACCTGAGGCATTCTTTTGAAAACAATGGTGGCCAAATGCTTTTTGAAACCCAAATGACCGACCTGCGGGTAAAAAACGGTCGGGTTTCCGCCATAGAAACCGACAAAGGCACAATGGAAGCGGATTTTTTCGTCATTGCCCAGGGACATTCTGCTTTCGAGACTTACCGCATGCTCATGAACAAAGGCGTTGGTTTTCACACCAAAAATTTTGCTCTCGGCAGCCGCATGGAGCATCCGCAAGAGCTTATCAATGAGGCGCAGTGGGGTATTAAACAATTAAAAGGCGTAAAAGCTGCCGAATACAGACTCACTTCTCCCGGTGATGGCAGCCATCCGGTTTACAGTTTCTGCATGTGCCCCGGCGGCGTGATTGTTCCGGCAACGGCTTATAAAAATACCAACATCGTGAATGGCATGAGCCGATACCTGCGGGATGGCCGGTTTGCCAATGCCGCCTGTGTGGCCGGTCTTAATCTGAACAATCTTTTGTATCGTGAAGTTTCCGCAGAGGAAGCGCTGGACTGGCTGGAGGAACTGGAACAAAGTTTTTTTCAATACACATCCGGCTACAGCGCACCAATCTGCAGTATTAAAGATTTTATCCGGCAAAAGGAGACTTCGGCAAACAACGAGACGAGCTATCCCATGGGCGTTGTGCAGGCTCCCCTATGGGAACTTCTCCCATCTGAAGTAAGCCGTGCCATGCGAAAAGGGCTCAAAGATTTCAGCAGAAAAATAAAAGGCTTCGGAGAAGGCAACCTGCTGGGATTAGAAAGTAAGACTTCCGCACCTATCCAGGTTGACCGTGAAAAGAACGGACTTTGCTCCGGTTTCCAAAACCTTTATGTGGCAGGTGAAGGTAGCGGCTATTCCGGAGGTATCATCTCCAGTGCCGCCGATGGCATCAAAGCGGCCATGAATATCCTTAATCCAACCAGCGTAAGTTTAAACGCCAGCCTCGGATAAAGGCTGGTTTGTGCCTTTTTCTACTCTTCCCTAATTTTTATTATTAGCATTTCTAAATTATTAAAATTGAATTCAATACTTTTTATTACAGGAATTAATTTTACCTTTGTTACATAAAAGTCAACTAACTTAGTTTTAGTTGTACAGAATATTGTTTATATTTCTAAATTAAACATCATCAAGCTTGAATAATATGAAGAAATTTTACATTATCACTTTAGTAATCAGCTGTATTTTCTCGACCGGATATGCCCAAAGCAATATTTTGGAAGCACGGGGAATGGTCGGCAAAGTTGTAACCGTTACAGGCATAGTTACCAATGGGAGTGAGTTGGGAATTATCCGGTATTTTCAGGATAATACTGCCGGTATTGCTGCTTACGGTACTGCGGTTAAAAGTATAAACAGAGGCGATTCGGTTACAATTACCGGAACCGTTAAAAGTTATAACCAGTTGCTCGAACTCGATCCGGTAACCAATGTTATTATAAGGTCAACAGGTAATCCATTACCTGCGCCCATTTTAATAACGCCAGACCAGATTTCAGAAAAGTATGAAAGCAGACTGGTCAAAATTGTTAACGTCATTTTTAGTGATGGAGGGCAAACTTTTGCAGGGAATAAAAAATACACCTTTACTGCCAATGGCCAAACAGGATATCTATATATAAAAAAAGGTCAGGATTTTGTTGGAACAACTATACCAAATGCCCCGGTCAACTTAACAGCAATTTGTTCTCAATATGATTATACCAATCCCAACAAAGGATATCAGCTAATTCCGCGAGATTTGAATGATATTTCTATACAAAGTGCTATCTACTTAACAGGTGCGTTATCCAATACAAATTTTACAAATACAGCGCTCAACTTTACATGGAATACCAATATTGCGGGAACAACCGAAATGTTTTACGGAACCACAGCTGATTCTGTAAAAAGTAATAAAACATCCCCTTCCGGCAGTGGTACAACTCACAGCACAAACCTGTCTAATTTAAATGCAGGTGAAGTCATCTGGGTGCAGGCTTTTTCAGTAAGTGGCTCTGATACAGCTAAATCAGCAGTTGTTCCATTTACTACTATTTCAAATTCAACAGGCGATATAAAAGTTTACTTCAGTACTCCTGTAGATGTTTCTTACTCCACAGGAGTTGATGCAATATACCTTCCGGGAACTATTGACGACACACTAATAAGTTATATAAATCGTGCAAAGCACACCATAGACATGGCTATCTACAACATGAACAATAACGGAATCAGCGACATTAGCACAGCATTAATAGCCGCTGCTAATCGTGGTGTCAGGGTTCGCGTGATTGGTGGAGGTACCACAGCAAATTTAGGTTTTGCCGAATTTAGTGGCACTGCTGTTCACACACTTATCGGGCCTAACAAGTACAACCGTCTTGGTATTATGCACAACAAATTCGTTATTTTTGATGCGCAATCCAGTGATCCGGACGATCCAATCGTTTGGACAGGATCGACCAATTTTACCGAAAACCAAATCAATGTTGATGCTAATAATGTGATCATTGTGCAAGATCAGAGTCTGGCACGTACTTACCAAATTGAATTTGAAGAAATGTGGGGCTCTCATGGTGACGAACCCGATGCCGCAAAGGCTCATTTTGGATCAGCAAAAAAGGACAATACGCCACACGAATTTAAGATAAAAGGCGACAGGGTTGAATGTTACTTTAGCCCGACGGATGGGGTAAACGCACAAATTGTGAAACACATAAACACAGCCAACCACGATTTGAATATTGCTACCATGCTGATTACCCGAAATGAAATAGCCGACGCTATTGCTGCAAAAAAGACAGATGGCGATGCAGTAAACATGCTCACTAATGCAAAGAACAATAATGGGGCATCGGTAAATACAACCCTTACCGATGCCCTCGGTACTCATTATGTTTTTTATGGTGCAACTTCCGGGATTATGCATAACAAATATATGATTGTTGATGAAGGTGCACCAGCTTCCGATCCATTTGTTTTAACAGGCTCACATAACTGGAGTGCTGCTGCCGACAATGAAAACGATGAAAATACATTGATCATTCACGATGCAACCATTGCAAATATTTATTATCAGAATTTTGTTCACCTTTATCTTGCCAGCAGCGGGATACTCACAGCAGTTAAAACTTTTGATGAAAACCCTGCGAAACAAGGTCTGCTGGTATTCCCAAATCCTGTACACAATGGAAATGTAAATATAGAATATTTCCTTACTTCCACTAACAGAAGAGGGATATTACAACTTACTGATATTACAGGAAAATTACTCTTTAGCCGTAGTATTAAACTCACAAATGGTCAGAACACGCTGAAATATAGTTTCCCTGCTACCTACAGAGGGATTTATATTCTTCGCCTAATTACAAACAAAAATGTGTGGAGCAAGAAAATCCTGTTTGAATGATAGTACAGAGATATGATAAGTATTTTGGTACTACTGCAAATTTAGTGGAAGATTGATGTATTGTGTAATTATTATTGACGGAGGTCAGAGGTCAGAAGTCGGAAGTCGGAAGAAAATTGCTTCTTGAATACAGTATCATAACATACGCAATCCGGTATAAATATTAGATTGGTTTGCTTTTGTATGAATGAAAAAACTTCCGTCTTCGGTCTTCTGACTTTTCTTAAGAAGTTTACATTGGACACTACAAAAATAATTTACCACTAAAATGCTA
>VAPG01017831.1_pt1 | contig 12126 bp, 8 predicted proteins | sample 3393851 | NCBI WGS metagenome assembly VAPG01 (sample SAMN08290438, study PRJNA428436) | hydrothermal vent metagenome | isolation source: Deep-sea hydrothermal vent chimney | place: Atlantic Ocean: South-mid Altantic Ridge | depth 2194 m m
AAATCGTTTTTATACATTTCCCGCAAATCATTAATGCCAAAAAATTCCATAATAATTCTATCAAATCCCGGTCCCCACGCCAAAACTGGAATATGTTTTCCGAATATAGGAATTGTGACTTCTGGTCTGAACATCCCCGCTGCACCAATTTCTAACCATTTTTTATGTACAGGATGAAATACATCAATCTCCAAAGACGGCTCGGTGTATGCGAAATATGCGGGTCTGACTCTGATTTTTTCGTAGCCCATTTTTTTAAAAAACTGAGTTAAATATCCGAGTAATTGTTTGAAATTTGCATTTTCATCGACGACGATTCCTTCGGTTTGGTTGAATTCAAATCCGTGACTCCAATCTACTGTTTCATTTCTAAAACATTTTCCTACGGAAAAATATTTGGCTGGAAATTCGCCAGTGTTTTTTATTTGCTGTAATTTTCTCATAGATAGTGAAGTTGTGTGCGATCTTAACGAGACTTTTTTCGCATCGTTTTCGTCCCATTTGTATTGCCAACCCTTGCTGCCGCCAACTCCACTTTCGTGTGCTTTTTTCACGCTTTCAACCAATTTTTTATCGTCGGGAAGTTTGCCTGAAATATCTTTTAAGTAAAATGTGTCCTGTGTCTCTCTCACCGGATGGTCTTGTGCTGTAAATAAACTATCAAAAATCCAAAATCCTGTTTCAACCATGTTGCCTTTCATTTCTTTAAAGCCCATCTCCAACCATATTGATTTTGCATAATCAGTTGCCTGATTTACAAAATGTCTTTTTCCGCCATATATCCTCGGGACGGATGAATTTAAATCATATCTACGAAACTTTTTTCCTTTCCACCCATTATGTCTTAACATTTTTGGCGTCAATGCTTCCAGTAAATTTTCACTGATGTCTGCCTTGGAAATGTTTTCACCCAAATCGGTTAGTTTAACTTTTACAGTTTTTTGGTTTTCAATCTCTACTATATCTTTTCGCCCTTTCAAATTTTCAAATGCCAATTTATCAAAATCTTTAACAGAATCAAAATCTAACGGCAACTTTTCCATAAACAATTCCTCAATCATTTTATTAGAAACCTCCTCGGGTTTTGCATTCAAATTCAGTTTCCCGTGCTTAATTTCAACCAGTGCTTTTTTCTTTAATGTTCCCAGCGCACTTTTCGCCTCGTTGTCATTTATGCCACAAACATTTTTAATTTCACTGATGGGAATTATTTTTTTTTCCATTAATTTATTCAATAGCAATCGCTCAGGCAATTCTTTTTTCAAATAGTTTATTCCCAGAATACCAAGAATTATAACTTTTTTTTCTGAACTTTCTGACTCTATTAATTTTTTATTTTTCAGAAAACCAATAGCCCTAAGTGTTGTTGTCTTATCCAATTTTGCCTTTTCTAAAATTTCCTGAATGGTTAAAAATTCCTTAGTCAGCGTCGGCAACACTCTCCTTTCCATCGGAGATAAGGATTCAATAATTAATTTTTCGTCCATATTAGTTAATAGATTGGAGGTTTTTAAGGTTTAGTAATTATCCTCTCAATTCAACAATTACCTTTTCTTTTTCAATATGATATTCAATAACCTCAACTTTCAATGGAATAAATTTGACATAACATTTATTTTTTGAATAGGCTTTAATCTCTAATCCCGACGCCAATTCCGTCACAACGACATCCTCCTTTCTTTTAATCCCGGGTGCACTGATTTCATAAATAATGCTGTCCGCGATTCTTTTCACTTTTGATTCACCTTCAACTTTTGGTAAGTGCAATCTCCTTTGTGTCTCTTCTCTTGAAATAACTGGAAGCGGTTGCTGTGCTTGTTGAATTGATTGTTTGTTTTGAATTTGTGGTCCCCTTGCAACTCTAATTTTAATTCCTTTTGGCATACCCTGCACATTCCCGAAGTCTATCGTCCCCATTTGTTTATCTATTTGCTTAATTAAAGAATTCATAATTTTTTCAATTCCGAACGGTAATTTTATTTCTTCCTCTATGTTATTATTAGAATCATCTCTGCCCAACATTCCGAAATCTTCCTGTTCCTGATTGGCTTTAAACGACACTCCACAGTGTGGGCAATAGCTAAATTTACGCTCAACTTTCTTCGCACATGACGGACACTTCTTTTTTAACATTATCTCTTAAAGATTTTATAGTATTTAAATATAATGCTCTGCTCTTTTTGCGAACGACTCCATATAATGGACCTCTCTAACGACTCCCTGCATCGGCTGGAATTCTTTAACTAAATATTGAGACGAGAATTTGTGAACATGTCTGACTTCGCGTAAAAATTTAAGTCCGAAGAGAGCGACTAAAAATCTTCCTGTCGCTGAAATTGCGAATATAAATAAAAGCGGATTCATAAATGAAATATTTGCCCATGCCAAAAGGGAACCGATTGCTGCACCAATAAATGCACCGATACCAACGATTAAATTCATATATGTTATTCCGAAACTTATTTTTGTGGATCTCACAGCGTCGTAAACATAGTTATTTACTGCCAAGTTGAATCCAGCCCAACCAAATCCGCCGACGATTGCCGGGAGGATTACAAGATATAATTTAAGTGTTAGCCCTGCCGGAACAAACACTGACGCCAACCACCACAATGGTGTCGTGACTATAAGCCAAGAGCATGTTCTCAGCAATTTAATATTTCCAAACCTGTCCGAAAATTTGCCAAGCAATGGCAAAAAGACTAATTGAAAAACGATTGCCGAAACTGTTATTAACATATACCAAACATATGAAAAACTTAAATCTCTTAATATGTAAAGTGCCCAAAACGGAGTTGCTATGCCAACAGCGACGCTGAAAGCACCCCTGAATAAGGTAAATCTGCCGAATGGGCTTGAAATTCCTTTTTCTAAAAAATCTTTAAATGAAAAATAATCTCTTTTTTTAACTTTGAGTCTCGGTTCATATTGTTTGCGTAAGAGATGCAAAGAACCCATTTTGGAAATTCCTGATAGTGCAAAAACAACTCCGAAACCCAAAAGAGTAAATCCGATTGAGTTCCCAAAATGCACTCCAATTCTTTTAGCGCCATCAAGTATAAACGCTCCGGCGATCATCGCTATAACTCCGAAAAATCCCGCTACTTTATTTCTTAATGAGAAATAGTCGCCTTTTTGTTTTTCAGGAACCAAGAGCCCCATCCAAGAAAACCAAACAGGAGCACTCATTGCACCGAAAGCATAATACACTCCAACAAGAAGAATCAAAAACCAAACCATATGTGGAACGCCGAAATAGAATAAAATTCCAATTAAAATAATCGGGAGCATCAGCAATATTCTCCAAAGAGCTCCGAATGTAACAATTTTTTTTCTTGAGAATTTTTCTATTAGGGTTGTTGATTTTAACTGAATTATACTCGGGAATAAACTAATAACTGCATATAAAATTCCCATCTGCGTCGCTGTCGCATTTAGCGCCAGAGCAAACGGAGAAAAATATGACCTCCCAAGACCTATGGAAACCGAAGAAAAGGCTCCCTCATGAATACTGATTTTCAAACTATTGTCAATTCTCTTTTTAATAATTGGATTATCAACCTTGACTTTTTGCTCTTCTTTTTTCATATAATTTTATTGCAATCATCATATAAAAACCTTTTTCGTTAAACTTTTATACTAATTTAATCTATACTTATATGGTAAAAAAGTTTTATATAACGACGACGATTCCTTACACGAATGCGCCTCCGCATCTTGGGTTCGCCTTAGAAGTTATTCAGGCAGATGTTATAGCGAGATGGAATTCTCTTAATGGTAAAAATGTTTTTTTTCTGACGGGTGCGGATGAACACGGGACTAAAAACTACCGAACTGCTGAAAAACAGGGACTAACTCCACAAGAATTTGTTGATAAAAATTCTGGCTATCTCAAAAAGTTGATAGATGGATTAAATATATCTAATAATTTTTTTATTAGAACTACAGATAAAAAGAATCACTGGCCTGGCGTTATTAAAATTTGGAAACAGCTGGAGAAGAGTGGAGATATTTATAAGAAAAAATATTCTGGACAATATTGCTCCGGATGCGAACGATTCGTTACTGAGAAAGATTTGGTTGATGGGCAGTGCCCTGATCATCCGACGCTAAAAATAGAAACAATATTGGAGGAAAATTATTTTTTTAGACTATCTAAATATTCTGATAAAATTAAAAAATTGGTGGAAGATGACGAGTTGAAAATTTACCCAAAACAGTGGAAAAACAATTTTCTCGCTTTGGCGAAAGATGGCTTGACTGATGTTAGTTTTTCACGAAGTAAGCAACATCTCTCATGGGGAATTCCTGTTCCTGACGATGACAAACAAGTTATGTATGTGTGGTGTGATGCTCTTGTTAATTATCTTACGGGAATTGGCTATCCGGATAAAAAGTATAAAAATTATTGGCCTGCCGATATTCATGTCGTCGGAAAAGATATGTTAAGGTTCCACGCGGGTATCTGGCCGGGAATATTATTGAGTGCTGGGTTGCCTTTGCCAAAAGAAATTATTGTGCATGGATTCTTGACGGTTGACGGGAAGAAAATGTCTAAGTCCGTCGGTAATGTTGTGTCCCCGCTAGAACTTCTTGAGAAATATCCCGCTGACTCAATAAGATATTATTTATGTCGGTCTTTTGTATTCGGACAAGATGGGGATTTCAGCGAGAAGGCTTTGATAAATAGACATAATGATGAACTCGGAAATAAACTCGGAAATTTGGTTTCGAGAATTTCGGCACTCGCAGAGAAGTATGGGATAGAAAAAACAACTAATAATTTAGTAAAGAAACTGACAAAAAATAAAATAGCAAAATTGATTGATAGTTATAAATTTGACAAGGCGTTAAATGAGATTTTCTCTTTTGTTGATATCTGTAATGAGTATGTTCAGTCGCAGAAACCGTGGAAGACAAAAGATAGAAAAGTGCTTTTTGAATTGGTTGACTCTATCCGTGAGGTTGCTAAATTACTGTCGCCGTTCATCCCGAAATCCACTGATAAAATTTCTGAGATATTTGAAAGTGACGAGATAAAAAAGGCACCTGTGCTGTTTGAGAAGATAGATTTGCCGAAACAAAATATTAATAAAACTGAGAAACCAAAAGAAATTATGGAAGGGGTGGCGATGATTGATTTCGGGGATTTTGCAAAGATGGATTTGCGAGTTGCTGAAATTCAGAAAGTTAATAATATTGATGGGGCTGATAAACTTTACAAATTAGAAATTTCTCTTGGTGACGAGGTTAGAACTATCTGTGCAGGAATAAAACAGTTTTACTCGCATGAAGATTTGAGAGGTAAAAAAATTATTGTTTTGACAAATCTTAAACCCAGAAAACTCCAGGGAATTGAATCTTGTGGGATGTTATTGGCTGCTTCAAATCAAGACCACTCAAAAGTTTCGTTGATTTCTCCAGATCAAGATATGGAAGTTGGAAGTTTAGTCGGTTAGTTTTCTTCAAATTTAATCTTATTAATAATCTAATTCGCTTTGTGGAAGGTGTGAATCAATCAAGTAAGTTATTATCTTTGCTAATCCGATGGCGACTGCAATTGAACTGATTATGATTGACCATTCAAACCAGTTTAATGGAACAACGTGGAAAAGCTTGGATATCGGTGTGTAAAGTATTATCACCTGCAGCACGATTGGAATTGCGATTGCCCAGTTTACATATTTGTTAGAGAAAAGACTTACTTTCTCGTCAAATCGGATTACGGCTATCCTTACAAAATGGGATAAAACCAGCCATGTGAAAGCCATCGTTTGTGCTAATATTAAATTCCCTGTCATCTTATAGACTATATAGAATATGGAGAATATTATTATAACTTTTTTAATGCCTATAAACACCGTCAGTAAAGTAATTTTTTCATTAATTAGTTTTTCGTGTTTACCATTTGGATGTTTCTTCATAATATCTTTATGGGGCGGGTCGGAACACAACGCCATCGCTGGGGCAATATCTGTGACAAAATTTACCCATAAAAGTTGTATCGCTAAAAATGGCATAACCCCGAACATTGAACCAAGAAAGACAACAAAAATTTCGGCGAGATTTGCCGTTAAGAGATAATTGATAACTTTTCGAATATTGGAGAAAATTGTCCTCCCTTCTCTAATTCCAGTAACGATAGATGAAAGATTATCATCAAGCAAGATTATGTCAGCTGCCTCTTTCGCAATGTCCGTCCCTCTGCTTCCCATAGCGATGCCAACTTCTGCCTGTTTTAATGCTGGGACATCATTAACACCGTCGCCAGTAATTGCAACTCGTCTTCCGTGCTTTTGAAGTGCAGACACTATTTTTAGTTTATATTTTGGAGACATCCTTGCGAATACATTACATTCTTCAACTTTTTTCTCAAAAGTATTTCCAGATAAATTTTTTAGTTCATCCCATGTCACAGCAGTAATTTTTCTAAACCCACATTCTTTTGCAATCGCTGTTGCCGTGTGAATATTGTCTCCAGTAATCATTTTAATGTCAATGCTCGCCTGATAAATTGTATCAATGGTTGATTTGACACCCTTCTTTGGTTTATCATACATACCGACAAATCCGATAAAAATATTATCCCCTTTGGAGAATTTGTTCTTTGACGCCCGATAAGAAAACGCGATGTTTCTCAAAGATTCCTTAGAGAAGTTTTTTAGTGTTTCAAGAATTAGTTTTTTGTCTCTTTCCATTAGTCTCCTGACGACGCCGTTAACAAGAATATATTTGGAATTGGCAAGAACAACCTCAGGGGCTCCTTTTATATATCTTATATTTTCTCTTCCTATTTTATTTATTGAACTTGCATATTTGGTTTCCGATGAGAATGGCTTAAAATCCTGAGCAGGATATTTTTCTCTTAATTTTGAAATGTTCATTCCAGCGTCGCTGAGAAGGTTTATTAGCGAAATGTCCTCGGGTGCGCCCTGAAATCCTGTTTTGGTATCTTTAGCTTCGTTTGCCAATAATGCACAGTTGGAAAATTGGGAAAATGTTTTTTTAGAAATATTTTTAATTGATTTTGGAATTTGTAGGTCAAAGAACATTTTTTTGATGACCATACGATTTTCGGTTAGCGTCCCTGTTTTGTCTGTGCAAATTACATCAACACTTCCGAGTGTTTCCAGCAGAGTTTTTTTCTTGACGAGAACATGGTTTTTAGCGAGCTTTAACGAGCCGATTGCCAGAGAGAATGTCACGATTGCTGGAAGCCCCTCGGGTATTGAGCCGATTATTAGAGCTGAGCCTATCATAAAGACAGAAATCCATGGGTGGTTTTGCATGAAAAAGATTCCCAAAACAATAACTATTAATGCGATTGCCACATATGTGATTTTTTTACTGGCATTATCAACCTCTTCAACGAACGGCGACGATTTTTTCATATCTAAAGACTTGGCTATTTGCCCAACTTCTGTTTTTTGCCCTGTTCTCACGACCATACAAGTTGAACTTCCGCCAGCGACATAGGAATTCATAAAAACCAAATTTTTTCTGTCTGCCAGCGGAACTGTTTTGGCGATGACTGATACATCTTTAAGGACATGTCTACTCTCGCCAGTAAGCATTGATTCGTCAACACGAAATTCTTTAGCTTCAATAATTCTGCAATCTGCCGGAATTTTATCTCCTTCCTCTAATAAAATAATGTCTCCTGGAACCAATTCCTCAGAATTTATTTTCTTTTCTTCGCCATTACGCAAAACCATCGCCTCATTTTTTAGCATAGATTTTAGTAACTGTGCCGTCTTTTCAGATTTGTAATCTTGGTATGCACCGACGAGGACATTGATGACGACGATGAAAGATATAATAATACCGTCGATGACCTGCTCTTGTCTGCCGAGATAGAATCCTGTGATAAATGCAAAAGTTGCAATAAAAATCAATAGCCAAGCGAGATAATTTTTAAATTGATATAATAATAATTGGAGAAATGAGACACTTCGCTCCACGCTAACTATATTTTTTCCGAACTTTTTTTGTCTAGTCGCGACTTCTTTATCGGATAACCCGTCGGCATCCGCTCTCAAATCTGACATTGTCTCTTTTTGAGTTAATTTGTAGTAGTCCATCGTCTCTCTTTTATAAATAAAAATAAAGATACTTATTAAACATTTCTTTTATTGTTTAATAAACTTTTGGTTCAACTTTTTGGAATTAGCGTCGCTGTTTTACTATTATGCGTCTATAAAAATAAATATTACTGTCATATCAGATTTTAGCGACGAAGGTTAAAGTATTTATACTCTTATAACTAATAAAAACTAAGTAAAAATGGGAGGTAAAACAATGGCAAGATGGACTGGGTGGATAGCCGCTCTTGGGGGATTATTTAGTTTAGGGTATTATATTCCTTCAGTAGCAAATTGGTCTGTTCCTTTGGGTGCTGTAGCAGCAATAATCTTCGGAATTTGGGCAGTATACGAATAAAACTGCTAAACATTACAGGGCTATGCCCTATTATTTATTATTTGGGGATTGATATTTTAACCCCTCTTTTTATTTCTGGTAGAACAAATATATAAAGAAGTTTTAATTTAGAAAAGGATGGAAATTTATTTAAGAAAAATATTCAGGAGTAATTACTGCAAACTCGTTTTCTTAATCTCCTTATTTTTTGCTTATTTGTTAGTTCCGGATAGTGTTTTTCATAGTAAATATCTTTGGCTCAGTCTTATCTTTATACTAACAGCGTCGCTTACTGCAACCTGCATTGTAAAAAATATTAAAGAAAAAGTTGTTCTTGCCAAATCCAGTGGGGCGTCATTGATTAGTATAATTATGATTGTGTTCGGGCTTGGGGCATTACAGGTTTGCACGATTGGTTCATCGGTCTGCACAGCATCAATAGGAGCAAGTTTCCTGGCGTTAGCGTTCCCAGAAATCGCATTGAACATATTAACAAAATATAGTGCCCCAATTATTGTGCTGTCAATCTTGTCTCAAATTCTTGCCCTGTATTTTTTAGGATGCTTTAAACAAGTCCAGAATTTGAGAGCAAAGATTTAAATAGTCGTATGTGACTAAAAGTCATATGATTAAAAAGAACATATTAAAATCCTGTTGCTCTGAGGGTTTCACCGAGGATGAAGTGTATGGTGCATATAAAATATTTTTTGGAACTTTGTTCTCTGATTCCAGATTGAAAATAATCAATTTATTAAGAAAGGGCAAGAAGAATGTTTCGGAGATTGTTAAAGAACTAAAAACAAATCAAAGTGCCGTTTCACATGATCTTGCAAGATTAAGAAGTTGTGGTTTTGTCTTCGGTGAAAGAAATAAAAAATTTGTGTATTATAAACTTAACAAAAAAACGATTGCCCCATTGATGAAGTTGATTGACATGCATATGGGACAATTTTGCATTCATATTTTAAGAAATCAAAAGGGGGGTGAAAAAAATTAGTTTATTTAAAAAAAAATGTGCTCATTGTGGAACAAAAATAGAAAAGGGCGAAGAGGTTTTCAGAAAAGTGAAAGACCCAGTCTTCGTAGAAAAAAAAGAAAAACCATTTTGTTGTTCCAAACACGCAGATGAATATGAAGAATGCTCTATGAATTGTCGTAAGGCCGGGGGATGCTGTTGCGGAGGATAAAATGGCAAAAAAAAGTTTTAAAATAGAAGGAATGACTTGCACCTCATGTGCCGTGGGAATAGAGTCAAGTTTGGTAAAAACTAAGGGTGTGAAAAAAGCAGTAGTTAATTATGCCAATAAATCCGCACAAATTGATTACGACGAGAAAGAGGTTGGTTTGAAAGATTTAATTGATGTTGTTTCTAAAAGGGGTTATGAGGCAACGGTTGCCGAAGAGGGAGCTGATATTTATGAGAAAGAAAAAATTAATAGACAGAAAAGTCTGACTATGCTCAAACAAAAATTAATTGTGTCTGTTGTTTTTGTGCTTCCTATTTTATATCTTGCTATGTCTGGAATGATAGACAGGTCTTTAATCCCTCATTTTCTTAGTCCAGAACTTTTTCCAATTAGATTTGCTTTAATCCAGATTATTTTATCAGTTCCAATTGTCGTTGCTGGTTATAAATTTTATACTATTGGTTTCAGAAATTTGTTTAAAGGCTCGCCGAATATGGATAGTTTGATAGGATTAGGAACTGGAGCGGCTTATTCTTATGGAATCTACGCTACATATAAAATATTGACCGGACATCCAGAATTTGTTTCTGGTTTGTATTTTGAAACTGCCGGAATGATAATTGCTTTAATATTATTCGGAAAATATCTTGAAGCAATTACGAGTGGAAAAACATCAGAAGCGATAAAAAAATTGATGAGGCTTGCTCCGAAAACTGCGACGGTCATTAAAAATGGCAATGAGATTAAAGTTCCTATTGAAAAACTTGAAATTGGAGATTTAATTATTGTCAGGCCCGGGGAAACCATTCCCGTTGATGGTGTCGTAATAAGTGGACTTTCCAGTGTAGATGAGAGTATGATTACAGGAGAAAGTCTCCCCGCTGAAAAGAAAAAGGGAGACCAAATTTTAGGAGGAACTATCAATAAAAATGGTGTTTTAAATTTCAAGGCTGAAAAGGTTGGGAAAGACACTGCTCTTGCGAGAATTATAAAATTAATTCAGGACGCACAAGGTTCAAAAGCTCCAATCGCCCGTCTCGCTGATATTATTTCGGGATACTTCGTCTGGATAGTCATTACAATCGCGATATTAAGTTTCTCGTCATGGTATTTGTTTTCTTCAATGGGATTTTTATTTGCGTTTAGTATTCTCGTCTCAGTTCTTATCGTTGCGTGCCCGTGTGCCTTGGGTTTAGCGACGCCGACTTCAATTATGGTCGGAACTGGACTTGGAGCAGAACATCACATTTTAATAAAAAGTGCTGAGGCGTTGGAATTGGCACACAAAACAAATGCTGTCGTTTTAGATAAAACAGGGACGATAACGAAGGGCGAGCCAGAAGTCACAACAATTTTAAGTTTTTCCGACAAGACTGAAAATGAAATTTTGAAAATTACAGCGTCGCTGGAAAAAAATTCACAGCATCCTTTGGCACAAGCGATTGTTGGGAAGGCAAAAGACAAAAAAATGAAACTGTTGCCTGTTGTTGATTTTAATGACAAAGTTGGCTTCGGAATAGTTGGGAAAATAATGGGCAAAAATGTCTTTGTTGGAAATAGGTTATTGATGAAAGAAAATAATATTAAAATTGAAATGTCCTTTTTGGAGAAAATACGGGAACTTGAAGAGGGTGGGAACAGTGTAATTTTTATCGGAGAAGAGAAAAAGTTGCTTGGAATAGTTGGAGTGGCGGACACTATTAAAGATAATTCAAAAAAAGCAATAGAATTGTTAAAAGATTCTGGTATTGATGTTTATATGATTAGTGGGGACAACAAAAGAACAGCGTCGGCAATTGCAAAAGAAATAGGGCTTGATTCAGAGCATATTTTTTCTCAGGTTTTGCCAGAAGATAAGGCTAAATATATTAAGAAACTTCAGGACGATGGCAAAGTGGTTGCAATGGTTGGCGACGGAATCAACGACGCCCCAGCCTTAACGCAGGCAGATATTGGTATCGCTATCGGAGCTGGAACAGATGTTACGATAGAAAGTGCGGATATAGTTTTGGTTAGAAGTGATTTGGCGGATGTGCCTGTCGCTTTTCGTCTCAGTAAGGCGACGATGAGAAATGTAAAACAAAATCTTGGGTTTTCATTTGGATATAATTCTCTCGGAATTCCACTCGCAGCAGGAATTTTATATCCCTTTACAGGATGGTTGCTAAGCCCTGTTGTAGCTGCCGCAGCGATGGGAATGAGTTCTGTAAGTGTGTTGCTGAATGCTCTAAGGCTGAAAAGAATTAGGCTTGGTTAGTTTAGACCAACTAACTGCTTTCTTAATCTATACCAAATAACAAATATAATTGCGATTAAAATAACTACAATTGAAATCCATAGCCAAGTTAAATTTGTTTTTATTGAGGCTTGTTTATTCTCGTTATTGTTTTTTGCACCACTCTCATTCAAACTCTGTGCAATTATTTCTTTATGGATAGATTGTATCGTGAAACTCGCCTTTGGATAAATTTTACTCGTGGAATCTATTGAGTTCAATTTTACCAAAACATCATAGTAGCCA
>VAPG01001171.1_pt1 | contig 12044 bp, 8 predicted proteins | sample 3393851 | NCBI WGS metagenome assembly VAPG01 (sample SAMN08290438, study PRJNA428436) | hydrothermal vent metagenome | isolation source: Deep-sea hydrothermal vent chimney | place: Atlantic Ocean: South-mid Altantic Ridge | depth 2194 m m
AATACTATAGATTCGTTGGCCTGCTTACCCGAATATGGAGCACATCTGAACAGTTACAGGCCGAGATTATAGAAGTTTCTTACTTACACCTGAATAGTTACAGGAGATAATGCAATGAATTTTAAATATTGCATGGAAGATCACCTCAAGCCGTCACGGCTCCAGGTACCATATTAATGACGTCTGATTCGGAATAAAATTAAAGTTAAATGAAAAAACTGTCAGAGCTGCCGGCAACTGCCATCTGTGGCAACGATATCAGCTCGTCCGTACTCTATGTTTCCGCCCTGGCCATTATGGCGGCGGGCCAGTATGCCTGGCTGGCCCTGTTGATTGTCGCGGCAGTGCTTTTCCTGTTCAGGAAAATTTACGGAGAGGTGGTCGGGGCCCTGCCTCTAAACGGCGGCGCCTATAATGCGCTGCTCAACACTACCAGCAAGTCCATGGCCTCGCTGGCCGCCACCCTGACCTTGCTGTCCTATATGGCGACAGCCGTGATCTCCGCATCTGAAGCCATGCATTACCTCTCCGGCATCGTCCCCGCACTGCCGGTGCAGACGGCAACCATTATTCTCCTTGCCCTGTTCATGGGGCTTACCATCCTGGGCCTTGGCGAGTCGGCCGCTGTCGCGGTGGTTATTTTCCTGTTTCACCTCGTCTCGCTCACCCTGTTGGCCGGGACCGTGACCTACTTTTTGCTGCATCACGGTTTGCAGACCCTTTACGCCAACTATCAACTGCCGCCGCCGCATGGTTCCGTCGGCATGGCGATTTTCTGGGGGGTTACCGCCGCCATGCTCGGGATCTCCGGTTTTGAAAGTTCTTCAAACTTCGTGGAAGAACAGAAACCGGGCGTCTTCCCGAAAACACTGCGCAATATGTGGATCGTCGTCAGCATCTTTAACCCGCTGATGGCCTTTCTGGCCCTGGCGATTGTGCCTATCCCGGAGGTCGGCCTGCATGCGTCCAACCTGTTGTCCCACATGGGGGAGATAACGGGGGGGCCGTGGTTGTCCCGCCTGGTCGCGGTGGATGCCGTGCTGGTCTTGAGCGGCGCGGTCCTGACCTCCTATATCGGGGTCACCGGCTTGATTGAGCGGATGACGCTGGACCGGATTTTGCCTGGATATTTATTGAAAAAGAATAAACGGGGCAGCTCCTACCGCATTATCATCACTTTTTTCCTCTTGTCCTGCTCCATCCTGCTCATAACCAGGGGCGAGGTGCAGCTCCTGGCGGGCGTGTACGCCATCTCCTTTCTGTCGGTCATGGCCCTGTTCGGTGTCGGCAATATTCTCTTGAAAATACGGCGGCGGAAACTGCCGCGGCCGGAACGGGCCGGCTGGCTGTCCGTGCTGGTCGGCGTGGCCGCAGTCCTCGCGGCGCTGGTCGGTAATATTTTTAAAGAACCAGGTCCCAACGAACCGGCCAATATCGTCATTTTTGCCGAATATTTCATCCCGGCGGTATTTTTTGTTGTCGTCATGCTCAACCGGATCGCCTTGCTTGAGATGTTGCTGCAGTTTATTGAATACCTCTTTGTGCCGATTCTTAAGCTGGTTACCAACGCAAACCAAAAAATTTATACAACCATTGACAAGATCCAGGCGCAGGAATTCGTTTTTTTCACCCGCGGCGATAATTTGCCGAATCTCAACCAGGTGCTGCTGTATATCAAGCATAACGAGCACACCAAGAAGATCAAAATAGTAACGGTGCAACCGGACGGCGAGCCGCCCCTTGAGGAAAAGCTGGATAAGGATATCGAGTTTCTCGACCGGGAATATCCCGAGATTGACATCGAGCTGGTCAGGTTGAAGGGGGAGTTCGGACCGAAAATGATCCAGGAACTCTCAAAGAAATGGAACATCCCGGTCAACTTCATGTTTATCGGCTCGCCCGGTGACCATTTTCCCTACCGGATTGAAGCGCTGGGCGGGGTCCGCCTTATTATTTGAGCTGCGGGACAAACGATGACGGCGAGGGGGCCGTCCCCCGGGAGATTTTTTTGCGCGCCTCTTTCAGCGGCAAAGAAGCAGGGTGGACGGCGTCCTGAACAGCACTTCCATCTGCGGGCTTCCTGCGGCCGGCAGGGAGGAACCGACAAAGGCAAAGTTTTTCAGATAGTCTCCGATTTGTTCAGGGGTGCCGGCCAGCACCCTGCCGCCCCTGAGCCGTTTCCCCGCATCAAGCAGCAACCGCCCGGCCGCCTTGAAGTCCGCGCCGCCTGCCGTTTCGTCAAGGAAAACAAGTTTTTTGTTGTCCTGAGATTTGTAATAAACAAGTTCCACTGCAATATCCGCAGCGCCGGTCAGGGTCAAATATGTTGTGGCCAGTTTTTTGCAATCAACGCCGTCGCTGCATAAAAGGGCGACGGAATCGACAGTGGCTAAATTGTTGACCAGCATGACAGGACAGGGCAGGGCGCTGTACAGGCCGGAGGTCAGGAGATTCTGAAAACCGGCCGGGTCGCTTGTCTGCGTGTTCCCTTCGATAAAAAGATCGTAGGCGCCGGATTTCAGCTCCCGCAAGATTCCCGGATCGCGATTCCCCACCAAAACGATGGGGGAGCCCTCAAAATGACATTGAACATTTTCGGTGCGCAGCAGCCGTTGTACCACTTGCCGGCCGGTATCCAGCAGGCCGTTTTCCCAGGTCCTCCGGACCCAGCCGGTGCCGGCCTGCTCTTTTCTGTCAGGTACTTCGATATGGGTGATATGGAATTCAATGGCAAACAACTGGGGGAGGAATGCCGCATACCTCAGAGCGATGCTTGACGCCAGGTTCTCGTCCAGATTCAGAAGGGCTTTGCTCATTTTTTTCATTCCTCTCCGCTATGCAATTTTATGATGCGCATCCGGGCCGGTCTGCCGTTGCTTGATTTTTTCTTCCGCTTTTTGGATAATTTCGGTTATCCCGCCTATTTTGAAAGGCTTGGCCAGGAAATCAAAGACCCCTTTCTTGAAAGATTCCGTAGCTGCTTCCGTGGTGGCAAAGCCCGTTATCACAATGACCTCGGTCTCCGGGGCACGCTCTTTCACCTCGACCAGGAACTCCATGCCGTCAATGCCTTTCATTTTGAGGTCCGTGATTACGATATTAAAATTTTTTTCCCGGATTCTTTTCAGGGCCGCCAGACCTTCCGTGAACGTTTCGACCTCATAGCCTTTTTTTTCCAGGGACGGCTTGAGCCGCTTGCTGACAATGGGCTCGTCGTCGAGTATTAAAATGCTGGTTTTATTTTCATAGGCCATGGTAATCCTCCATCAATTGATCAATTTTTTCGGCAAATAAAGTAATGTGTTCTTCACTTACCATTTTGACGTCAAGCTGTCGCGTGAAGCCGATCATGATGCCGAATAGGTAAAGACGTTTAAGGATACCCTGCTGGTCGATTTTTTTTATGCTGCCGACGATGAGATCATCGTGAACCTCTGTGTGAAAATCATTTCTCTTTAAAACTTCAGCGACAAACCTGGCCCTTCTGTTACGGCGGTCCTGGTCTGTTACGCCTCCGGAAAAGCGAAAATAGGCGTAGTTGTCCTTGATATCGTCAACGGCGTAAGCATCGATCACCGTGAAATGATAGCCGAGTCTCAGGCTGATGTTGACATAGTCCCTGGAAATAACGGCAAGATTTTGCCCCACCTGTTGCGGTTCCGTTGTCTCGCTCGACATAGTCCGGGTGAGGCTGGACATGAAACTGCCGAAATCGACGGATACCGGCTCCGTATCCCAGGCGCCCGGATGCGACATTCCCTTTAAGACGGAGGTCATCGGCAGCGAGGTGACCTGGGAGGGTACGATCGTCCCGCCCGTACCCGGTGCCAGGCCGCCGCCTATGTCTATAACGACCATGTCGAGGGGAAAGCTCCATTGCAGTCTGCCGGCAACGGCATCGGATGAGTGGGGATGGTAATAGTTGAAGTCAATGAGTTCCTGGACGGCTTTTTCATGGACAAAACGCGTTATATCATGAAAGGTTTGGCATGATTCAGGGGAGAAATCCGGATCAGCCGGGTCGATCAAATTGAGAGGTTCTATTTTTCTCAGTACCCGGCGCAGCAATCGGTACTCAAAGGTCTCCTCTATCTCCTCTTGCGCCAGGCTGTAGTAGTGCAACTCCTTGACCAGGCCCTGGTAAATAACGTTTTCCTGGGCATCCATGGTTATTTCCTGGCCGGTCTGAAAGATGTCTGTTGCTGTTTCCATGTTCATTATGGTGGGGATGCGGAATTCCCTGGCGATGGTTGCCAGGTGACCGGTGGCCGACCCGATGTCGGTTATAATGCCGCTGATGCGTTTCATGGCCCTGGTCAGGTTCGGCGAGGCGTACTTGGCAACGAGAATCGAACCGATCGGGATCTCGTTGAGATCGTCATTATTGCTGACCTTCCAGACCTTGCCGGCCGCAATTCCCTCTTGGGCGATGGTGCCCTTTTCCTGGATAATAACGGGATAATTCTCTAAAATTTCAGCTAACTCGCTGGCACGCGGCAGCGCTTGGTGCTGCATGGAAAGCTGCCGTGACTGCAGGATAATAATGTCGCCGTTCTGGTCGATGGCAAATTCTATGTCCTGTGGCTTTTTGTAGAATTTTTCAATTGTCAGGCCCAGCTCGGCCAGGCCCTGCAACTGTTCATTGGTCAGGGAAGGCGCTGTCTGGCGGTCTTCGGTTACCTCCACCGTCCGGGTACCGCCATCGTCGGCCGGTTCGAGGGCTGTCGCCTTGCGGACAATCTTGATGGCCTGGATATTATGGGGCGGCCGGCGTTCAATGGTAAAATGGTCGGCAATGGCCGCGCTGGACACGTCCCGTGCACCTAAGCCCCAGGAAGAGCTGACCAGCATGGTTTCGGCCTCGGGTTTGACCGGGTCATATGTATATAGAACACCACTGGACTTTGCATTTATTATAGGCTGGCAGGCAACCGCCATGGCGATTTCATTTCCCCCGATTCCCATGTGCCGGCGATATTCCATGGCCCTTTCGCAGTAGGCGCTCGCCAGGACTTCTTTATAGGCATCAATAATTTTTTCGCGCGGCAGGTTCATCTCGCTTTGGTATTGACCGGCAAATGAGTGTTCACCGTCTTCTCCGACCGCACTGCTGCGAACGGCAAAAAGCTGAATCTTGTCAGGGTCGTCAGGAGATGGAGTTGATATATGTTCGCTGGCCGCCTCGATCTCTTTTTTGAGTTGTTTCGGTACCCGGCCGGCCAGGATCAGTCCCCTGATTTTTTTGGAGGCCTGCTCCAGGTCTATTGTTTCCTCCTGCCAGTTTTGAACCGTTTCGTTGATAGCGGCGCTCAGGCCGTTTTCTTCAAGAAAGGCGAAGTAGGCGGTGGTGGTGACGGCAAAACCTGCCGGTGTTTTCAGTCCTAAAACGGAGTTTATTTCCGCAAGGTGGGCGTTTTTTTCGCCTACCGCTTCGATAAGGGCACGGGTAATCTGCTCATAGGGCAGGATATAATCTTCAACCGGGCTGACGAGTCTGCCGGTGAGCACCCGGTTGATTTCGGATTCTATACGCTGGAAGGACTCGGTAAGTTCTTCATATTTGTGCGGCACCATGATTTGCAGCTTGTAGATCAGCTCATGGACCATCTCCGCTACCTCTTGACAGAAGGTATCGATGAAGTGCCGGTCAAAGATATAATCACCGCTCAGCATGTCATTGGCATTGGCGATCAGGTCAAGCGTCTGATTATTCAGGGTCAGGATTTCCTTGAAGGTGGCAAACATGTCTTTGAAGGAAATCCGTGCCGGCTTTTTTTGGGCAAGGGCCTGCCGGGCCCACTGTATCAGGCGTTTCATGGGCTCTTCAGGGTTCGCTAAAAAAATAAGTCCGAAGCAGCGGTGCCGGGAGGGAGGTTGGGGTTCGTTCGGCCGCTTGAGCCGGTAAGCGCAGACTCCGGGACCGCGGGCGTAGCGGCGCTACGCCCGCGGATTTCGCGCTTGAGTGTCCATCTTGTATCGGACAATTAATGTGCACCCCCCTTGCCCTTGAACAGAACACCGGTTATCAAGCCGGCGACCAGGGCAACCAGGACGGCCATGATGCCGTAGAGCAGTGAATGATTAAAGGCGAGGTTCGCCAGTTGCTTCGGGAAGCCGACCTCCTTGACGGTGAGAGTCTTGGTGGCCGTGCCGGTGACGCTACCGTTTTCCAGGGCAAATACTTCGATCGTATAGGTGCCCGGTTTCATCTTGGGCGGAATGGTGGCAACGGCGGTGAAGGTCCGCAGGCCGTTATCACTCGTTGCATATTGCACGGCGTTGTCATCGCTGGCATAAACCAGGTTCTTTTTCTGCAGTTTGACAAATTCCCCGACAAGGAAACTCTTGTCACTGTCTGCCGGTTCGATTTCTATCTGGTTTTCCAGGGCGGTAAAACCGAGGCTGCTCTGCGGTGAGTCGATCTCGTCCTTCAGACCGCTGGAGGTCAAAAGTATATAGGTATCCGGCACGTCTTTGAAGACGACATCCCCGGTATTCATCCACAAGATACCCGCGACCTTGCCTTTCTTTTTCAGGTGGATCTCCCGTTTGAGACCGCTCAGCCTGATAAAGGCCTCGGCCTTGGCCGGAATGGTGCCTGATATCTTAACGCTGGAACCGTTATAAAAGGCACTGATATTGATTACCGCCGGCTCAAGATTGATCGAAACCTTTGCCGCCAGGCAGGGTGAAGCCAACAGGGCAAGCAGCCCTGCCAGGAACGATATATGGAAAAGTATTTTTTTGTTCATTTTGTTCATGCTCCTCTCAGTGGCCCCCTTGAATGGCTACCATGATTTCGGGCCGCATCAAAATGCCGGCAAGCATCTTTACGCAGACCAGCAGGACCAGGCTCGCCAGTAAAATTTTGAGTTGATCGGCTTTGAGTTTTTTGCTGATTTTGGTTCCTACCTGGGCGCCGATGGTCGAGCCGAGCAAGAGAAGGAGGGCCAGAACAAAATCAACGGTATGGTTGGAATACGCCTGCATAACGGTGACATTGACGCAGGTGAAAAGGATCTGAAAAAGGCTGGTGCCGACGACGACATGCATGGGCATCCGGAGCATGTAGACCATGACCGGGACCATGATGAAACCGCCGCCGACGCCCATGATGGCGGCAAGGACACCGACCAGGGTGCCGAAGACCAGGGGCAGGACGAGAGAGATCCTGACGCCGGATTTCTCGAAGTGCGTCTGCATTGGCAGGGCATTCAATATCTTGGCATAGGTTGATTCTTTTTTCGGTGCTCCCGTATTGTGGGCCGGGGCGGTGCTGCCTCTCAGGCCTTGCACGCTGTCTATAAACATGTAGATGCCGACTCCTCCGAGCATCAGGACATAGGTGATATTGATCAGGAAGTCCGCGTTGCCCATGGCCCGCAGGAGTTTGATGACCTGGACCCCGAGCGTCCCGCCCAGGATGCCGCCGATCAGCAGCATGAAGCCCATCTTGAAATCGACATTGCCAAGACGCCAGTGCGCCAGGGTGCCGGATGTTGACGCACCGACGATCTGGTTGGAGTCCGTAGCCGCGGCAACCGTGGGCGGGATGCCGAACATCATCAGTAGAGGCGTCATCAGGAAACCGCCTCCGACGCCGAATATTCCGGACAGCAGGCCGACAAAGCCGCCCAGCCCGAAAATAATAAAAATATTTACGCTATTGCCGGCGATCGGCAGATACATATGAAACATTGTTTTAGTTTAACCTCCTCTATTCCTTGTTTTAAATATGTAAGTCCCGGCAGCGGAAAACGGTTCTGTTTCGTCGTCTGCTGTTACACTGTTCCCGATGTCGCTGAATTCAAAAAAACCAAAAAATAATTGAGTAGAGGGGAATTCCTCGATTCCTCTCGTGCTTTCCATGCCGCGGTCGTCGCTTAAGGGGCAAGCTTCAAGGTTGCTTGACGGACACCGGCTGCGGCATTGCTCAGTTTTTTTTCACCTCCTTTTTTTGTGATCAGGCCTTATGGCTATTCTCGACATGAGTGGAGTGCAGGACTTTTTCGGCACCCTGGCTGAACCGCTGTCAAGCGGACTGCCCCGTTGATATAGCAACATTAGTGCCAAGGAGGTGCCAGGGAACGGGAAGAGGGCGGCGAAAACGGCGTTGAATAATTCTATCGCACAATTCCGGGTAGATATAATGCATTTTACGGCCGAAACAAAGTGAAGCGATAAAAATAAACTCCTGGATCCGTGAGCGTTCGAGAATGGTGCAGATGCAAGGCGGCAACGAGGTTGATTATCCTTGTGTGATATCAACGAGTTGCCAACGCAGCAGATGCGCCGTTATCGGGCGCCCCGCAGGGCGGCGCGGTGAAGGCCGGTAAATGCATTTGTTCGGAGATAATACAATAAATTCCACATATTGCTTGACATATCACCTCAAGCCGTCACGGATCCAGGAAACTGAAAATATGCCCGGTTTGATCCCTGACGGCAATGTTCAAGTTTCATAATGAAACTTATGTGGATTTTAAGGAAAAACTAATTAGAATGATTACAATAATTGGGCGATAACAGGCAATGAGCGTTTCATTTTGAAAAGTTTTACGGTTCCTTGTCACTACCTGTCTTCGGCTTCGGCAAGACCGTATTTCTTCATTTTACGCCACAAGGTGGTTCGGGGTATTTTCAGGATATGACTGGCTAATTTTTTATTGTAAGAGGTTTTTTGCAGCACTTTTTTGATGTGCTGCCTTTCCACGGCCTCCAGGGAAAAAAGCGACTCTCCGCCAGGGTCGCCCCCGACCGTTTCCTGGAATTTGGCCGACAGATCCTCTATTTCCAAGGTGTCGCCGTCGGTAAGGGCAACGGACCGCTGAATAATGTTTTCCAGTTCCCTGACATTGCCGGGGAAGCTGTAGGCCATGAGCAGCTCCAGGGCCTGGGAGGAGATGTGGTGGACATTTTTACCGAAAGAACTGTTGAATTTTTTTATGAAATGAGAGATCAGCGGCGGGATGTCCTCGGGCCGTTCCCGGAGCCTGGGGAGCTGGATGCCGACAACGTTGAGCCGGTAATAGAGATCCTCGCGAAACCGGCCTTTCCTGATTGACTGCTTCAGGTTGCGGTTGGTTGCGGCAATGATCCTGACATCCAGGTCGATCGGCGTCGTGCCGCCAACCCGCAATACCTGTCTTTCCTGTAGAACATGCAGGAGCTTGATCTGCATGGACAAGGGCATTTCGCCTATTTCGTCAAGCAGCACGGTCCCGCCGGCGGCAGACTCCAATAGGCCGAGTTTCATACTTGCGGCGCCGGTAAAAGAGCCTTTTTCATGGCCGAAGAGTTCGCTGCAGATGAGTTCCTCGTTAAAGCCGCCGCAGTTAAAGTAGACAAAAGGGTTATCTTTCCTGGGACTCAGTTCATGGATGGCCCTGGCCGCCAACTGTTTGCCGGTACCGGTTTCAGCCTCGATAAGCACATTGCAGTTTACCAGCGCCAGCTTTTTAATCAGGGCGAAGATCTCCTGCATCGCCTTGCTCGCGCCGACAAAGCCGGGGGTCAGCCTGGTGCTGTCCGTTTCCCGGCCGGACTTGCCGTTTTCATCTTTGCTCTCGATTTTGTCCCTGGCGCGCCGGACCATAAGAATGATGTCATCCCAGCGGCAGGGTTTGGTCAAATAGTGGAATGCCCCTTTCCTGGTCGCCTCCACCACGGTATCGATACTGGCCTCGCCGGTAACGATAGCCTCGGTATCCGCATGGGCGTGTTTGACCAATTGCAGAACTTTGAGCCCATCAATATCGGGCAGCTTGAGATCAATAAAGACCAGGTCAAAGGGAGACTGCCGCATGCTTGCCAGGAAGGGTTTCCCGGCCTGGAAGGTCGTCACCTGGAACCCTTCCTGCCGCAGCAAACGTTCCATCATGTTGCGGGCGGCATCTTCATCATCAATGACGGCGACTCGAATCATGCCTGCTTCCCAGCCTCATCTTTTGCTTCTGTCTCTGCCGCGACCGGCAGGAATACCGAAAAAGTAGTTCCCGCCTGGACCTGGCTTTCCACCTCGATATAACCGCCATGTTTTTTGACGATTTCATAGACAATGGACAGGCCGAGGCCGGTGCCCGTGCCCCCTTGCCTGGTCGTGAAAAAGGGATCAAATATATTTCTTATCTTGCCCCGGGGGATGCCGGCCCCCGTGTCACTGACGTCGACGCGGATAAACCCCTGGGGGCCGGCATGGGTGTCGACGTGAATGAGACCGCCGCCGGGCATGGCATGGATGGCATTGACAAACAGATTTAAAAAGACTTGCTGCAGTTTTTGTTCGTCCCCGAGGATGTACGGAAGATCGGGCTGTTTCCAGGTTTCCAGGTGCACGCCCTTTAAGCGCAGCTCATTTTCTATCAGTTTTTTTGCGCCGGCGATGACGTCGCAGACCCGCAGTTTCCGGACAACCGGTTCCTTGTTCCGGGTGAAGTCCAGCAGGTCCCTGACAATGTTGCCGGCCCGGTCGGTCTGGGCCAGGATATCCCGCAGGATCTCTTTAGCCTCGTCTTTCGGAGTGTTGTCATACTCTTCCAGCAGCATGTCGGCGGACAGGGAGATATTGTTCAGGGGATTATTCAGTTCATGGGCAATGCCGGAAGAAAAAGTGCCGATGTCGGCGAGTTTTTTCGACTGGATCAATTCATCGGTTTTGCTGTCGAGTTCGGCCGCGATTTCATTGAAACTCCGGGCCAGGTCAGATATCTCATCATTGAGGCGGGGGGCATCCCTGATCGGGGTAAACTTGCCCCCCTTGCGGATATCCCGTACGGCCTGACGCAGAAAAGATAGCCGATCGACTACGCCCCTGGTCAGGCGGAAAATCGTCAGCATGACAAGAAGAACGGCTATACCGGGCAGAATCGTAAAGGTATAAAGAAATATTCTGGCGTGGACCCGAATCAGTTTTCTTTCTTTTTCCAGAAGATGGGTGGCGAAATCCGCCATGCTTTCGCCGTAAGGGCGGAGAACTTTTCCCGATTTTTTCAGCTTTTCCAGCCCGTGATTATCGGCAGGCAGACGGGCGATGTAGGTGTTGAAATCTTTCCGGAACCGATCAAACTCCCTGTCACCGGCAATGGCCCTGATTTTATCCTGCAGGAGTTCAAGGTCGCCCTTTATCCGTTTGACGTAGATAAAGATGTTGTCCCGGTCATCCGCGCCCGAATTGAGCAGCATGTTGTTTTCATAACGGCGCAGTTCGAGAATATCCTGCAGAAATTTTTCGAGATGGCCCATAGTCTCGATTTTTTTCTCAAAAGAAAAGACCTGCAGGGAATAGGCGGTCACGAGTGCCAGGATAAATGAAAAGAAAACGACATTAACTATTTTAAGCCGTGTTTCTATGCTGCGGTTTAACGTGGTCATATAACGTACTTCCCTCGCAGGAATTTTTCCCGTTGCCGCCCGGCCCGGTAACGGGTCGGAGAATCGGCATCTCAAGGTTCTTTCGTGCCCGGCCGGGGGCGAGACTCCGGGGGATCGGACAGAAAGACCGTTCCTGGACGGACACTATCTAAAAGAACTCTTCTCTGCAAGGAGAAGCTGGCCGGGATTTTAGCGCCTCAGCTCTCCGGGAGATTGTTTTCCTCGTACAATTGGGGAGATGTCATCTCTGTCCCGCAGCCGACATCTTTGCCTGGGCTGCCGCCGGACCCTGCCTTACGGCAATGCCCTTGCCCCTGGCCGGTCATTCGTGTTAAGTCCTTAAGTTAAGGCCGGAGATTGCAGGGTATCGTGGTGACTGCTGCCGCAGAGAGGATGATAAAGGACAGTTATACCTGTCGGCAGGAGAAAAAAAGACATTCTTCCCGCCCTACACTAACCTCGGAATTGGGGAAATTGGGGGCACCGCACCTGTTTTCCATTTTGGCTATTTTGTCGGAATAACAGAGATTGGGGAGCTTGCGTCCCAGGAATTCACGCAGAGCAACCGGCTCGAAAAAGCGAGAGAGACAGGGTTAGATATGCTGGCTCAGGAACGCCACGTAATACGCCACGAGGTCCGTACGCACCCTGTTTTCATCGACAGCACTCCGGCA